>ERZ772874.482-NODE-482-length-21403-cov-22.055602_pt1 | contig 21403 bp, 22 predicted proteins | sample MGYA00580586_ERZ772874 | MGnify/ENA primary metagenome ERZ772874 (study PRJEB29015, sample SAMEA2737952) | human oral metagenome | biome: human oral; feature: human-associated habitat; material: dental | place: China | collected 2154 ... | reverse complement strand
AGATAAAATAATATTAAACAATAGAAAACAATAAAAAAAGGAGGAAATAGTATGAAATTGGCTACACGTATAAATTCATTTTTAAAATGGAATGGAAATGATTTAAGTGAGGTATTTAAAAAGTTTAAGGAACTTGGGTTGGGATATGTAGATTTGAATTATCCAGAACATGTAATAAATTATAAACCAGAAGAAATAAGAAAAATATTGACAGACAATAATTTAAAATTAAATGGAATGGCTTTACGGTTTAGAAATGAATTTATTAATGGTGAATTGGGAAATTCTAAGTCTGAAATAGCAGAAAAAGCATTAAAACTCTGTTATGAAGCAGTTGACTATTGTAGAGCTACTGGAGGGAAGTACATAACAATTTGGTTAGGTTTTGATGGATTTGATTATAGTTTCCAAATTAATTATAAAAAAGTTTGGCAACAATTAGTAAATTCTTTTATAAAAATAGCCGATTATGCACCAGATTTAAAAATAAGTATTGAATATAAACCATTTCAGCCACGAGCGTATGCTTTTATTGATAGTATGGGAACAACAGGAATGATGTTGAATAATATAAACAGAAAGAATATGGGGGTAACACTAGATTATTGCCATATGCTGATGAAACATGAAAATCCTGCTTTTGCAGCTGATATATTTGGAAGTCAGGGGAAATTGTATGGTGTACATCTGAATGATGGATATGGATTAAATGATGATGGTCTGATGATAGGTAGTTCTACCCCGTTTAAAACATTGGAATTTCTGTATTATCTAAAAAAGAATAAATTTGATGGTGTTATTTATTTTGATACTTTTCCTGTGATTGAAGAAGCTGTTGCAGAATGTGAAAGAAATATTGAAATGATAACTTATTTGGAAAAATTGATAGATAATTTTGGTTTAGATTACATACAATCAATAATTGACAAGAATGATGCTGTAGCAGCAAGCAAATTAATGCTTCAGTTCTTTAAAGGGAAATAATATAAATATAGAGGAGATGGTATATTATGGCAGACTATAAAGCAACTGCAAAAGGAATTCTAGATAATATTGGTGGTCCAGAAAATGTCGCAAACATGACGCACTGCGCAACTCGTTTACGTTTAAATTTGAAAGATGTGTCAAAGGCGAATGATGATAAAGTCAAAAAAGTTGAAGGTGTTGTGAATGTAATCAATAAAGCAGGACAATATCAAATATTAATTGGGACAGAAGTTCCCCGTGTATATGATGAATTTGAAATTCTTGTTAAAGGAAGTGGCAAGGAAAGTTTGGATACTAATGCAAGTCAGGGTGGCAGTATTATTTCTAAAATATTCTCTTCAATTTCAGCAATTTTTGCACCATTACTTCCAGTACTTGCGGGTTCAGGAATTTTACGAGGACTTCTTATTTTGGCAGTTCAACTTGGTATAGTACAAGAAAATACAGGAACCTATACTATTTTATTTGCAGCTTCAATGAGTGTATTTTATTTTTTGCCAGTGTTATTAGCATTTTCATCAGCAAGAAGATTTGGTGCTAGTCCATATATTTCTGCTTTAATTGGAGCTTCATTAATTCATCCTGAATTTTTGGCATTGTTAGGAACAACAGGAAATGGTGCAATGACTTCTTTCTTTGGGTTACCAGTTGTTTTAATGAATTACAATTCAACGGTAGTTCCAATAATTTTGGCGATTTGGGCATATTCGTATTTATATAAATGATTGGATAAACATATACCAGAAACTTTGAAACTTGTGGTTCTTCCACTTATATCATTGTTAATAATGATTCCTTTAACAATGATAGTAATAGGGCCTTTAGGAGTATATGGTGGAGAATGTATTGCTAATTTTGTAAACTGGTTAATTGCTCGTAGTGGTATTTTAACTGGAATTGTTATTGGTGGTGGCTGGAGTGTATTAGTAAGTTTTGGAATTCACTGGGCAGTTAATCCGATAATGATTAATAATATTTCAACTTATGGGTTTGATTATATTGTTCCATTTACATTTGCTTGTAATTTTGCGGTAATAGGAACAGCTATAGGAGTTTACTTTAAAGCTCGTGATAAAAAATTAAGAGGATTTGCCTTGACAGGAATTATAACAATAGCACTTTCTGCAATTATAGAACCAACATTATTCGGACTTTTAGTAAAAAATAGAAAATTATTTATTGCACAAATTATAGGAGGGGCTGTTGGAGGTGCATACTTTGGATTAACTAAAGTAGTTACAAATGCATTTGTATTTGGAAGTGTAACGACATTTCCAGCCTTTATACAAGGAAATATTGGTAATATTGTTAATGGTATCATAGGATTAGCGATTTCTCTTGGTGTATCAGCAGTGTTAGGATTTATCTTTACAAATAAAGATGAGCAACTTGCTTAATAAAAGTGAAATTATTTCTGTAAAGGAGATTTTATGAGAGAAATTTTAATATGTCCTTCAATGATGTGTGCAGATTTTTCAAATTTAAAAAATGAAGTTGAACAGCTTGACAAGGCAGGAGCTGACATATTCCATATTGATATAATGGACGGTAGCTTTGTACCAAATTTTGGGATGGGATTACAGGATTTTGAATTGGTAAGAAAAATAACAAATAAATTAGTGGATGTACATTTAATGATAAATAATCCTAGTGAATATATAGAAAAATTCATAGATTTAGGAGCTGATATAATATATATTCATCCAGAATCTGATAATCAAATCACAAGAACTTTGGAAACAATAAAAAATAAGGGGAAAAAATCTGGAATTGCAATAAACCCAGGTACAAGTATAGGAAATATTGAAGAATTATTATTTTTAGTTAATTATGTGATGATTATGACAGTAAATCCAGGTTTTGCTGGACAAAAATATTTAAACTTTGTTGATAGAAAGATAGAAAAATTATTGAGTATAAAATCAAATAAATAGATATATTATTAATTTGATATACTTATATATAAGCTAGATGAAGTGGATTTTTACTGGTTTGCTAAAGAATGGCTTATTTACTGGCTTTGTAGATATAATTGAGCCTATTGTTAACCTTGGGCATTTGCCTTAATTTACTAATTAACATAAAATATGTGAGTAAAATACTTTGGAGGATTTATGTTACTTTCTATTGTTGTGCCTGTATATAACGAACAGGAAAATATAGCGACATTTTATAAAGCTGTAACTGATGTTATGTCAGGTCTCACGTATGATTATGAACTAATCTACGTAGATGATGGGTCTAGTGATTTGTCAGCTATGATATTACGTGAAATTGCATTCAATGATAAACGTGTCAAAGTGTTATTGTTGGCTCGTAACTTTGGGCATCAGACGGCACTTACATGTGGGCTTGATTACGCTCAAGGCGATGCAGTTATTACAATGGATGGTGATATGCAGCATCCACCGGCATTGATTCCAGAACTGATTCGGTTGTGGGAATCGGGGTACGATGTGGTGCGCACCATACGCGATTCAACTGATGACGCTAGTTGGGCTAAATCTTTTACGTCTAAGTATTATTACAAACTTATGAACAAAATGGCCGATGTTCCTATTGTTGAAGGTGGATCTGATTTCCGCCTCATGAATAGTAAAGCATTGGGCACGTTGAAACGATTCAGAGAACATGGTCGATTCTTGCGCGGTATTGTTGGTGCCTTAGGGTACAGACAAGCGGAGTTGCACTTTGTAGCACCACCTCGTTTTGCGGGGGTCTCAAAGTTTAGTGTGCGCAAGATGATTCGATTTGCTCTCGATGGGGTAACAGCCTTTTCTAGGGTGCCTTTACGGGCCGCCTTGTATGTAGGTGTACTCTGTGGGGGAATGAGCTTCTTGCTCATCTTACATCTTTTGTATGTATATCTTACAGGACAAGCCTTGAATGGGTGGACCACCTTGGGCGTATCAATCTTGTTCATTGGAGGAATTCAACTCGTCGGACTGGGAATAATTGGCGAGTATGTAGGTCGTATTTTTGAAGAGGTGAAGCAACGGCCTTTGTATTGGGTTAAGTCTGCTATAAACTTTGAAGGGCATGAAGAGGCTCCGTTACTCGGACCAAGTAGTGCCGATATTTTTATGGCACCTGAGACTTATACTAACAAAAGCAAAGAAGACTAGCTGTATTTGTGAATGCAAATAAATAGACGGTTAGTATATTTTGAATAAATAACTTACTTTAAAAGTTTTTTAGAAAGGAAGCATATGAAGTCAAAATATAGTAAGGTTAAAATAACGGCATTAACATTAACTTTTGTGTGTGCCACAACAGCCATGGTTGGCGCAACAACATTACAATATGGTGATAAGGGCAAAAGTGTTACAGCGGTTCAACAACAACTAATTAAACACGGCTATAATGCTACAGACAAAAATGGTGTATATGGTAAGGAAACGAAATGGGCAGTTCGTCTGTTTCAACAAGATCGTGGCCTTCCAGTGGACGGTATCGTAGGTCCTGCTACGTATAACGCATTGATGGGTGCTCCTCGTTCTACGAAGGCAGTATTGACTCAAAATGCAGCGACTAAAGCAGTAGCAACGAAATCCGCTTTCACAAACAGTAACGCGACATCTCGTCGTATCGCTGGTCAATCCATTAATGGCAAAAATGTTAAATTAAATAACATTAAGAAGAATGAAACGCCTAGCAGCATTCATGCAATCTTGGCAGAAGCTGACAAATACCGTGGTGTACCATATGTATTTGGCGGTACTACTCCAAGTGGTTTTGACTGCTCTGGTTACGTTAAATATGTATTCGAAAAACAAGGTATTTCCTTACCTCGTTTAGCGGATGAGCAATATAACGTAGGTGTTGAAGTTTCTCGTGCGAACTTGAAAGCAGGGGATTTGGTATTCTTCGAAACATATGAGCCAGGTCCATCTCATTCCGGTATTTATATTGGCGATGGCAAGTTCATCAGCGCCACTTCCAGTAGTGGTGTTGCAGTAGCAGACCTTGATACTGGCTATTGGGGTGAACGCTACATCGGCGCAAAACGCGTTGTACGCTAATTTAATAACTAGCTATAAAAGAGGCTATACGAATCAATTGAGTTTTGTTGACTTGTATAACCTCTTTTTTTATTTTCTGCGATTTAACTAGTATTGACTAGATTTAATCCTTCGTATCTCTTGCTAATAAATATGGATTAAAATGTATATCTTTAATCGTCTGATTAAATTACTGTGAAAGTGCGTAGATTCCGCATAATCTCAATGTTTTTAATAGATTTTATATCGTTTTTGCGTTATAATGAAGAGTAAATAATTTTAGGAGGAATATACACATGAAGGGTAATGAACTGCGTCAAGCATACTTGCAGTTTTTTGAAAGCAAAGGACATTTAAAATTAGATAGTTTTTCTCTAATACCAGAAAACGATCCATCTTTATTATTGATCGGGGCAGGTATGGCGCCATTAAAGCCTTTCTTTACAGGTAAATTGGTACCTCCTTGTCGACGTATTACAACATGTCAAAAAAGTATGCGTACCGGTGACCTTGAGAACGTAGGTCGTACAGCACGTCACCATACATTCTTTGAAATGCTCGGTAACTTCTCTTTTGGGGACTACTTCAAAAAAGAAGCTATTCATTGGGCTTGGGAATTCTTAACTGAGGTTATTAAACTCGATAAAAATAGATTATATGTTACTGTATATCCAGATGACCAAGAGGCATATGATACATGGCATAACGATTGTGGTGTAGAAGAAAGCCATATCTCTCGCTTAGAAGATAACTTCTGGGAAATCGGTGAAGGCCCATGTGGTCCAGACAGTGAAATCTTCTTTGACCAAGGTCCTGAACATGGTTGTGATGACCCTAATTGCGCACCAGGCTGTGATTGCGATCGCTACTTAGAGATTTGGAACCTTGTGTTTACTCAATTCAATAAAATGCCAGATGGCACATATGAGCCATTGCAACATAAGAACATCGATACTGGTGCCGGTCTTGAACGATTGGCTTCCGTATTACAAGGTTGCAGAACTAACTTTGAAACCGATTTGATTTTCCCAATCATCGAAGCTACAGCAAAACGCGCTGGTGTTACTTATAATGAGAACCCAAACACAGATGTATCTTTGAAGGTTATCGCCGACCATGCTCGTGCTGTAACAGCATTGATTTCTGATGGTGTATTACCATCTAACGAAGGTCGCGGTTATGTATTGCGTCGTATCTTGCGCCGTGCCGTACGCCATGGTCGCTTGCTTGGCATTGAAGGTATTTTCTTAACTCCACTTATTGACGTAGTTGTGGAGATTCTCGGGCCTGGCATTACATCTATTGCTGAGAAACAAGACTTCGTTAAACGAGTGGTTCAAAACGAAGAAGAACGCTTTAACCAAACCTTGGAACAAGGTCTTGAGCTATTAAACTCTTTAATCGATACATTAGCTGCTGAAAAGGCAACTGTAGTTCCTGGCTCTGAAGTATTCAAACTATATGATACATATGGATTCCCTTGGGAATTAACAGAAGAAATCGCTTCTGAACGTGGTTTCACAATCGATCATGAAGGCTTTGAGGCTGCTATGAAGGAACAACGTGAACGCGCTCGTGAAGCTCGTGTAAAAGAAGATGCAAAGGTGGCAACACCAGACATTACATTCTTGAAAGACGAAGAGCTTCTTGAAGATGAAACCGTAAAAGAATCTTCTGTATTGATGGTAGGTAAAGGTGCTGAACGTTTACAAACAGCTGCTGACGGCGATGAAATTACTATCATTGTACGTACGACTCCATTCCATGCAGAAGGGGGCGGTCAACTAGGTGATACAGGCTTTATTGTGGGGCCAATGGGTAAGGTAGAGGTTCATAACACTAAACGTTTACCAGAAGGCACTGTATACCATATCGGTACTGTTGTAGAAGGCTCCATCTCTGAAGGCGATGATGTAGCTCTTGAAGTGGATACAAATCGCCGTGCAGCAATGGCTCGCAATCATACAGCGACCCATTTGTTACATGCTGCTTTGAAACAAATCTTAGGTGAGCATGTAAACCAGGCAGGTTCTTTAGTAACTCCAGATTACTTGCGTTTCGACTTCACCCATTTCTCCCCTGTAACGCAAGAGGAACTTGATCAAATCGAAGCACTTGTAAACGAAGAGATACTTAAAGCAACTGATCTTGCCATTGCTGAAATGTCCATGGATGAAGCAAAAGCAAAAGGTGCTATGGCGCTTTTCGGTGATAAATATGGCGATGTGGTTCGCGTTGTTGAGGTCCCAGGATTCTCCGTTGAATTGTGTGGTGGTTCTCACGTAGGTAATACGGCATTCGTAGGCTCCTTCCGTTTAACTTCTGAAGCTGGCATCGGTTCTGGTGTACGTCGTATTGAAGCTATCACTGGTCGTGCAGCTCTCGATGCAGCTAAACAAGATCGTTTGACTATTGAACGCATGGCGGGCGAGCTTAAAACTAAAGCGCCTCAAGTAGAAGAACGTTTACATCAAGTATTGGCGGAGGCTAAAGAGACTGCTAAAGAATTAGAAGAAATTCGCAAAGAGGTTTCAGCAGCTGGTGCGGCAGATATCATTGCGGGTAAAGTTATGATTGGCGATGTTGCATTCGTAGGGGCTTCTGTAAAAGCCTCCTCTATCGATGAATTACGTGACTTAGCGGATATGGGGCTTGATAAATTGAATGGCTCTGGCGTAGTTCTTGTTGGCGCTGCTATGGGTGACGATAAGGTAAACTTTGTATGTAAAGTATCTAAAGACGTCGTTGCTAAAGGTGTAAAAGCTGGTAACATCGTAAAAGCTGCAGCGCAAGTAGCTGGTGGTAATGGCGGTGGTCGTCCAGATATGGCACAAGCAGGCGGTAAAGAACCAGCTAAATTAATGGAAGCATTAAAAGCTGGTAGTGATGAATTAACATCTATGTTACAATAGGCATATAATTTTGTAATTATACTTGTATCTGTTATAGAAAAAAATCATAATGCATAAAAAGTTACTGACTTTGTACCTTTAATTCGAGTATAATAGTAGGCGAGGTTTCACTTTTACCAGTGAGACCTAGCGATGTAATAAAAAGGAGGGATACGATGAAAGTTTCAGATGAAACCATGTTATTCCGTAAAGTAGACGATGAACCGATGACCGCTGAAGAGGTGCTCACTCGCGTTTATCAATCTATTCAAGAAAAAGGTTACAATCCAATCAATCAAATCTTAGGGTATTTAATCTCTGGAGACCCTGCGTACATAACAAGTTATAATAATGCGCGTTCCGATATCCGTCGTTTAGAGCGTGATGACTTGATTGAAGAATTGTTGAAAGAATACGCAAAGGCTAAACAACTATAATGAGAATTATGTCATTAGATGTAGGCAGCCGTACTATTGGTATTGCCTGTAGCGATGCACTGCTCATGACAGCACAAGGTATTGAAACCATTCGTAGAACATCTCTAGAAAAAGACTTTAATCGCTTACAAGAACTCATTTCTGAATATGAAGTACATGAACTTGTGGTAGGTATGCCGAAAAATATGAATGGTACAAAAGGTGAACGGGCTGAAAAGACTGAAGAATTTGTTGTAAAGATGACGGAAGTCATCGATTTACCTGTTACATATTGGGATGAGCGGTTATCTACTGTTATGGCTGAACGTCAACTCATTGCGGCTGACGTGAGCCGTAAAAAGCGTAAATCCGTTATCGATAAAATGGCAGCGGTTGTAATTTTACAAGGATATTTAGATCGCTTGCAGTTTAATAAATAAGTATTTTCTTTAAGGAGGGTTTCCAATGGTTGACCAAAATTTTGAAGGTGAAGTGTATTATTTGGAATTCGAAGACGAACATGGTAATAAACAATACTTCACAGAAGATGTTATCTTGAGTCATGAAGGTCAAGAGTATGCCGTTCTTGTGCATGTACAAGATGAAGATGCTGATCATGAAGGTCAAGATGACACATACATGATCTTGGCTCGCATCGAAACAAACGAAGAAGGCGTAGAAGAATACGTACCTTTGGATGAAGAAGATGAAAACTTTGAAACTCTAGTAAAATTGTATGAAGACATGGATGAAGACGAATAATCGTCTTTAGCATAAATTTAGCGTATTGTCAGTGGACAATGCGCTATTTTTATTTTGTTATACATTATCATTGTTGTACAAAGACGAGACTTCATTTATGCTAAAGGCATAATAAATTCACAAAATTAATATATTGCATAAAATGTAATAAGCGTAATCATTGCCCTTTTATATAGGGGAAATATAGAGTTTATGGTATAATGAATTAATATACTGTTATGTTACAGAAAGGAACTCAACAACGTGAGAAAAGCCTTAAGATATATTTTGATCCTAGTTATTGTAGGTATATTAATTATTGGTGGAGGCCTTGGTGCATTGTACTTTGTACCGAATACCTTTGCTCAAGATGATGGAACACAAGTAGTCGTTATAGAAAAAGGTCAAACCGGTACTGAAATTGCAGATATGCTTTTTGAAAGGGGGCTTATTCGCTCAACTCAAGGCTTTAAGCTTTGGTTATACTTGAGTGGTACCAATGATAAGCTTCAAACTGGCCATTATCAAATACCTAATAAGGTAACTGTGCACGAACTCATTTCTTTGTTACAAGAAGGTCATGTAGAATCTATTCGTGTTACAATTCCTGAAGGCTATACAGTTGGGGATATCGCTATCGTTCTTGAAAAGAATCAAATCATGAAGGCGAAGGACTTCTTGGCTGAAGCTAAAACTTATGTACCATATCCATACATGAAAGGCACAAAACCTGCTACATATCCTGTAGAAGGCTTTTTGTTCCCAAGTACGTATGAAATCCCCGTAGGGGCTACACCTCGTGATGTTATTCAAATGATGGCTGATGAAATGAATCGTTATCTCACACCAGCTGTGAAGAAACAAATTCAAGCTCAACATATGAGTATTCATGACTTTGTAACCTTGGCGTCTATCGTTGAACGAGAGTCGTTATTTGATGCAGACCGTCCAACCATTGCAGGGGTGTTTAAAAAGCGTCTAGCTCATGGTATTCCATTGCAATCTGATGCGACTATTTCCTATGTACTTGGTTATGCAAAGGAAAATGTAACGATTGGTGATACACAATTGCAAAGCCCATATAATACATATGTATCTAAAGGTTTACCACCAGGACCAATTGCAAACCCTGGTAAAAAAGCTTTAGATGCAGTATTACACTCTGAAAATACAGATTATTTATACTTCGTAGCAGATAAAGAGGGGCATAATCACTTCTCTAAATCATACGAAGAACATTTAGCAGAGGTTAATAAAATTTATGGCGCTGACACAGTAAAAAATTCTTCTGCTAATACTGAAATAGCTGCACAAGCTGGACCTAATTATGACGTAGCAGTAGCGACTACAGAGCCTAATTATAATTATAGTTCTGCAGAAGCAGTGGAAGCAGATTCTCAATATGTTGATGTAGAACCTAGTTATAAATACACACCAACTACAGTTCCAGCGGCTGAGGTCCCAGATCCTGTACCAGGTTCAACACAAAATCAATCATCGACGCAAGTTACGCCAACTGCTCCATCCTATGGAAATAATACAAATACCAATACGTATGTACCAACGACGACACCTGTACCTGAATCGATGCAGAACGTTATTCCTAATGCACAACAAGTACCACAAATTCAGGTAGAATCTGCAAATCCGGCTGAACGCTCTACGTTGGTAGTTCCTAGTGGTACTAACAATAGATAATGTAGGAGATTTAATCTACTTTCATGATATTAAATGATATTTTAAATGAACAGCGTATTTACGCGATGATTAATGATGTGCCGATTTTACGAGAATCTGAGGTTCATCTATTTGAAGAATTAATAGGTTTATACCGGCCCACCTCTGTGTTAGAGGTGGGCACAGCCATTGGTTACTCCGCTTTGTTGATGGCACCATTACTCGACGAAGAGGAAGGGCATATTACTTCCATTGAATTGGATGATGTGCGCTATGAAATGGCAAAATACTATATTAACCAATCCGATTATACCGATAAAATTACATTGCTGAAAGGCGATGCGTCTCAAGTCTTAACGGAACTCACAGGCGAATACGATCTAGTGTTTTTAGATGGACCAAAGGGGCAATATTTAAAACAACTTGAACTTATTCTGCCACATGTGAAAGAAGGGGGCGTCATTCTTGCAGATAATGTACTCTTTAGAGGCTATGTAAGGGGCGATAAGGAACCGCCAAAACGGTTCAAAACTATCGTAAAACGGTTACAAGAATATTTAACATATGTTGAAAATAAAGAATTGTTTAACACCACCATTTATCCCATGGGTGATGGTATGAGTGTGAGTGTGTGGAAAGGGCACAACAAATAATGGCAGAACATTTTATGGAATTGCTTTGTCCTGCAGGTAATATGGACAAGCTTAAAATGGCTATTCGCTATGGTGCGGATGCCGTATATTGCGCAGGTAAACGTTTTGGCTTGCGCGCAGGTAACTCTAATTTCTCCGATGAGGAATTAAAGGAAGCTGTAGAATTTGTACATGCGCATGGCAAAAAGATTCATGTTACATGTAATATCATTCCTCACAACGAGGACTTTGAAGGTTTAGAAGACTATTTGAAATTCCTTGAAAGTATCGGTATTGATGCTATCATCGTTGCAGATATGGGAATTTTCAGCCTTGCTAAGCGCGTAGCTCCGGGTTTAGAGCTTCACGTAAGTACACAAGCTTCTACTACGAATTGGCATACAGTTCAGATGTGGAAAGAACTTGGTGCCACACGTGTTGTAGCGGCTCGCGAAGTATCCTTAGCAGACCTTAAAGAAATGAAGGACCATGTAGATATTGAAATTGAGTCCTTTGTACATGGTTCTATGTGTATCTCTTACTCCGGTCGCTGCTTATTGTCTAACTATATGACTGGTAATCGCGATGCTAACCGTGGTCAATGTTCTCAATCTTGCCGTTGGAAATATTCTCTTGTAGAATCTAATCGACCTGGTGAATATTATCCTATCGAAGAAGATGAACATGGTACGTATATCTTTAACTCTAAAGACTTGTGCTTGATTCACCGCATTCCAGATCTTTATGAAGCTGGTATTGATAGCCTTAAAATTGAAGGGCGTATGAAATCAGTTCACTATTGTGCCACAGTGGCAAAAGTATATCGTACAGCGATTGATACATACCTTAAAGAAGGTAAAGATTGGTATGTTCGTCCAGAATGGATTGCAGAATTAGAGAAGATTTCCCATCGTCCTTATACGGATGGCTTTGCAGAAGGTCGTCCTGATGAAACGGCTCAAAACTATGGTAAATCTACGAATACGCAGAGCCATGACTTCATCGGTTTAGTTATGGGCTACAACGAAGAAGAAAAATACGTTGATCTTGAACAACGTAATAACTTCAAGGTGGGCGATAAGGTAGAATTCTGCCAACCGAAAGGGGAACTCGTTGAAACTGTTATCGAAAAAATGACAGATGAAGATAGCAATCCTATCGATGTAGCACCTCACGCACAAATGAAAGTTCGCATCTATATGGATACACCACTTGAACCGTACTCCATGATGCGCCGTGAGTGCAAACCTAAAGAAGACGAATAATTTAAAAATACTAATATAAAAGATCATAATTTTGATTAGTAGTTAAATTAACAATGGTGTTTAGATTATAAAAGTAATCGATATATGGAGCAGATTTGAAGGAGGGTGCGGTGCTTTATGAGTGGTACACCATTAGGACCGAGTAAATCTATCGGCGCATTTCCAGATGTACCTGACTTAACCACCTCTGGAGAAGAAGCGTATGTGTACTTTCACATTGATCCTAAGCATACGAATTTCATCAATCGCATCATTGAAGGCTATGAATATTTAGGTGTTATGACCTCTGTAGATACGAGTGGGCGGTGCATGTTGCGTTGCACACCATCTACAAGGCCTTTGGCGCTTGAAGTATTAAGTAGTTTATCCGACTATGTCACTATAGAAGATAAAGTATAATTTTGATTGTAAATTGTATGAGGGACTTTTGTGACTATACTAGATTTACAATTACATCAAATGTATACGAATTGTAGAGAAATGAGAGTATATCTATGAAACAATCTATTTTGAAACGCACATTATTAACAGCTTGCCTTGGAGCATCTATGGCAGGTATAGCTATGGCGGGTCCTGTAGGCCCTGTAATCATTCCTCAAGCAGGGGATGTGGTTGTTATCAACCATGGTCCTGATATGACTTTCACAGGAAATATCAATTTTGATGTTGAAAGCCAAACTAACAACAACCTACAAATTGGTTCTACTGTGATTCCTAATGTGGTATACGGTGCGGCTTTTAATAAGTCTGGCGCACCAGATACAATCATCCCAGCTCAAACGTATGTATATGTAGGCACAAAAGACGGGGCGAATGCTTTCACAGAAGCTAGCGATGCAGATAAAAAAGGTGCAAGCTGGAACGTGGAAACATTGAAGAAAACTAAATCTGGCGATGTACAATTGGCGAGCCGTGGGGTTCCTGAAAAACCATTGGCAAACCAAGTGGCAACCATTAAAGACTCCATTATGCTTAGCGCTGTAGACCTCAGTACTACAGAGGTGGGACGCAATAGCAAGGGCGTTTTATATATGACCGTACCTAAGGAATTGAAATTGACTGCTGACACAGGCATTCCTGATGATGTACGTGAAACGATGCCAGCCATGTTCCGGGGCAAAATGGGAGACTCCCTCATGGTAAACCTCATGCCACTAAATGAAGAAGAGAAGCAACAGTTAGCGGCAAATCCACATAATGCCAATACTATAGTATTCAACCGTGGTATGAACATGGCAAAAATGATTGGTTCCTCTGCGCGTACAAGTAAGGTGTATACATACATGAAGGACCATTATTTGAACCTTGTTATTGTAGCGAAAGATTACGATGATAACGGTGCTCGCGGTAGCGGTGTTATGATGGTATCTAAACAAGATAACTCTAATGACGTGCTCTTAACACTCTACAAAGGTCCAGACCTTTCTACTAGCAAATTGGAAAAAGTAATTGGCGCTATGCTGTCTACAAACTTCAAACGTTAATTTATAAATAATGCATATAAAATAGCTCGAGATTTTGATATGTTCTGCCTTTACTGGTTGTCTAGTAAAGGGGACATATCATTCTCGGGCCGTTTTTTTTAAGATATATGTATATATAGGTATAAATAAAGGTGAGATTTGCAGTTTATAGCTTTTACAGAAATTACAGTTTATAGTTCTTATTAAATTTACAGTTAAACTGTATTGAATTTTTTAGTCCTCTATGATACTATAATCTAGTAAAAGTGATGCGAAGGACATGATTCTTTTATCCCTGTGTACCAGAGAGAGGCTGATGCTGGAAATGCCTTACACATATATTAGAGTTACCCCCTTTAAACTGATTTGTCGAACCTAAGTAGGCAAATACGGTCGCCACCGTTATCGGGCTTAATGAAGTGAATTAACTATACACATATATTGGTATAGTTAATTAACTAGGGTGGAACCGCGAATGATCTTCGTCCCTTGTTGGTAGGGATAGAAGGTCTTTTTTTATTACCCAATTTCTACAAGCTAATTACTCAATGTTTATGTGTTGTGTGGTAAGTAGGTATATTGGTGAAAGTAGAAAATCAAAGCTATCCTAGTGTATAAATTGGAGGAAAGAAAAATGGCAGATGTAAAAATCATTTTACCTGATGGTAGTGCAAAGGAATACGCTGCTGGCACTACTCTTGGGGAAGCAGTAAAACAACTATCTAACAGCTTGGCTAAAAAAGTACTAGCTGCAAACGTAAATGGCGAATTAACAGACCTTCGCGAAGAACTTGTAGATGGCTCTGAAGTTGCGTTCTTAACATTCGAAGATGAAGGGGGCAAACATACTTTGCGTCACACAGCTTCTCATATCTTGGCACAAGCTGTTAAACGTTTATGGCCTGAAGCTAAATTGGCTATCGGTCCTGCTATCGATAAGGGTTTCTACTATGATATCGATATGGAACATATTTTGACTCCTGAAGATTTGGGTAAAATCGAAAAGGAAATGAGCCGTATTGTAAAAGAAAATTTACCGATTACTAAATCCGTTATGCCTCGTCAAGAAGCTATCGAGTTCTTCAAAGCTAAAAATGAAGACTATAAGGTAGAATTGATTCAAGACCTTCCTGAAGACGCAGTGATCTCTTGCTACGCTCAAGGCGATTTCATCGATCTTTGTGCAGGTCCTCACGTGGCATCCACTGGTAAGGTGAAAGCTTTCAAATTACAAAGCATTGCAGGTGCATATTGGCGCGGCGACGAAAAGAATAAAATGTTGCAACGTATTTACGGTACAGCATTCGAGAAAAAAGAAGAACTGGATGCATACCTTCACATGCTTGAAGAAGCGGCTAAACGGGATCATCGTAAACTTGGTAAAGAACTTGGCTTGTTCGTTATCAAAGAAGAAGGTCCTGGATTCCCATTCTTCTTACCAAAAGGTATGGCACTTCGCAACGAATTAGAAAACTTCTGGCGCGAAGTTCACCATGAATTTGAATACGAAGAAATTCGTACACCAATCATCTTGAACAAACAATTGTGGGAAACATCTGGTCACTGGTTCCATTACCGTGAAAATATGTACACTACAATCATCGACGAAGAAGAATATGCAATTAAACCAATGAACTGCCCAGGCGGTATCTTGGTGTACCAAAACGAAATGCATTCCTACCGTGACTTCCCATTGCGTTATGCTGAACTTGGTTTAGTTCACCGTCACGAATTGTCCGGTGCATTACATGGCTTGTTCCGCGTACGTGCTTTCACACAAGACGATGCTCATGTATTCATGTTGCCATCTCAAATGCAATCTGAGTTGATGAAAGTTATCGAATTGTTCGACCGTATCTATAGTCAATTTGGTTTAAAATACCATGTGGAATTGTCCACTAAACCTGACAATGCAATGGGCGATGATGCGATTTGGGAGGCAGCTACAGAAGCATTGCGTAATGCTATCGAAGCAAAAGGCATTCCTTATGTAATCAACCCTGGCGATGGTGCTTTCTATGGCCCTAAGCTGGATTACCACATAGAAGACTCCTTGGGTCGTACATGGCAATGTGGTACTATCCAATTGGATATGAACTTACCTGAACGCTTTGATATGGAATATATCGGTGAAGATGGTCAAAAACATCGTCCTATCATGATTCACCGTGCATGCTTCGGCTCCATGGAACGTTTCATCGGTATCTTGACTGAACACTATGCAGGTGCATTCCCAACTTGGATGGCTCCTGTACAAGTTAAAATCTTACCTATTTCTGAAAAACATGTTGAATACGCAGAAAAATTATCTAAACAAATGCGTAACGACTATGTACGCGTAGAAGTAGACGATCGCAGCGAAAAAATCGGTTACAAAATTCGCCAAGCACAAATGGCAAAAGTACCATACATGCTTGTTGTGGGCGATAAAGAGGTTGAAGAAGGCACAGTTAACGTTCGTAAACACGGCGGTGATGAATTGGGTTCCGTACCATTCGAACAATTCTTCAATGATATTAAAGGACAAATTAAAGAACGCAACTAACGTTAAAGGGATTAGTTATTTCTGATTACTTTATAATAGGTAGGGTTTGGTCTTTACTAAGTGAACCAGACCCTACTTTTTTTGTTAGTATAAAATATATATTGCATAATTTCGATTAAGTTGTATAATTTAATATTAGTGAACTTAATACAGATGTGAAGTTTATTTATATTCTCTTTAATTGTTACCCGTGAGTAGCGAAAGGAAATGACTATGAAAGAAGTAAATTCATACGGTTGGAAAGCTGTTATTGGTTCTTCTATTGGCTATGCCATGGATGGTTTTGATCTCTTGATTCTCGGCTTTATGCTGACCTTAATTTCAGGGGATTTAGGATTGACCACAGGTCAAGCCGGCTCTCTTGTGACGTGGACCTTAGTAGGGGCCGTAATTGGTGGCTTTATCTTTGGTACCTTGTCGGATAAGTTTGGTCGTGTTCGAGTGTTAACTTGGACTATCGTATTATTTGCTGTATTCACTGGACTTTGTGCCTTTGCACAAGGGTATTGGGATCTTCTCATATATCGTACAATTGCCGGTATCGGCTTAGGCGGTGAATTTGGTATTGGTATGGCCTTAGCAGCTGAAGCATGGCCTGCACAACACCGTGCAAAAGCGACGAGCTATGTTGCCATCGGGTGGCAGTTAGGCGTATTGGCCGCAGCACTGTTAACGCCCGTATTACTCCCTTATATTGGCTGGCGTGGTATGTTCATGGTTGGCATTATTCCTGCCTTTGTAGCCTGGTTCTTCCGTGCGAAATTACATGAACCAGAAATCTTTGTTCAAAGTAAAGAAATTAAGGAACACTCCCATACGAACTCATTCAAGTTATTAGTAAAAGATGTAAGAACTACAAAGACCTCTATAGGTGTTGCTATTTTAACATCTGTTCAAAACTTTGGTTACTACGGTATTATGATTTGGTTGCCTAACTTCTTGAGTAAGCAATTAGGATTTTCTCTTACAAAATCGGGTTTGTGGACTGCCGTAACTGTATGTGGTATGATGGTCGGCATTTGGTTATTCGGACGATTGGCTGATAAAATTGGTCGTAAACCGACATTTATTTTGTTCCAAGTATGTGCTGTGGTATCTATCTTGATTTACTCTCAACTATCTGATCCAACAGCTATGCTATTTGCTGGTGCTATATTAGGGGCCTCTGTAAATGGTATGATGGGTGGCTACGGTGCCTTAATGGCGGAAGCATATCCAACAAGTGCTCGCGCAACGGCTCAAAACGTATTATTTAACATTGGTCGTGCCGTAGGTGGCTTTAGCCCAATGGTAGTAGGCATGATCATCTCACTGTACTCCTACCAAGTGGCAATCGCTTTCCTCGCGATTATCTATGTAATCGATATTTTAGCAACAGTATTCTTAATTCCTGAACTAAAAGGTAAAGAATTAGAATAAGAAAACTAGTAAATAAGACTAGAAAATAAAATAATTTACCTACATTAAGCGCTGTCTTCGGACGGCGTCTTGTGGTATTTGTATAAAAAAATCCTACAACTTCCATTAGTAAGAAATTGTAGGATTTTGATGTTCTGATGGTTAATTTTAAGCTATGCCAATCCAGTGCCAGTATGTAAGTGCAAATATAAGCATCATTACATAGCCGATGATGGTTAATGGAACACCTGTAGTCATAAATGTTTTTACGTCGAATGTATCTGTACCGTAAGCCACCATGCCTTGTGGTGAGTTCACTGGTAGTACTAGACCGAAGCAAACTGCATATTGCATAAGCATTGTTACACCGAGTGGATTAAGACCTTCTGCGGAATGGCCCATAACGATGGATATAACGATAGGAATCATGGCAGAGGAGAGGGCTGTGGCTGAAGCAAATCCAAGGTGGATTAAAATTAGGAAGGCAGCCATAATAGCGATTAAAAGGAATACGCTTGCTGTTTCAAGGGAAAAGGCATTTACAAATACTTGAGCGAGCCAGGTGGCCGCTTTCGTTTTAAGTAATATGGAACCAAGACCGATACCAGCACCAAACATGACAATGGAGCCCCAATCTATGTTGGATTGGGCAAATTTCCATTCCAGAATACCTAGTTTAGGGAAGAAGAATAGTGCGATGGCTACGATTGTTGAGGTTGTAGTATCGATGGTATGTAATTTACCTCCCGTCGCCCACAATGCTAATAAACCAATAGAGATGCATAATAGTTTCTTTTCATCGAATGTCATTGGACCGATTTCTTTACGCATTTTAGCGAGTTGTACATCACCGCCAACGAGCTCTTTAAATTCAGGTTTAATTAAAGCTTGCGTTACAAAGTAGGTAATGATAGCCATAATAATTGAGAACGGTGCAGCTGCTGTGAGCCAATCAATCCAGCTTACAGATGTGTTCATCTGTGTTTGCATAAACCCAACAGCTACGAGGTTTTGGGCGGCTGCTGTTTGAATCATAATATTCCAAAAGGTATCTACCTGTACAGCGCCTACCATGAGGAGAGCTGCTACGCGACTTTTACGTTCAATACCTAAGTTTTCAACGATACCGATAATAATTGGAGCAAGACAAGCGATACGAGCTGTTGCACTCGGTACAAAGAAGGCTAGAATAAGACCTGTAATAATAACACCTAAATAGATGCGGCTTACCTTTGTGCCTACGCTAGATAATACGAGCATGGCAATGCGACGATCTAGTCCCGTTTTACGCATGGCTACGGAAATAAACATAGCGGCACCTACGAGAATCATCGCAGGAGAAGAATAACCTGAAATAATTAGTTTTAAGGCATTAGCTGTGCCCATAGCTTTTGCTGGCGCCTCTGGATTTGGAGCGAAACCTAGTAACAAGGCTGTGAGCGCCGTAATCATGGTCGCACTTACCGGATAGGATACAGCTGACGTCATCCATAAAATGATAGCAAAGGCGAGTACACCAATCATACGATGACCACCAGTAGATAATGTTTCTGGTGTTGGTAATAATAAAATGCCACCGAGAACAATGAAGGAAAGAACAAGACCGATATTTTGAGTGTTTGTACGTACCTTTAGAGGCGGGGCGTTGTTTGTTGCATTCATGATAAAACTCCTTTCAATTTGTGTAATACCTATTACTATATAATATCTAGTTAGACAATATCCAGTTAGATGATACTCAGTTAGATAATACCTAGTCAGATAGAATATGTTATATATATTATTGTATCGTATTTTTCTATAGAATTCATAATTATATTATAGAAATATTGTATACATAAAGGGGGATAGGTGTCAGTAAGTATACCTATATACAGAACTTATAATCTCTGTTATACTATAAGAGTTGTAATAATAAATTTATCAAGAAAAGCTCAAGATTATTGTTGACTTTCACGGTTCGATTTGTTATTATAATTAAGTAATTTATGAAGCAGAGGCCATCCGCCACTCACCTAATACCAAGAAGTATGAGGTTAATATAGAGAATTCTATTCGGATGGTGTTTGCCGTCCGTTTTTTTTATTCTCTTGGAGGTGAACGCTATTAGCAAGGATACACCACGCATTAATGAAGAAATTCGTGCTCGTGAACTTCGTGTAGTAGGTCCTGAAAACGAACAAATCGGTATTATGTCTGGCCGTGAGGCTTTGGCATTGGCTGAAGAACAGCATCTTGATCTTGTGGAAATTGCACCTAACGCTAAACCACCAGTAGCTCGCATTATGAACTACGGTAAATATCGTTATGAACAACAAAAACGCGAGAAAGAAGCGAAAAAGAAACAAAAAATCGTAACTTTAAAAGAAGTCAAATTACGTCCACATATTGAAGACCATGACTTTTACGTAAAAATGAAAAACGCATCCAAATTCTTGGCTGAAGGTAACAAAGTAAAAGTAACCATCATGTTCCGCGGTCGTGAACTTTCACATCCAGAACTAGGCATGGCAGTGTTGACACGTTTTGCTGAAGAACTCAAAGAAACGGCGTCTATTGAAAAAGCAGCTAAATTAGAAGGTCGTAACATGACCATGATTTTAGTAAGTAAATAAGGTATTGGGAGGATTATATTATGCCAAAAATTAAAACTCGTCGCGCGGCGGCTAAACGTTTCTCTGCAACTGGTACTGGTGAATTCAAGCGTGCAAAAGCTTTCAAAAGCCACATTCTTGAAAAGAAATCTCCAGCTCGTAAACGTAATTTACGTAAAGCTACATTGGTTGCAAAAGCTGACCATAAACGCGTAGCTAAATGCTTACCATACGCTTAATCGTTAACTATTAGATCGATAATATCGTAATTTAGGAGGAAATATACAATGGCAAGAGTGAAAAAGGGCGTTACAGCTCATGCACGTCATAAAAAGATTTTAAAATTAGCTAAAGGTTACCGTGGTACACGTTCCCGCTTGTTCAAAAAAGCTAACGAAACAGTAATGAAAGCGTTGTACTACGCTCGTCGTGACCGTCGTGCGAAAAAACGCGAATTCCGTCAATTGTGGATCGCTCGTATCAACGCAGCGGCTCGCATTAATGGCTTAACATACAGCCGTTTCATCGCTGGTTTAGCTAAAGCAGGCGTTGAAGTTAACCGTAAAATGTTGGCTGACTTGGCAGTTAACGATGCAGCAGCATTCGCTAAACTTGTTGAAGTAGCTAAAAACGCTTAATAACATAACAATACATAGTAAGGACTCTCTTTGGAGGGTCCTTTTTTGTATGGTGAAAGCCTCCTCTAGTACGATGGTACAGAAACAATTAAAAGGAGATTTACTAGTTCATGGCGAAATACTCAGTATAGATGTTTAGTGATTAAAAGGGGGCG
>ERZ772874.481-NODE-481-length-21411-cov-3.460760_pt1 | contig 21411 bp, 30 predicted proteins | sample MGYA00580586_ERZ772874 | MGnify/ENA primary metagenome ERZ772874 (study PRJEB29015, sample SAMEA2737952) | human oral metagenome | biome: human oral; feature: human-associated habitat; material: dental | place: China | collected 2154 ... | reverse complement strand
TCGTGCGCTCGCACTTGTTGCATTGCTGATTGGATACTCTTTCTTAGTAACCGAAAAGACTTTTGAGACAAAAGAAATCGCCGCTATTGCCATGGCGATCGGAGCAATTGCAGTTACTATGCCAGTGCTGTTTCGAGGACATAATGAGAGCCTCTTTGTAGCGCAGATGCTGCAAGTTAATCGAAGTTTACTCGGTTTTACCATCGGCATTTCATTACTGGTGGGCGTGGCGCATAGCACGTCAAGAGTTCCCAGCCACTTAACATCGCCCGTGTTCGGGTTGGTCAGCTATTTTCTAATAGGATATTTTCTATTCTTGTTAGCTTCGGCAATGCTGTCACACTATCGCGTATACAGATTTAAAAAGTTCTTAAGACAACATGAACAAGCAAGCCGAGGAATTTAGACCTTTCCACTAGACGGAATCACATCCACAGACATGATCACACTACTACTTGGCATAGTTCTCGGATGGATAATATCAAAACTTGCGGATTACCTGCTTGCACTTGGCATTGATCAAATTCAGGCGCGAAGGAGAAGGAAGATACGCAAACAGTGTCTGGTCAAGCTGCGTTTAGAGCGCGAACATGCTCTAAAGGAGGCGTACCGTAGGTACCAAAAAGCCTCGGCAACTCCCCCGCGCCTATGGTCTTACGCACGGGGTAACCGGCCAGGCACGTTCATCATCACCTATCACGGCATTGATGAAATCGGCGTTGCCAGGCTTCAATCGCACAGCAATATAGATGAGGTCGTCCTAGAGATCGCCAACGGTACAATTAAACAAGGCTGGAACTCAGGTCCGCTGGAACTTGAACTCTTAGGGACTGATCTAGAACAGCTTGAGGTGATGTGGATTAAGGGTTCCTCATACCCGGAACAAGAATTCATTCCTGTCGATCCCGCCGATTCTTGGATACAAAACTTCGACGCCTACATTAATACCGAGTGTGGGCAACGGCGCCTTGATACATTGATCAATGCAGAGTACCAAAAAATGGAAATACGAAAATGTTATATACAGAATCGACATTGCTAGTTGGAGCGCAGATTTCTTAACGTTTAACATAATGCGGTAGCTACATCATCACACTCGAACTAGCCTGCTTCAGCCAATTAGCACACGTTATACTAAACTTATATATGCGCCCGTTTCAACTTCGCCAGAAACATGCCACCACTCGTTCTGCAATTGCATCGGTGGAGCTTGAAGAAGTCAAAATTCTCAGCTGAAGTCAAACAAATTCTTCAACAGTATTCCCAAGCCTCGTCGCCAGCTACACGCACGGAGTTACTCCAGTTCGTTTTACAGGCGACCGCCGCTGACCCGCGATGCAAGCAGGCCTGGGCAAAAATATCTCAAGCTGCGTCAGTCCACCACACCCCAGGCGGGGTGTAATGCGCACAGTTGGTGACACGACGACATAAATTGCGCAACGTATTTTAATCGTCGTACTATTTCCCCGAAAGGACATTTATTCATTTCAAAAACGGAGCCACCAGCAGTCAATTCTTGAGGTTCGATACCCCATGGGACAAGTTTCTACCCAGATTATTGTAGCTACAATCACTGGCATTACTGGACTCTTCGCACCGGTAGTAAAGGAGGCGTTCGAAGCGCGCCAACGCCACAGAGCGGTTTTGCAGGATCTTGAGCTTCTCGCGACGTTGCCACTCAATTCTCCGAAACGAGGTGCTCTGCAGGAGTGGATCGATGCACAGGTTCGCAGGTATATCCAGACCGAAAGCGAGCATAAAAGAAGTTGGTTTGAGGTGGTGGTTGGCCTATTGTTCTTGATCCCGGGCGGCTTGTTGGCTTGGACGATCAAACACATAGGCGGTTGGGCTTGGACGCTAACTCCGTTTGCGGGATTTCTGCTGTTATTTGGATTGGTAGGCCTTGTTCAGGGACCGCAAAAGAAACAGCGCGACCAGAAAGGTCATGCCAAAAAGAGGAGGATAAGTTGAAACATACTCGTGTTGGGTTGCCTGAAGACAAGTATCTTCAACGGATTGGCGAAATTGCCTACGCTGCGTCATACATTGAATGGACACTACTTGGCGATATCCCGAGGCTTCAAGATCGCCTACCAGATGATTTTTGTCTTGAGAAGTTGGAAAGTAAAACCACCGGAAGTATCGCAAAGGCCGCTCAAGAGGCAGCTAAGCAGTGTCAAGACGGTGAGGTGCGCGCCTATCTCGAGGTTATGGGGAAAGCCTTAAGCACTATGGCGGAAATCAGGAACGATGTTCTCCATGCTCGACCGGCGACCTATGACACGACTAGCGGAACACAACGGCTCTTCCGGGCGAAGGTCGATACGACGCGGAAGCCCACCGGCGAGCGCATCTGGATCGACGAGAAGTGGCTTGATGAACAGGTGGATCGGATTAATCAAGCACTTGATGATATCGAGGCTGTCCGTCCACCGTTTAAGAAGTAGATTCAGCGTCTATATACCAGCGGAGTGCGGAAAGTGCATTGGCCTTCAAAGTGAGTGATGTCGATGTGCGAGCTAGTCATTAAAACGGCTACCGCCGCCAGTCATAACACCCAAAATAACCAGCACAGTACCGATCAGCGTAAAAAGTATCATACAATAAATTCCTGCAGTAAAAAATATAATACGGAATACATCAACGACTGAAAGGCGCGTAAGTTGATCAGGTGAGTGAGCTGCCTGCTTTTCCTTAAACTTCACAGTTATCATTATATCAAAATACACAAAAAATGACAGCCGCTACGTGTTTATGCATAGCGACTGTCATAGTTAAGGCTAGATAAGACCACTAGTGGCCATAGCCACCTTTGATGCCACCAGGTCCATAAAGTTGCCCGCTTTCAGCTAGTGAATAACATTGGTCTACCACGTATCCCCACTGGTCTGGGAGGTTCTTACGCTTGGCGTCTGCGCCAATACTAGCACCAACGAAGTTGTTCCACTCATCCATCTCACGAAACTCCGGCGGCTGACCGCTGCGAGCCATCTCCTCATGGACAAACCCCGCACGGTAGGCGCTAGACTCATCAAGACGCGTAGCAAGTGCCCCTATCCAGATGCAATGCTTGAACGCGTTCTGCTTTGTGCCATCCATGAGATTTCCACCAGGATACTTCCAATCAGTAGTGATAGTTGCCCAATCACTAGTGGATTGCAGGTGCCAGCACTCGGATTTATTGAAGTAGTGACATTCTACAAATTCAAACCCTTTTCGTACTAGCTTTTCAACGCGACCAAGCGGTGCCAGCAACCCGTTCTCTCCCGATTGATAAAAACCAAGATCCAGATCTTCAGCGTGTGCCCCTGGCGGCGATACAACTACTACGCCTAGCATCATCAACAATGCCGTGATTACACTCAATGCAGTCCGGCCAGAACGAAGACAGATCCAAGATGCTTTGCACCGTGAGACTCCGGCAATATCTCGTAGTTTTAGCAGGAACATAGTATTCATTAGTATCCTCCTCAGGATATCTAGTTGTGATGTTCTTCCACAGTCAGCGTCTGAAATCACGACTTGTGTTTCATGACTTCCATCTGTGGTATCTACAACTGTTCCATCAAGTCCCTTTTGGGGTCAAGAAATTTTATTTTGTTCTACACCCGTTGATATGTTCGACTGCATATATTCTTCACAGGGACCGCTATAAATTGCCTGCAAAAGTATAAATTTGTTGCCAACATGCAACGTAGTAGTAACATGAGCGTAATTTAACCTATGATTTACGTCACTCAAACGGGGGTAAGCAATTTGGCCGGTATTGCGCCATCATTGCAGCGCACAGCCTTACATCTGCCGCCATACCGCTCGGTGCTATCGCCCGAGTCGGCATCATTAGATCCATATCTCCTACATCTGTCCCGATACAACCAACCCCTGGCTTGACATACCATCTAGGTGAGCGTATAACCCGCTGTAGGGTCCACTATTTTCGCCGCGATTCTTGCGACGGGTGATCGAATCGTTCGGATCATTCCGCATTCTACATACAGCCTAGGTAGTAATCTCATCTAGATAGTTGGCGGAATAAGGAAGCCCTGCGCACGCACCTAACTTTGTGCTGTAATACATCCATGGGAAACAAAAAAGACAAAACCTATCGGATGGCGCGATGGATGAATCTAGTTGTGTTGGTTGGGGTGATATTGCAGTTCCTGGCTGTATTGCCGCCTGTCCTGAAGCTAGCCGCGTTATTAAAAACGCGTTGGATGGTCCGCCATGGACGCGGCCTGACGTAAAAGTATGCCAAAGTTATCTCTCCGAATCGCACGACATCTTTAGTCGCCGCTCCCCTGAGCCGCCAGGTTCCTTCTTAGTAACGAACGGTGTGAGCATTATGCCGAGCGACCGCTTCCCCGGGCGGGCCAAGGTAACCTTTGGATGGCTAAACTCAGTGCCGATCAGCCAGGCGGCCATCGCTATCTCTGGTGTATACGGCGAGAAGCTCGACAGTGACCAAAACACTGTTTTGATTCAGCCCGATGCTAATCCAGGTGATTGTTATCACTGGTACTCCAAACAAAACCGCCCGCTAACCAAGGTGACGTAACCAAAATCGTCGTCGAGGGGTTGTGGCCCGACCACGAATACTGTTTCTACGCGGTGTACCAGCCGAATACCGTTCCACCGGATGCCACTGAACCTGGGGCTGACCAAGCCAGTGACGGGGAGAAATTATCGTACGGATGGTCACGACCAAGCGATATTAGCTGCTTTACGGTTACCTGGAAGGATTCGTGGGTCATGCCCGCTGATCCACCAGCGTAAAATGCCCTGCGGTGGTGCGCAGGGCGGGGTGGGGTAGTTATGATGGCGGCTCTTTTCTACGGATTTTCATCGCAAAGAAAAGGATTGCTATCGCCTCCAAGGAATTAGCATAAGTTGCTAGTATTAGTAGGGGATGGAGAGATGTCTCTTCGGTTAGCTGATAGCCAAAGAGACTTAAGGAGATGATAATATTGAATATGCTTATACAAAGAAAAAGCCTTCATCCCCACCGAATTTCGAATGTAAAAACTTTTCATGGCATGCTCCCTTCCGAGCTTTCTGCCATGACGTTCATGGCAGTGCCAGGAGCTGCCATCAGCCACTAACACTGCCATGAAAATACAAACAGGTGCACCTCTCTGTAGAATATATAACCATAGTATTTCCTGCAAAACAATAGCTTTGTGGTTCTGCCGCGCAGGTTACGCTGCGCTGGCAACACCCTCTCGGTGCTGCAACCAACACAGGTACGCCACCACATGCATTAGCGCAATTACAGCATTGACTTTGGAATATTGCCTGCGCGAAACACCGTATGCGCTGGCATGGCGGCTAAAAATCGTCGGAATTTCGTCGCCATTATCCGGCCAGTACGCTCCAAACGCGCCCCATAGCCCAGCAATGACAATACTTTCGGTAATTTGTTTTCCTCGCGCGAGTGGTGGCCGCCGACTCCGATTCATTTCCTGCTCCTTACCCTTGTATGAAAGCTCCTAGCACAGCATGGTGTCGATCAGATTGGCAGCCAGCGCTTGGGCTGCTTCGACATGGCCCGCCAAGAAGGCAGCAGTAATACATTTCGCGAAGGAGACGTTTTCTTGCAAACGTGGATTATCCAGGCTGCTCAAGAGTTCACTGCAGGCGCGAGCGATATCCTCTGATTTTTGAAGGACAACCTTTCTACGCTCATCTACCGATCTGGTATCAAGGAGAGCGTCAAGTATTTCTGCAGTTGGCACGTAGGCGAGGGCAAACCCCTCGTCAAGCAGTAACTGTTCTATCTTTTGGTCTTTATAAGTCACTCCTTTCCAATTTGGTGGAAAATATCTTCGATCACCCTCCGCACCTCGCGAATCGAGAGACTTGACTTGTCTAGTAATGTCTTGTTTTAAGCGCTCAAGATACTGCGTATGCCATGCACCAAGCCCAGACGCAGCCGAAGCCCTGATAAGCGCGTCAATGAGCCCAGGGAAATCCAGCTCCACCAGGGGCATACGGTGGAGAGGCTGCGAAAAATCGAAGTTATTAACAAAGCTTAGTTTTTGCATCTTCGGGAAGACTTCTTTAAAGAACTTTTCTTCCCCTGGGATTATGTAAGGCGTTATCCAAGCTGCCCTGCCGATCGTGATCTCCCCCAAATCAGCCTTCCGACTCTTGTTGGCAGGCGCATGTTCTTGAGCCACAGGCTACGCTCACTTTCTTCGCTATATTCCCACTATTTCAGTTATGGCAGGGGGGTAGATTTCCTTGCCAAGACGCACGCAAAATTACACAGCTTGCATGCGTAGCATAGCGATACTTGAAAATAAACATGAAATAGCACCGCACCGTTTCCCAGTGCGCGCCCAGCCTAACCGCAGGGATGGTTACGACCCCTGCAACATATCCAGAACCTCGACCCCAAGTTGCTCCGCCAGGCGTTCCACATTCCGCAGTGTTAGATTGCGTTCGCCCCGCTCAATCCCGCCCATATACGTGCGGTGTACCCCCAGCTCTTCCGCAAACGCTTCTTGGCTCAGTCCACGATCCAGGCGGTGGGCACGCAAATATCGCCCCACCGCCTTTTGCAAGTCGCCAACCGCCATGCCCCAAGCTTTTGGCGATGCTACTTGAAAGTCTACAGACTTATGAGTAGCATTCAGTATCAGCCCAGATCGGGGCGGAAAAATGCCCAAGTTACGCGGTAGCGAATCGGTACGGATGAGCGCTCAGACTGAAGCGCTGCGCGTGTGGCCGGGTGCGGACGAGAGGAGGTGAGTGAGATGGGAGGCGGCGAATAACACACTAACCACGCGTTAGATCAGCGCGGCCAGCTGCCTCGTGGCGAGCTTCGCCCCGAGGCAGCTCGCTTTCAAGCGTCCAGATAAATGAGAATCCAGTTTTTGGCATTAACCAGCCACTCGTTTCTACCGCAACGGTCTTGCCGTTTGCGCCTTTCGGTGCGTAACTCACAACAGGCGGTCGGAGTGATCCAACCGTATCGCTCACTTTCATCTCGGCAATCGAGGTGTTCGTGTAGTCGACTAGCAACGCACATCCACGTGTTGGTTGAGGCAGCTCCACGAACACTCTATGACTCCACACGGGGATCACGGTCCGAAACACGTGACGAAGCCGTACGGGTTTTCCAGATACAACCTTCTCGTCCAGGTTCACATGGTAGAACTGACCGTTCTTTGTCTCTGAACGTCGAACCTTCTGCGGGCGACCATCAGCAGTCATTTCCAAGAGCTCATAACTCTTCCTGCTCGTCGGACTCACTCCATCGCGAGGCATCATCATCCAAGCGAAGGTGGCCGGGGCGCGGACACCCTGCTGCGTCGGAGCGCCGTCGGCACGCCCGTCCGGGGCGTTATACTCCGCTCGCTCTGATACGCACGCAAACCGCCGCACCGGGTGCGAGGGAACCGTGGTGTATTCCCACTCCACCGTCACATCGAGCAGAGTAGTACCGTTGGTACTACTCTCTACTGCAGTAGAGAGGCGAATCCGCACCTCCACATCGTGCCAACGCTCGGCTGCATGAATCGCCTGATCGCGGATATCCCCGTACAACTCACGCGCAAATTGTTCATCCCCTAGACGCAGCGCCATGGCGTTGGCGGCAATATCGTCAAGCAGCTCTGGCGTGGCTACGCGGACCAGATCGGCCTTGTGGATGGCAAACCCGTTGATCACCGCATCCCGCAGCGCCGGAGCCTCGTCATGGATAATGGCCCGAAACCTAGCGGCGGCAGCTTCATCCTGCTCCTTGCGAAACGTATACTCAAACAACGTGCCAAGTAGTCCCGCACCGAACAGCGTCCCGCCCAGCTCACTAAGTGGCAGGGCATGCAACCAGCCCAGCTCCTCCCCCAGGCTCAGTTTGGCTAGCCAGCCGCTCAGCATAATCAGGAGTACACCGGCAAACGTCAGACAGACTGCGAGTAGTGCAGCCTTGGCTTTGCGCAGGCGAGCCACGGCGCTGTGGCCCGCCAACGGCGGTGAACTCTGGCGCGGGTTTGTTGCCATATACTGCAACTAGTGTAGCATATTTTATGGCCAAAAGGGTAGGGGGTTTGGGGCTACCCATTCTGGGGGAGCCATCAGCACGAGGCCACTCCATGCAAACTATGACATTTCTTATAACAGCACCCCATCTATCCCATAGGTAACAATAAATAACAACAAAAACACTGTGTATGTATCATGTAAAATTAAGCCCCGTGTTAATGGAATATTATTGACATGTCAATAAACCATTGTGAAGTTCTTATATGTCGAGCGCATGGCTCTCTCTAGCGGCAAAATAGAATATTTCGCTGCCGCTATTACTTTTGCTAATATAATCCACTAATTTGTAAATGTACCACACCACCTTAAATGCTGCTACCCCCGTAAAACCAACCAAACAAACAGGTATTGTGTCTGCATCTTTTGGCTGCCATAGTGACGAGCGTCAGCCAGTCATATCAAGCTAAAGGAGGCAATAATGACACGCAAATATCCACATGCAACATGGAGGGTTACCGTATGCGCTGCGGCGTGTATCAGCTTGCTTACGCCAATGAGCGTGTATGCCCAGACGCAGCAACCTGCACAACAAGCACCGCAAGCCCAGGTGGCGGAACTTGCCACCACCGTGGACAAAGCATCTGCCGACCAGCCAGGACTTGAAAGCAAGGTCGCCAGCACTAAGACTAACCAAGGTTTCGAGGCCAAGGCGGGCGAAGCCAACATCAAGCTCCCCCAGAACTCATCAGATGGAGTCACCGCTACCAAAAAGTCTGCTACTGGTAGCGATGAATCGGTCACCGTTGGGCTTGGCGGAGCAGAGAGCCAAGGCGAACTCGCAGCCGACGGATCCGTGGTCTATGGCGGCGACACCACCACCAGCCAGACCGTGCAGGTCATGCGGGAAGGCTTCAGGATTCACAATGTGATGAAGTCCGCCGAAGCATCAACCGAATTCACCCACAAGTTGACGCTGCCTGAAGGCGCACGCCTCATCAAGGCATCCGAGCTCAAACTTGAAGGCGAGGATGCTACAAATGCTCAAGTGGATGCTCAGGCAAACACCGAGCAAAATGGTGCCGCTGTCGACAAGCAGTCCGATCCTATCCTCATTGTCGACAAAGACAACAAGCTCATCGCTGGCTTTGGCGATGCCTGGGCTAAGGATGCAAGTGGCAAAGATGTGCCAACCAGCTACGAAGTCCGTGATGGAGCACTGGTGCAGAAAGTGGAACACACCCAACAAGATGTGCAGTACCCAGTTGTCGCTGACCCGTATCTCTGGATGGACCTGATCAAATCAGCTGAGTGGGTCCATCACGACGAAGGCTGGACGCTGAACGTGACTCCGACTTCGTGGGCAAGGGCAAAAGCCTTCGATGTACCAAAAAGCTATATCGTTGGGATGCTCGGTTGGGACGAGCTCTACGATAAGTACAAAGATGAAGGGCGTGGTATCAAGGTCAACCTTGGCGGTATGCGCGATCAATGGATCTGCCATCAGCAATTTGTTGGTGTGCGGTACCCACGCAAGGAAACCTGGAATCTTGACGAATGGCGTGAGGACGTCAGTTATGCGGAGACCGTCAATACGCGCTGCAATCCTGGAGGCGATAAGATCTTCGATTAACCAACAGCCTCAGTCTCCAGACACGTAGAAGAACGTGGCTTAGCGACCTACCTAATTCGCTAAGCCACGTTTCGTTTTATCAAACCACCACAGCCATTACTTCTACTTCGGCTCATGAAACACGCTTTATTGTGAGTTTTGCCTTTGCCTCCGCCAAAACGACCACACGACCGACCCAATAAACACCACAATGCAGACCAGGGTCAGTAGCAGCGCTTCGCCGTCGTACTCCGCAATGGCTGGGCCCGGCTCAACTGCTTCGGAGGCATCAAAATTCACTCCAACCGCCCACCAAAAATACGAAAACGACGCTATACCAACCACAACACTTCCAACCGCCAACCAGTGGCTCACTGTTGACGGCGTGCCAGCATAGACCATCGCTATGGCGAGAACAACAAGCACAAATGGTGCAAGCAACAGCGGAAAAACGGGGAAGAGAATAAACGCGACCAGGAGCCCAATCCACCACCCAATCGCTCGCCCTGCCCCGCGCCCACCAAGCAGTGTGGCCCCAAACTCACGCAGTCGTACCCGGCGCGCCATTGCCATGGCTGCACGCGCAATCTGCCGACGTTCGGCGGGGCTTGTGGCCTCCGCGAGATCTGCTTGCCATTCGCTCGCATAGCGCTCACGCTGGCTACGTGGGGTGAGCCGGATTGCCCTCACCAACGTGCGGGCAGGTTTGTCTAGCGCCTCTCCGTGGTCCGGATTGGTGTGGTTGTCTGCGTGGTTATTGCGTTGATCTGCCATGGCGATACTCCTTCCTGGTGGCTAACGGGTGGTGTGGTTACGAGGCATCTTCGGCGTTGAGCTTGAGCTTTTGCTGGACCCATTCCCGACCTTTCGGCGTCAGGACATACAACCGGCGGCGTGGCCCCGCACGGCCAGAATCCGCTTCCCAACGCGAGGCGACAAATCCTTCGCGTTCAAGCCGGTCGAGTAATGGATAAACCGTCCCGGTTGGCCGACCCGCCAGGCGGGCCAGTTGCAAGCCCCATGTCTCTTCACGCAGCCCGTAGAGCTGCTGAAGTACATCTTTTGTTGCCGGTGTGAGCCGAAGATACGCACCCATATTTCTAACTCTACATAGGTCGGATGAAGAAGTCAATAAGGAAACGTGCTGGTAGCAGTGGGTAAATCCGCACCGGTACGTCCGCACATAACCTACGCCGCCCGCGCCTCGCCACGGAGCGCCGCCGCATTCGCCGCCAACATACTCTCTGCCAAAAACAATTCCAGCGGGGCAAGGTCGCCATCTAGATCCGCCCGCTCAAGGCAGTGGTAATACGCCGGCTTACACTCCTTTAGCACCAGCGGTGGCATCAGCCCAGCTTGCAGCGCCTGCGCGAACAGTAGTAGCCACCCCGTGCGCCCATTACCATCGCTAAATGGGTGAATGCGCTCAAACCGGGCATGCCGCTCCGCCAAGCAGGTGAGTGAGACTGCGTTACCTTCTCGGGCAACATCCGCCACCCACTCCTCCAAATACGCGCCAATCTGCGGATGTGGCACCAGCTTGGCTGGGCTGCCCACAATGGTGTTGGTGTGGTAGGTGAGGCGGATGGTCAACCGATCAAGCAGCCCCCAAACGTTATAACGTTTGGGGAGATGGTATAATGTTTCGCTCGATGATCACGCGACAACACTACCCAGCCTGCCAGCCATACACCGCCATATCCTGGCGCACGCCATCAAGCAGATACCGCCCCCGTAGCATGCCTTCATGCACAAAACCAAGCTGGGTAACCAGCCGCTGCGAGGGCAGATTTGTGGCCAGAATCCACGCCTCAAGCCGCTCCATCCCCAGCTGCCCCGTAGCCCAATCCACCCTCATCCAGTAGAAACGTAACCGCCTGCCGCCCATACCCCCGCCGCCGCACTTCCGGCCGCCACAAGCACACCCCAACCTGCGCCACGCGGTTACGCCAATCGATGGCATGCAGGGAACATTCGCCGATCAGGCGAAGGTTAGCGCCGAGCGACGCGACGCCGCCTGCAGCGCTCACGCCCGACGACCCGCGCGTACCAACGCCCAAACCCCCCACATCCGGCGGCACCCCTGCATCACCACCATCGTCCGCCCGCACATCAGCCGCCGCATCCGCTAGCACAAAGTTGTATTCCACCCCTGGCACCGGCCCACTGGTTGCGGCAATTTTGCGCTGCAGCTCTGCCTCGCTACGTGGCCGCCAATACGGTGGACCATACTGCGCGAGTTCATGCCAATCCTGGCACGCGTCCAATATGTATGGAATATGCCGACTGGCCAACGCCTCAATACCAATGCTCACTCGCAACCACTCCCAAACTCCACACGCCCACATGCCGCTAGCACCGCGCCAGGGCCGGGCAGGGGAAAAACGCATAACCGCGAACACCACGGCAACAGACACGCCCTCTGCCGCCACTCCCCAGCCAGGCAACCAGCGACTCGATCAGGTGAATGATACGGATGAGTGTGCAGGAGGGCAAGTGGGGATCACCAGCAAAACCACCACATGGCAACCATCCACAAACAAGAAAAGAGTCCTTAGACAATGAACCGTTCGGAACCTTTTCGTCTTGATGCTCGAGTTGTAGTGGCGGTGCGGTGTTATTCCAAGAATTATTCCCTGAAACCTCGGACCCCTTATACGCAAACCTACATACGAGTATTAAACTAACATGCTTGCTATATATTTAAAACGTCCCTATTTCCCCGAAGGAGCAAAACCATAATGGATCCAACGGTACTTCAACTCACCGCAAGTCTTGCTGAAGTCGCTGCGAGACAATCGGCAGCTGCAGTCGCAACGCGAGTGTCGACGATTAAAAAGAAGAAGGATTACGAAGAAGCCGTCAACGAACTGCAGGAGATAATTAACGAACTTGTACGGAGCCGTGACGAGATACTGTCGATCGCTCAGGGCCTGAAGGAACAGCTTGTTGCACAGCAAATTAGTGATGAAGACATCACCCATGTGGTGGAAACCATAATTCCAGCGCTGCGGAAAATTTTTCAACAAGATGGAGCTAAAGGTGTTGCAGAAGCTGAGGCTATTTTGCAACAGGTTGAAGTTATCATCTCTACCGACACGTTACGTATGCTGCAAACACTTGGGTTCAATTACCGGGATGCCATTGGGCGACCACTGACAGAGCTTGTGCGCAACTTCCTAATGTCGCAACTGAACACCGTTAATCATGAGCGTGAGGTCGAGCTACTGAAGCAGCGCAATTATGAGCTTAATTTTGAGATTTCGCAAGATGCAGATAGCCACAGTCGGCTCATGAAACAGCGAGAGATAATGAGGGGACTAGTTAGTGGCTCTGGGGACTAGCTCTTCTGTCTAGCCACTACTCCTCACACCACCCGAGCAAATTTCGCCATCGTCTCCAGCGACCGCTGGTGATCCTCCACACTTGCGGCGGCGCATGCTTCGGCTGCAATCTCAACATCAAAATCACGGTCATGCGCATCCCGCGCCGCTGCCTCTACCGCTAGATCCGTGGCTACGCCAGCCAGCGTCACCCGCTTCACCCCATGGAGGCGCAAAATAGACGCAAGGGGCGTGGCGTAAAACGCCGATACGCGCTGCTTGCATAGATGGAGCGCCCCTTCCGGCTGATGCACCGCTGGCAGCACCTCGGTCGACCAGGTACCGCGCTGCAAAATGCCAAACTCATGCGCTTTGCCAAAGATGGGCGAAGTTTTAGGCTGCTCGAGCCAGGCCTCATCGAACCCTAAATTCACAAAGATAATCAAACTACCATCACGCTCGGCACGGTCGATCAGCCGATTGAGCACCGCTACCACACCAAACTGCTGAATATATGCCGCGTACCCCTTCAGCGCACCAAGCTTGCCTTCGGGCGATGCGATTTCGTTGATGTAGTCGATGATGATGAGCGCATTGTTGGCGGATGAGTTATTCATGATAGATCTCCTTCGATTTTTTAGCAATCAACTTGGGTGATATTCAGCAATTTAAAAACGGCAACAAACAAATCTGCTGGCGTCGAATATACAGCACAAACGTTCGGATCATTTAACATATGCCTCGGATGGTAGCCGTAATCAACCCCAACGAAATCAATGCCAATCTCTTTGCAGTATTCAACGTCACTCTGCATATCGCCAATATATAGCACGTCTGAAACTTCAATGCCCCTCGCAAACAGCAGATCCGTAATCTTTGCACTTTTAGATTTCTTAATGCTATGACCAATTACAATGAGGTCAGCAGTATGCACCCCTTCCCTTTCAAGTATATCATAGACCACCTCCTCGTATGCAGATGTAACTATTGCCCATGAATCAGACGGAATACATCTTAAAAATTCACTAACTCCTGTAAACAGGCCCATAAGTTCCCGTTGCTCAGACATTAGATTAGCGTGAGAATCAAAGAAACGTTGAGATTCTTCTGGCGTTAACCCAAAGCGCAAAAGGGATGTCCTCAATGTACCACAAAATATTTCACTGAAATTTCCGATACGGGCAGGCGACGGAAGGTGTTCAAATTCTGGCTGCCTTCGCAATAATTCAACGTTTCTGATTGCGATATCTTTTGAATCAAAGATGACCCCGTCGAAGTCAAAAATAGCGAACTGCTTTCTATTCACCATTACCAATCCTCAAATGTTAGGAAAATACGGACCTCATTCCCTTGCGACGTTCGTGATACGAAGCGACTGGACCAACAGAATCACGAGCAATAAAACGCGGGTCTACATTAACCACCCTAGGGGAAATCTTTTCAGTCGAAGAGATTCGTTCTGATATCATCCTTACACCTTCCTTTGCCATTCTCCGGAGCGGTTGTGTAATTGTGGTTAGAGAAGGCGAATACCATGCCCCAGAATCACCACCATCAAACCCCGCGACAGAAACATCTTGGGGTATTCTGAGCCCGGATTCTTGAACGCGCTGCATAAATCCAATGGCAATAACATCCGAAGCAGCTAATATCGCAGTGGGACGTTCTGCTTCGCTTAGTTGTAGAAATTGCTCAGCAAAATCCCGACCCGTTGCATATGAATATTTCCCTTCAAATACTGTAATATTTTCTGGGTCAAGGTTGTTTTTTGAAAGCGCAATCTGGAGATTCTCAAGACGTGATAAAGACACTTGCGAGTTCAGTGGACCACTTATATACGCAAAATTCTCGTGACCAAAGTTCAGAAAATAGTCTACCATCGTCTGTAACGAGGTTCTTGATTCAGTAACAATACAATCTATGTTGCCGTATGCGACGTGTGCATTGTATGCGAGTATAGGGATGTCGCCAGATGATGCCAGCTCAAGTACCCCCTGGGATCCGCCACTGTATGAAGCATAAAGAACCCCAGCTACACCTGTCGCTCGAAATCTTTCAAGCACCCGCATCTCTACTTCTGGACGACTGTCTGAACTGGCAACCACTAACTGGTAATCATTGGAGAAGGTTTCTCGATTGAGCGCATGTAGTAGCGACGAAAATATCGGATTTGAAGTGTCAGGCACAATTAGCCCGAGTGTGGCAGCAGGTGGAGCGCCGTTGCCGACACGAACCGATGCCTCTAACACTCGTTTTTTAGTCCTTTCACTGACCATATCGGGTTTATTAAACACCCGCGACACCGTTGCAGGGGAAACTCCAGCTTCTAAAGCGATTTCATCTAGCGTCTTCCTTGAGGGCATTGTTGTCACACACCGAAGTCTTCAATTTCACTGGAGAAAAACTGATCGTTCCACTTATGAGATCGGGGGTTCTGGTAGAACTTACGCAGTTCTTGAGCCTCAACCTCAGTGATTTTACCCTCAACTTTCGCCGCATCCAGCAGTTCCGAAAATGACACCAATGAGACTGCAGGGACTTGCATTTCCCTGAAGCAGTCGCGCATCTCCACGAATCCCCAGTTAACAATTGATGCGATACCGACAACCTCGATATCCGCCTCGGTACGCACGATATTGATGGCACGTTCCAATGATTCACCACTTGCTACAAGGTCATCAACAAAAACAGCAGTAATACCTAGTGGACGATCAGCCTTCTGCTCAACGCCAGCAAGTAGCCCACCAACACCATGTTGCTTCGGATGCTTACGTACGAATGCATCGCGGGTGTGCAATTCGTCAGCGACAAGAGTAGACCAAACGATCCCCGCCTCTGCTACGCCGATCACATAATCGGGCATGCCAAACGTAGAGAGCACCGCGCTGCTCAGCGCTTTCTTTACCATTGATCGCGCACCGGGATGACGATAAAGCACTCGACAATTGGTATATACAGGTGCCTGAACGCCACTCTTCCATGTGAAGAACTCGTTCTTGCTAACAAGATACGCTTCACTATTAATTAAGGTTCTGGCAACCCGCTCTGCAGTTGGACGATAGACGTTGAACGTATCGTTGGATGTGCTGCTGTACATCTTCCTACCTTCCTCTAGGAGTTAACACTGAGTCTATACGACGGATTGCGGTTCTGCAAGTTTTTGCAGTCAGTCATTCTGGTGCGCGCACTTTTGCTGGTCATCAGATCAAACGTTGTCTTACCTCGCCCACCGCCGCACCGTATTCTTACTCCGCCCCGTTAACCACATAATCTCCCGAATCGTCGTTCCTTCCGCCCGCAACCGCCTGATGCGCTCAACCTCCTCGTTGCTCGTCGCACTCTGATGCACCACAACCCCAGCAGCGCGAAACACCCGCGAAACAGTATGACGGTAGCACCCAAACTGCGCCGCGAGCTCGGCCACCGTCGCTCCGGCTTGGTAGCTAGCCACAATCTGATCGGCGACCGCTGACGTGACACGCGGTTTAGCCGGGCAGTAGGTGGTGGCAGTAGCCGGACTGTCCAACGCCAGCGCATCGGTAGATTTACTTTGACCAACCACTGCGGATGAGAGAGGAACCGAGCGGTACGGTTCTGACACTTCCGCCGGGGGACACGCACCCTGGACCAACGTACCGCCAGTTTCGCTATCTCCATGCAAGCACTCACGGATCAGCCGCGCCCCGTCGCGGAGCTGCTGCACACACCAAAACGGGGGCTGCATACGTTGGTAATCGCACGCAGCCCCTTGGCTGAGACAAACGAGTTAGCTCGAAGACTCACTCACCCGACTTCTTCTGCAGTTTTGGACTGTCGGCCAACTTGAGCCACACGACACCACCAATGATTACAACCAGCCAAAGCATCTTTGCAACGGTCAGTGTCTCGTCGAAGAATAGGGGACCAAGCAGCGCGGCCCCAAATGCGCCAATTCCAGCCCACACGGCATAACCGATGCCAACGTCAATAACTTTCAGTGCTACGCTAAGCGCATAGAGCGTCAGCAAGAAGAATATCGCTGCAGATATGGACCAACTTAGTACAGTAAATCCTTCACTCCCCCCGACGCTTAAGGCATAACCAACCTCAAATAGACCTGCTAGCAATAATACAACCCACGCCTGGGCGTTTGTCGAACTCTCAGTTTTGTTACTCATAATCATCCTTTCCTTATTTGATGTGCGGAGTTCATGCCGCTTTTGGTTTACTTCATCCAGTGCTTATGCTGCGCCGCTTAGCTGAAGGCCAACAACTCCAGCAATCACTACCGCAATGCCAAGCACCTTCTTCCAGTTAATGTGCTGCCCCAGAAACAATGCGCCGACAATCACGATGCCAATGCCGGATACACTCGTCCAAATCGCATACCCCACACCAACATCAAACGTCAGAAGCGCTAGGCTTAAGAAAAACGTCCCGCATGCACCGCATACCAATGTTGCGATTGTCCAGGGGATATTCTTGAAGCCGTTCGCCTTACTAGCGAAAATCCCCACTGCAACCTCAAAGATTACTGCGATACCAAGGTATAACCAACTCATACTACTATTTACTCCTTTTTACTTAAAATAATCATGTCGACGCGCAAATTCCTGGAATGGAGACAGAGCGCCATCAATGTGAACATAGTGAACAATCCCAGCCAACGTATCGTCCTCAATTCGGTACGCTGGGTAGCTTCTGAGGTAATCGAAGCCCCACTCGGCAACGGTATAGCGGTCAACCGCAACGTATATGGTTTTGACGCCGTGAGCGAGGGCGAATTGATAGCACATGCCACATGGTTCACCCGTTGCAAATAGCTCCGACCCCCTAAGCGCTTCGTCACCGTGACGCTGTATCACTTCACGCATTGCTACAATTTCGGCGTGGGCCGTTGGGTCACCAGTTTCATGCACTCGGTTTCCAGCAAAACCAGATAGCCGCTGACCGTTTTTGACGACAACCCCGAGAAACGGGATACCGCCAGTCGCGACGTGCTGCACGCAGGCCGCCACCGCCTGTGACATGATCGAACTACTGTCATTGTTCTTCATACGGACTCCATGTGGCACTATCCATCAATAAACCTAATCAGGTCGTCGACATCAGGAACACCTGACGTGATTCGATCTCCTAAAATTTTTCGCAAGCTGCGGTGCGCTGTTCATTTTAATGTAAATTCATGCCATAATGGTTATATAACCAGCATAATTAGTAGCCTATGAACGAATTCAAAAACTCCATCATTATTTACCAACCACATGCCGATCAGCCCGCCATTGATGTTCGCCTAGAAGGCGAGACAGTGTGGTTAAGCCAACGGCAGATGTCGGTATTGTTTGATACTAGCTCAGACAATGTTGGACTCCATCTGAAGAACATCTATGCCGAAGGAGAGCTCCTAGAAGAGGCAACTACCGAGGATTTCTCGGTAGTTCGTCAAGAAGGGAACAGACAGGTTCGGCGATCAGTGCGCCACTACAACCTTGACGCCATCATCTCTGTGGGCTACCGGGTCAAATCAGTCACGGCCACACAGTTCCGTATCTGGGCCACCAAGCGCCTGCGCGAATATCTGGTGCAGGGATACAGCATCAACCAGCAGCGGCTTGAACAGCTTGGGCAGATTGTAGAGGTCATGGCGCGGGCAGATAATCATCTCGTGGCTGGTACTGGTGAAGTACTCTCAGCCTATATACCGAGCCTGCAAACCCTGCGCGACTATGATGAAGGCACGCTTTCTGATAGCGAATCCACCGAGAATGCGCCTGTGTGGCAGCTTACGCATGCCGATGCGCAGGCGATCATTGCCCGCGCCCGCAGCGAGTTCCCGCAGGACAGGCTTTTCGGACTCGAAAACGGGGATAAGCTCAAGTCGGTCGTCGCTACCATCTGCCAGAGCTTCGCGGGCGAAGACCTCTACCCAACCACCGAGCAGAAGGCGGCGAACTTACTGTACCTCGTGGTTAAAGACCACCCGCTGGTTGATGGGAATAAGCGTAGTGCTGCAGCCTTATTCATCGAGTTTCTAGCCCAGAACAACCTGCTGTTTTCGGCGGATGGCACACCGCTTGTCTCGAACAACGCCCTAGCGGCAATGACCCTAATGGTTGCCATGAGCCACCCACAGGAAAAGGACCTGATGGTAGCCCTTATCGAGCGACTGATTAGCTCAGCTGCACGTTAGCATTCACTCCCTGACTGTCCGCATCACATCAGCCTGTTCCCACTGCGCCCGAACAAGTGCAGCCTCAAGCAGTTCAAGATTTTTAGCAATATTCTTTTTCGTATCAAGCGGACGACCACGCTTTTTATTTTTACGATATTCCTTTTTGGTTTTTTGTAATTCATGTGTAAAGCGGTCAGCTCCGCCAAACATAGCTTCAACAGTCATAGCGAGCTTGTCTGTCCACGCTGTTAGAAGCATTTTATTGCCCTCAAGATTGAGTATTGTCGATTCTCGCTTGAGAAGTTTTAATATCGCTATAGAGCGCTCGGGGGATGGTGCAGTTTCGGATGGCATAAAAATAATCTTAGTCATACCGAAAATATTAATATACATTCCGCCACCAAAAAGAAATAAACGGACGAATGATTCGGCAGCAGGATCAATCGAGAAAAACCAGGATCGAGCCCCAAACAGCGCGACAAAGACAGTGAACAACCCGATAGCTGTCCAGCTCCATCCTATAATTTTGTCTTTTCGACGCCTAACTCTGGAGGCAATCATCATGCGACTTTGACGATCAATATAATACTGCCAATCGGCACGGGTGCCCGTCATATCTGATGGAAGAGCATTGCAGATTTCGACAGCGTACTGCAACATTTCGCGCTTGTCCCGACCAAACAATCGCGCACTAAAAGCCGGAATGACCAAGGTTATGATAGCCGTGATGACTTGCATCAGTGGCTGTGACCAGTGAGTAAACATGGTACTACCATAGCAGTAGAGGAAGTATGACATAGTAAAAGGTGGCAGGGCTTTTAGGAGCATGCAGATAGCATTTTGACGACGTTATATATAGCCGCTGCAATACCCAGCGCCGTTCAGGTAGCGGCGATTATCTTTGTCTTACGGTGGCGAGAAGTAGACCCCCATACCCCATACACCATGTTTGAAGTTTATTTTTGAATGATGTCGAGTTGGATACCTGCGGCGTTTTGGCCTGTTGCAAGCTCTCACCATATACTCGGCCGATAACGATTCCCACTTGTGCCACCAGAACCGGACTGAGTCAGCCGAAGGTAAGCTTCGCTTGTCTTGGAACGCCGTCATCTTCTTCTGCCCCCGTAGCAGATATTGCAGTACAACCATGACAAATTAGTACCAACTTGTGCTACTTACCCCCTTTTTACTGTAATGCACATCACCACCAAAATCACAAACTTGTTACTATTAGATTACTTTTTAGCTCAATTGCGTCAAACCACATGGCGTTTTCTATTTTCTAATATATATCTTATGTGCTAGAAAAATATCCTTCGGGGGTACGAAGCATTTTTAGCTATTGAACCGGGCGAGAATTACTGTAAAGCTTAAAACAAGATCATAAGATCTGATCACAGAACTACAAGTGAAAGTTGGTGGCTACCATGCTACGCATACGATCCTATCTGACAGTCCTTATAGTCACCTGCTTATTGCTGGCAGGTGGTCCGATGCTGGGGACAGCTCCAGAGGGTAAAGCATTGACTCCTGATGAGTTATTACGACATGTAGATGAGGGACTCGACTGCGTTTTACAAAGCAAGCTCGGCTGTCAGCATGTTGAAACGACCAAAAAATGGGCCGAAGACGTGACGGAATGGAAATATCCGAACGGTAACAAAACAGACGGGACTAAAGCGAATGCATTTAAGCACTGCATCTGGATAGGCGCAACTGCTACTCGGCTTGGCGAAACTGATGCATATCGAGTTGGATTTGCTCATGAAAAATATGCCAAAGATCAAAAATCTGATTTCCGAATCATGGACGAGTGGAATAATTTCATAGGTGCCGGAATTGGAGCTAAAGCAAAGGCGGACAATCTATCAGATCAATGGGGTTACGTGATAGACGAATGTCAGAAGCTTGCGGAAAGTCACGATTTATACGGGCCAAATGGAGTTAAGGGCGCCTACTAGCGCCAAACAGTAATTACATCAAAACACAGGCACCATCTAATGGCAACAGTGCCTGTGTTTTATAATCCATCTGTGACTTATGGTATAATAATTTGCAATGAAAGAGTGGACTGTCCTTGCAAAATATCTAATCAATAGTAAACTAGGACTTTATTAATGCTGCCTCCAAAAAAACGAGTTGCGCTCATTGTGCTCTTTACTACTATTTTTTATATTGTTACTCTATTTGCGGTTATCGCACTCCTGCTATATTCAATCACAGGATTTGAGTCACTCGGACCAGAAAATTAAGCAATCTCTGCTTTCTCAGTCTCTCTCCTGCCACAGACACAAATAAGCCACCACATGCATAAAGGCAATCAGGCTGTTAGTGAGTGTGTA
>ERZ772874.477-NODE-477-length-21474-cov-5.430832_pt1 | contig 21474 bp, 16 predicted proteins | sample MGYA00580586_ERZ772874 | MGnify/ENA primary metagenome ERZ772874 (study PRJEB29015, sample SAMEA2737952) | human oral metagenome | biome: human oral; feature: human-associated habitat; material: dental | place: China | collected 2154 ... | reverse complement strand
ACTCGCGCCTTTTCGGCCGCCCGCCGCTCCGAGAGCTTCGATTCGTCGACCTCGTGCGATTCGACCCTCGCCTGCTGCTGCGCAAGATCGTCGGCCAGCAGCCGCGCCTTGGCGTCGCGGGCCTCGGCCTGCATGACCTGGGCCTTGCGGGCGGCCTGCGCCTGCCTCGCCAAGGGTCCGAGCTGTCTGCGCAATTCGGCTGAAAGGTCCTCGATCCTCGCAAAGGACCCGCTCATCGATTCGAGTTTGCGCAAAGCCTTCTCTTTCCGCCGCCGGTGTTTGAGCACTCCGGCCGCCTCCTCGATGAACCCTCTGCGGTCCTCCGCGCCGGCTTTGAGCACTTCGTCGAGCTTGCCCTGGCCGATGACGACGTGCATCTCGCGCCCCATGCCCGTGTCCGAAAGGAGCTCCTGGATGTCGAGCAGCCTGCAGGACGTGCCGTTGATCGCGTACTCAGACCCCCCGCTGCGGAAGAGCGTTCGCGAGATGGTCACCTCCGTGTAGTCGATCGGCAAAACCCCGTCGGAGTTGTCGATCGTGAGCGAGACCTCCGCCCTGCCGAGGGCCGGGCGCTTGGACGTTCCCGCGAAGATGACGTCGGCCATGCTGCCTCCGCGAAGATTCTTCGCGCCCTGTTCGCCCATCACCCAGGCCAACGCATCGACGACGTTGGACTTGCCGGATCCGTTCGGGCCGACGACGCAGTTGATGCCCGGCTCGAACCTCAGAGTGGTGGCCGTCGCGAAGGATTTGAACCCTCGAAGCGTCAGAGTCTTCAGGTGCACGTACACACGATAAGACACATAGGCAAATTACGTGATCTTTCTGGCTCGCAGGCTATAACATACCCCTCGTTTTTCGCGAATTTTGACGACTTCATACTTGACAAACGATCATATGTCAAGCGTGAGCACACCCCTTGACCGATCGGATAGAATGGGGAATGATATGTCACCGTACGAGAAAATCCCCAAAAATCGTGCCACTACACGGGGAGTGAGAATACCCAGTGGTTAATTTTATCTTAGAAAGAAGGGACCAGATACTCTTCGCCGCCTGGCAGCACCTTTCGCTGGTCACGCAGTGCTTGCTGTTGGCAACCGTCATCGGAACGGTCGTTGCGGCCTTGAGCTATCGAAGCAGTCTGTTTACATCCCTTACAAACAATGTTTCCGCCATAGGATTGACAATACCGTCGTTTGCCCTCATTGGTTTGCTTATAGCGCCAGCGGGCTTCGGCGTTTTGCCCGCGGTCGTCGTCGTGACGTTCTACGCGGCCCTGCCAATCCTGCGCAACGCCCTCGTCGGCTTCTCCGGCGTCGACCGCAACATAGTGGAAGCCGCCAGAGGCCAAGGCATGTCGAGGTCCGCGACCTTCCTCAAGGTCGAGCTTCCGCTCGCCTGGCCCGTCATATTGGCGGGAATGCGGATTTCGGCGCAAATGTCCATGGGCATCGCGGCAATCTCCGCGTACGTGCTCGGCCCCGGGCTCGGAGGGTACATCTTCTCCGGCCTTTCGCGCCTCGGCGGGGCGAACTCCTTCGAGTCCGTCCTCACCGGCGTCGTGGCCATCATTTTGCTGGCGTTCATACTCGACGGTCTCCTCGTTCTGCTCGGCCGTCTGACGATTTCACGAGGTATCAATGTCTGAGAACAATTCTGCCAACCCGGTCCTCGGGACCGATTCCGCGACCGACGACCCTTCAATCACCGGCGCCACGATCGTCTTGGAGGAGGTGACGAAGGACTACGGCGGCGCCCAGCCCGCGGTCGACCATCTCACGCTTGAAATCCCGGCCGGCCAAACGGTCATGTTCGTCGGCCCGTCGGGATGCGGCAAGACGACGACGCTGAAGATGATCAACCGGCTCATCGAGCCCACATCCGGCCACATCGTGATCAACGGCGACGACGTCACGCAGATGAACGGCGACAAACTGCGCCGCCACATCGGCTACGTCATCCAGGCGGGCGGCCTCCTCCCGCATATGACGGTCGCCGAGAACATCGCCATCGTCCCCAAACTCCTCGGATGGGACAAGAAGCGGATATCCGAACGCGTCGACGAACTTCTGGACCTAGTTTCGCTCGAACCCGGCGAATACCGCAGCCGTTATCCCAAGGAGCTCTCAGGAGGCCAGCAGCAGCGCGTCGGCGTGGCACGCGCCCTCGCAGCAGACCCGCCGGTCCTCCTCATGGACGAACCCTTCGGCGCCGTGGACCCCATCACCCGCCAGCGCCTCCAAGACGAGCTCATCCACATCCAGTCCGAACTCCACAAAACGGTCGTCTTCGTCACGCATGACTTCGACGAGGCCATCAAACTCGGCGACTGGATCGTCATCTTCAATGTCGGCGGCCAAATTATGCAGTACGACACTCCCGACCAGATCCTGGCGAATCCTGCAAACGAATTCGTCGAAGACTTCATCGGCTCCGGCGCGGGCCTGCGCCAGCTCGGCCTCGCGAGAGTCAGCGCGGTTCAGCTCAAGGAGGCCGTTCGCGCCCGCCCGGGCGAAGACACACGCGAGGTCGCGAAGCGGATCAGAGACGCCGGCGTGCGCCACGCGGTTGTCCTCGACCTCAAGGAACGCCCGGTGGGATGGGTCACGCCCAAACAGCTTTTGCGCACAGACCGGGTGAAGACCAAATACTCCGACGACTTCCCGCTGGTGGGCGTCAGTTCGTCGCTTGACGACGCCCTCGACGCCATGCTGGTCGCGGGATCCACCGAAGCGCTCGTCCACGGCAAGCGAGGCCGGTTCCTCGGGCTCATCACGGTCAACACCGTCATTCGAGCCATGGAAGAGATCTCCTCGAAGAATCCGGAAGACACTCCCGATGCGCCGATGGGGCACAACGCGGGAGCCTCCACGGAGGACGCCGACTCCGAAGCCGTCGACTCCGAGGACGGATCGCAAGCTTCCGAAAGCTCGGCCGCCCAGGCGGATGCGCCCGAGGCAGACGCGGCCCCCGAGAACAGCGGTGAGGGCGTATGACCAAGACACGGAAAAAGGTCAATGGATTGACATGGAGGAGCCTGCTCGTCCAGCCCACTGCCCTGCTCATCATCCTCGTCGTCATGCTGACATGGCTGAACACCGCGGATTTGAGCGAAACAGAAAGAGTCACCCTCGCCCCCGCCCAGCTGCAAAGGCTGACGTTGGAGCACCTCAATCTGACGGTCGTTTCGGCGGTGATCGTGCTTGCGTTGGCCATTCCCTTGGGGATCATCCTCACGAGAAAGCCGTTTCGACGCCTGTCCACGCCCGTCATGGTGCTCGCGAACATCGGACAGGCCGCCCCGACGGTGGGCCTCGTCGTCCTTTTCGCTTTCTGGCTCGACTTCGGATACAAAGCGGCGCTGGCGAGCCTGGTGGTCTATGCGTTCCTGCCCGTCCTGAAGAACACGATGGTGGGCCTGCGGGCGGTCGATCCGAAGCTCGTCGAGGCCGCCCGAGGCATGGGAATGTCAAGCTCGGCCATTCTCGCCAAGGTTGAGCTTCCCCTCGCCGTTCCGGTCATGCTCGCGGGCATCCGCACGGCGCTTGTCCTCCTCGTAGGAAGCGCCACGCTGGCCACATTCGTCAAGGGCGGCGGCCTCGGCCTCCTCATCACGACGGGCGTCAACCTCAACCTGACCCGAGTGCTCGTGTTCGGCTCTTTGCTTGTCGCGGTTCTCGCGCTCGCCGTCGATTGGGCGGCACGCGTCGTCGAATTCGTCTTCTACCCGAGGGGGCTGTGAATATGAGAGCGAAACGAAAAGGCGCGCTCGCGTTGGCGGCCGCCTGTCTGATGGGCCTGACCGCATGCGGGCTCCAACCGTCGACTTCCGGCATTGAGCCCGTCGGCCCCGGCAAGATCAAGCCGATTCCCGGGGCCAAGGGCACAAAAGTCACCGTGGGGTCGAAGGCCTTTACGGAACAGCTGATCCTCGGCAAAATCGCGGTCTACACCGCCGAGGCCTCCGGCTTCGACGTCGTCGACATGACGAGCATCCCGGGCTCGCAGCCCGCCCGCCAGCTCATGGTCAACGGCGAAACGAACCTCGGCTGGGAGTACACCGGAACCGCATGGCTGACGTATATGGGCCACACTCGCGGAATGGCCAACCAAAAGGCACAGTGGAAGGCAGTGAGCGACCAGGACCGCCCCAACGGAATCACGTGGGGCAAGCCCTCGAAGCTCAACAACACCTACGCATTGGCGGTGCGCGAGGAATACGCGAAGGAAAAGGGGATTGAGAAGCTCTCAGACATCGCGAAGCTTCCCCCCGCCGACAGGACCCTGTGCGTCGACGCAGAGTTCAACTCCCGCACCGACGGCCTCAATCCGCTGCTCAGCAAGTACGGAATTCCTCGCGGAAACCCCAACGGCGTGCCGGAGCAAAACGTTTCGGTCATGGACACGGGAACGATCTACACGGCAACCGACAGAGGATCGTGCAACTTCGGCGAGGTCTTCTCGACCGACGGGCGCATCAAATCGCTCAATTTGAGGGTGCTCAAGGACGATCTCGGTTTCTTCCCGGCTTACAACGTCTCCCCCATATACGCGACGTCTCTCGTCAAGAAGTTCCCGAAGCTTCGTGCGTACTTCGATCAGATGGCGCCGCTTCTGACGGACGACGAGATGCGGGAGATGAATTTCAAGGTCGACGTCGAAGGCCAGGATCCTTCGAAGGTCGCCCGAGAATGGCTGATTTCCAAGGGTTTCATCACCAAGAAGTGAGCATTGAGCGTCGACGGCGCTCGGGGCGCGTCAATGTTTGCGAATTGACGCGCCCCGGCTTACACGCCGGACGGTCGACGTCACGCGAACGCCGCAAAGCCTGAGACGCTATGGATGAGGGGCAGCGCGTTTCGCCGCTGCCCCTCATCCATAGCGTCTTTTATGCGCCCGGGCTCATGCGACCCGACTCTTGCCCGGCCGCGCCTTGTCAAGCGCCTGCCCGAACGGCCGTCGGCTCTTCTCCGTCCGGCTCACTCCCACCTGGCGTTGGCCAAGCCCCCTGCGATGCGGTCCGCAATCGCATCGACCGCCTCGCGCTTGTCAGGGTTCGGGCTGGAGACGGTCACCTGTTGGCCCTCACGGAAACCGGCCGCCATGAGCTCTGTGGCCGAATCCGCCGAAACGCCGTCGATGAAAACGTTTCCTCCCAGGGTTTTCACAAGCTGGGCAAGCTGAGCTGCGGGCCTGACGTGAAGGCCGCCGTCGTCGGTGACGACGACCTCGCGCGAATACCCCGTGCTCTTGTCTGACATATGTGTTTCCTTTCGAATCAGTTGAACCAGAGCGAGATTTCCTTCTCCGCGTTCTCCTCCGAATCGGAGGCGTGGACGAGGTTCTCGATGTTTCCGTGACCCCATTCGCGGGCCAGGTCTCCGCGGATGGAACCGGGAACGGCTTGGGTCGGGTTCGTGGCGCCCGCCAGCGCCCGTACGCCTTCGATGACGTTCGCGCCGCTGAAAACGGCGGCGACTACGGGGCCGCGAGTCATGTATCGGACGATTTCGGGGAAGAACGGCTTATCGGCGAGATGCGCATAGTGCACTCGGAGAACCTCTTCCTTCGCCCGCATGAACCTGAGGTCTTCGAGCTTGTACCCTTTGGCCTCGATGCGTCCGAGTATCTCGCCGACGAGCCCCCGCTCGACGCCGTCGGGCTTGACCAGAATGAAAATGCGCTGGGAATCCATGGGGTCAATTGTTTCATGGAAGCAGTTTGGAAGATGCGCCCATCGTCCCGAGGAAACCGCATTAGGACGCTACGCCCCGTCCGCCCCCGGCTTTCCCATGAGAGTGCGGGCGGCGGCGGCCAGTTGAATGGAGCCGAGGACGACCACGGCAGGCGAGGCCATGGGCGCGCCGTCGTCGGACTCGGCCAGGCCGGCTGCGCGGTCGATCGCCTCTGCCAGGTCTCGCTCGACGAAAACTCGTCCGTCTCCGAAAACGCCGCCCGCGATGTCTGCGAGTTCGTCGGCGTCCATCGCCCGATCCGACGCGATGTCGGTGACGACGACTGCGTCCAAGACGGGCTCTAAGACCCCGAGGAAGCCCTCGACGTCTTTGTCGGCCATCATCGCGACGACGCCGACGAGCCTGCCCGGGAAATACTCGCGCAGAGCGTCGGCCGTCGCCTGCGCGCCGTGGGGATTGTGCGCGGCGTCGGCCACGACCGTCGGCGAGCTTCGGACGATTTCCAGACGCCCCGGAGACGAAACCGCCATGAAGGCGTGCTCGACGACGTCGGCCGCGAAGGCGCCGCCCCCGAAGAAGGCCTCCGCCGCCGCGAGGGCGACGGCGGCGTTGCGAGCCTGATGCTCCCCCTTCAGCGCCAGCGGGACGTCTTCATAGCGGGCCGCCGGGGTTTGAAGGGTGACAAGCTGGCCGCCGACGGCCGTTTCGCGCGAGACGAGGTGCAACGAGGGGCCCTCCGCGACGAGGCGGGCCTTCGCCTCGCGCGCCGCGTCCTCGACGATCTGGGCGACGGAGTCCTCCTGCTCCGCCGAGACGACGAACGAGCCAGGCTTGACGATTCCGACTTTTTCCCGCGCAATCTCCTCGATCGTGTGGCCAAGCCACCGCTCGTGGTCCATGGCGACGGGAAGGATGACGGCGACGTCTGCCTCGATCACGTTTGTCGCGTCCCATAGCCCGCCCATTCCGACTTCGACGACGGCCACATCGACGGGCGCATTTGCGAAGGCCGCGTAAGCCATGACCGTGAAAACCTCGAAGAAGCTCATCCGCGGCCCGCCCGCAGCCGTCGATTCGCGGTCGACGAGTTCGACGACGGGCTCGACGTCCTCCCACGCGGCAAGAAAGTCCTCGCGGGAAATCGCCGCGCCGTCGATGGCCATGCGTTCGCGAACCGACGTCAGGTGAGGCGAAGTGAATCTGCCAGTGCGCAGGCCGCGCTCACGCAGAAGAGCTTCGACCATCCGGGCGGTGGAGGTCTTTCCGTTGGTTCCCGTGATGTGAATCGACCGAAACGCACGCTCGGGATTGCCCAACATCGCCAGAGCCTTGCGCACGCGTTCGAGCGAGGGCTGCACCTTGTGCTCGGGCGCGCGGGTGAGGATCGAGCGGTAGACGGCGTCGACCGCCCCGTCCAGAGCGATCCTCTCCGCCTCGACGACCGCGTCCGGCGGAGGGCCCGGTTTCGAATCGTCGGCGACGACGTCCGCGACGACGCTCGGGTCTGGGCCCGCGACAAGCCCCGAGGAGACGATGGCTTTGACGGCGGCGTCGAACTCCTCATCCTCCGCGGCCTCCCGCGCCAGGCGCGCGGCCTCCTCGTCCCGAGCCTCCTCGTCTCGCTCCCTTTCCGTAGCGGAGCCCATTCCTTTCCCGCCTCGGAGCTCGCCCTCACCCGGAAAGCCCCGCGTTTCGCCGCGGAGGCTTTCCTTCCCGTCGGGGCCGTTGTCGTCGGGGCCGCTCCCGCGGGGGCCGCCTTGGTCTCGCATCGGACCTCTGTTCATCTTCGTCTGCCCGTTTCCAGCCTGTCCGTTCGCTTCGGCTACGGATCACGCTTTTTCGACGTCGATCGTGAGATCGGAAGCCTGCCGCACGTCGGTGCGCACGGCGAGCGTCTCTCCCGCAATGAAGTCGATGTGCGCCTCGACCGCGCCGATTCGCGGTTCAGGGACGCCGAGCGTGAGCGCGATCCTGTCGGAGACGTGCAGGCCGGCGGCTCTGCGGGCCTCCTGCACCGCCCGCACGACGTCGCGCGCGTACCCCTCGGCTTCGAGTTCGTCGTCGACGTTGACGTCGAGGGCGATATACGAGCCGGAAGGAAGGATCGTCGCGACGGCGCCGTCGTCGGCCACGACCGACGTCGTCACCGTATACTGGCCCTCCCTGAGGCGGACCGGCGGCTCCGTGTGGAGCACCGCTCCCCCGTCGACCTCCTCCCAGGCGCCCTCGCGGGCCGCCTTGAAAAGAGACGACGTGAGTTTGCGCTGCTCGGGATTGAGCTCGCGCGGAAGGACGGCGAGCTCCCTGGTCACTTTCATGCCGCAGGTCTCGATGCTTTCGAGGCGGACCTCCTTGACGTTGACCTCCGAGGCGACGAGGTCGGAGAAGTCGGAGAGGTCTTGATTCGACACGATCCAGAGGGTCCTCAGCGGGAGCCGGACGCGGAGCTTGTTCGCCTTGCGCAGCGAATGGCCGGCCGAGACGATCTCCCGAACCTCATCCATCTGGGCGACCAGCTCGGGGGCGTCACATGTTTCGGGAAGCTCAGGCCAGTCGGTCAGGTGGACCGAACGCTCACCGGTCAGCCCCTTGAACATCTCCTCGGTCAGAAGGGGAAGGAGGGGGGCAAGGATTTTCGACACGTTGACGAGCACCGTGTAAAGCGTGTCGAAAGCCCTCTCGTCCTCGTTCCAGAAACGGTCGCGCGAGGTGCGGACGTACCAATTCGTCAGCATGTCGATGTAGTCGCGCACGCTCTGGCACGCCGAGGATATGTCGAAGGCGTCGAGGTCTTCGCGCACGGCGTCGGCGAGCCTCTTTGTATGCGCCAGAACGTAACGGTCCTGCACGTCGAGCGCGGCGAGGGCCTGTGCATCGGCGAGGTCGATGCTCTCGGCGAGGTAGCCTTGGCCGCCGTCGGCCGCCCCTGCATAGAGGGTGAAGAAGTAGTAGGCGTTCCACAGCGGAAGAAGCACCTGCCGCACGGCGTCGCGGATCGCGGCCTCCTTGACCACGAGATTGCCCCCGCGCACCACGGGCGAGCTCATGAGGAACCAGCGCATGGCGTCGGAGCCGTGCCGGGCGAACACCTCGGAGACGTCAGGGTAGTTGCGAAGGGACTTCGACATCTTCCGCCCGTCGTCGCCCAGGACGATGCCGTGCGAGACGCAGTTGCGGAAAGCCGGCCGGTCGAAAAGCGCCGTGGCGAGGACGTGGAGGGTGTAGAACCAGCCGCGGGTCTGCCCGATGTACTCGACGATGAAGTCGCCCGGGTAGTGGTTGTCGAACCAGTCTCTGTTTTCGAACGGATAATGCACCTGGGCGAAGGGCATCGAGCCGGATTCGAACCAGCAGTCGAGGACGTCGCTCACCCTGCGCATGGTCGACTTCCCGCTCGGATCGTCGGGATTGGGCCTGGTCAGAGTGTCGATGAACGGACGGTGCAGATCGGCGACCTCCACGCCGAAGTCCCTCTCCAGCTCGGCGAAGGAACCGTAGACGTCCACGCGGGGGAAGTTCGGATCGTCGCTTGCCCACACGGGAATCGGGGCGCCCCAGTAGCGATTGCGCGAGATCGACCAGTCGCGCGCTCCGGCCAGCCAGTTGCCGAAGATTCCGTCTTTGACGTGCTCGGGCGTCCACGTGATGTCCTGGTTGAGCTCGACCATGCGGTCTCGTATGTCCGTCACCTTGACGAACCAGGAAGACACGGGCTTGTAGATGAGCGGCTTGCGGCAGCGCCAGCAATGGGGATAGCTGTGGACGTAGCTCTTGCGCTGGACGAGCACGGCTCGCCTGTCACGCTCAATCGCCGCCAGCGGCCCGCTCGAATCGCGCAAATCGGCGATGATCGGCTTGTTGGCGTCAAAGACATGCAAGCCCTCGTAATCGGGGACTTCGGCGGTGAAGCAGCCTCCTTCGTCGACCGGCGCGACCGTGCCGATTCCGGCCTCCTGGCAGACGATCATGTCGTCTTCGCCGAAGGGCGCAATGTGGACCAGACCGGTGCCGTCCTCCGTCGTGACAAAATCCGCCCCGACGACAGTCCAGACGTTCGGCCCGGGATCCGCGCCCTCTTCGAGATATTCGGGCGCATTGAAGTAGTCGAAGATCGGATGGTACCTGCGGCCTGCGAGCTCGCTGCCCCGAATCCGAGCGAGCACCTCCGGCTCCTCCCCGAGCTCTTTCTCGTAGGCCTTGAGACGCGACTCGGCGACGATGACGTCCTCGCCCGCCACAGGCGAGTCGAGGGCTTCGGGGACGCGGACGACGGCGTAGTCGACGTCCGGCCCGACGGCGACGGCAAAGTTCGACGGGAGGGTCCACGGCGTGGTCGTCCAGATGAGGATGAATTCGGGGCGCTGAGCCCCCTCGCGGACGGGCTCGACCAGCCGCATGCCGACGGTGACCGTCTCATCCTGGCGGTCCTGGTAGACCTCGTCGTCCATCTTCAACTCGTGGTTGGACAGCGGGGTGCGATCGTTCCAGCAGTATGGAAGGACCCTGTAGCCCTTGTAGATAAGGCCCTTGTCGTAGAGCGTCTTGAACGCCCACATGACGGACTCCATGTAGGCGGGGTCGAGGGTCTTGTAGTCGTTGTCGAAGTCGACCCATCGCGCCTGGCAGGTGACGTACTCCTGCCATTCGTCGGTGTAGCGGAGCACTGAGGACCGGCAAGCCTCGTTGAAGGCCTCGATTCCGATTCCGCCCTCGCGCGTGATCTCCGAGACGTCCTCGATTCCCAGAAGGCGCTGGGCCTCGAGCTCGGCGGGAAGCCCGTGGGTGTCCCAGCCGAAACGGCGTTCGACGCGGCACCCCTTCATCGTCCGGTATCGCCCGACGACGTCCTTGATGTACCCCGTCAGCAAGTGGCCGTAATGCGGCAGCCCGTTTGCGAAAGGGGGGCCGTCGTAGAAGACGAACTCGTCGGCGCCGTTCGGGCCCGCGGGCCGGTTGTCGATGGACGCCTGAAAGGTCCCGTCCTTCTTCCAGAAGGCGAGAATGCCTTCCTCCATCTTCGGGAAGTCCGGCGACGCCTCGACGCGCGCCTGACGGTCCAGGGGATAGTGGCCTTTAGCACCCATTGTTGCTCCTCATACATCGCCCGAGCGAGGACGACCCTCGGCGGTTGCCTTAAGCCGCGGTACCACCCCGCTTGCCCCGCGCGATGCGTGGCCTCTCATTGGGACGATGACGGGTCCAACCGCCCGGTTCTACTTGGGACGGAAACATTGAACTTCGAAGACTTCATTTCGAAGGGCGATGTTCCTTCCGGTTCTTCCGGGAGCTCGCCGGTGATAGCCGGGTCAACGCGAAAGTTCATTCTAGCGATGTTTTCGACAGATCAAAAGGGGTCGGAGAAGTGACGTCGGAAACCTTTTCCTCTGGCCAGAAGCTTCGCCGGGAAACCGCGAAGGCTTGTCGGTCCTTCCCGGAAAAGGACAAAGGCGTCCCCCGAGGATCGACAGGGCGGACTTATCGCGCCTGTCGATCCTCGAGGGACGTAGAGGAAGGGTCAAAGCTCCCTGCCGTTTTACGGGAGCCGTCTCCAAGACCGCGGCTTTTCAGCCCCGGCTCTCACAGGAGGATCATGCCTTCTTTCGGCGAAGGATGAGGATGCCTCCCGCTGCGGCGATCAGTGCGACGGCCGCCATTCCGGCGACCGAGGCTCCGGTGTTGGGAAGGGACTTTCCGTGACTGGCCGCCTTCTGCCCGACCTTCGGCGCCATTGACTTGGCGGCCTTCGGAGGAACGGGCTTTCCAGCCTTCGACATCGGCGGAACCGGCTTCGAAGGATCAGCAACCGGCTTCGACGGAGTGACCGAAGGCGTCACCGAAGGAGTGTCCGTGACCGAAGGCGTCGATGTGACGGACGGCGTCGGCGACGGGGTATCCGAAGGCGTCGGAGAAGGTGCCGGCTTGGTGTAGACGTTCGTGAATGTCAGGGCCTTGACGGCGTCCTTCTCCTCCAAGGCGAAGGTCTGAGGCTCGGCGATTTTGACTTTGTAATCGCCGTTTTGCGCCGAAGTTTCGTCTTCGGTCACGGTGCAGGAGGTTCCCACCGGGAGCTGCTTGCCCAGGGGCGTCGCGGTCCCGTCGCCGGAGACCTCCATCTTGCCTTTGACCTCGTCTTCTCCGGCCGGCTTGCAGGTGTAGCCGAAGACGAACTTCTTCTTGGAAAGATCGAGGCCCTCGGGGGCTTCTATCTTCTTCGTCACGGAGAACGAGGCGTAGTCCATGGTGTAGGTGTTCTTCGCTTTGACCTGGATTTCACACGGCGCCGGCCCGGCGGGGAGGTTGAAATCGATCGAGCGGGCTGCGACGTCCACTCCGGCCTTTTTCGCCGACGACGCGCGGGATGCGGCCTTGGAAGCCGAGGCCTGCTTCGCCGCGGCGGAGGAAGCCGTCTTGGCGACCGACGCCGGACGGCTCTGAGGCGCCTGTCCGGGCGGAGGGGTTTGGCACTTGCGCTCATGGGACATTTCCACGGCGAGCGTCGCTCCGGTTACGCTGGCGTCTTTCTCAGTCACCTTGCAGCGGTTGCCGCCGAGCTTGTCGATCTTGACTTCCTTGCCGGGCTCGACCTTCACCGTGCCGCTGGAAAGCACTTTGCCGTCGTCGTCCGTGCACGAATACTCGTACTCGAAAGTCGCGGGGGCGAGCTTGGCCGCGTCGCCGAGAACCTCTTTGGAGATGGACACGATGCCGCTGTATGGGCGATAGAAGTTATTGACTCGCACTCCCACCGGACGGTTCGCGACAATCGCGAAATCGGTCGATTGCTGAGCCTTGTTGCTTTGGCGGGCCTGCGGGACGGACTGAGGGCTGACACCGGGAGGCGGCCCGGCGGGGCGGGCGGACGCGACGATCTCTTGGCGCCAGTATGCGTTCGGAACGGAAGCGTCCTGCTCGGTCACCGTGCAGGTTCCCTCGGGGACGTCGGCGACCCTCACAGGAGTGCCCGGCGTCAACGTGAGCGCGGCTTCCTTCGTCGTCGCCCCTGACGCATTGCGACAGACGTAGTTGACGGTGAAAGTCGAGGGCGCCACGAAGTTCGGCGGCGAGTATACGTTCTTGACGACGGTGAATTCGCCGGTCGCTTCAGCGGGCTTGTTCTTTGCGGTCGCTGCGGGGCGGTTCCCGGAAGCCGCCCGCGCAGCCGCGGTCGAGGACGAAGCTGCCGCCGCTTTCGCGGGCGCTTTGGCGTGGGCGGGCGCCGTCGTCCCTGCGGATGCGACAGGCCTTGCGCCGGCACCGGACTTTGAAGCGGCCGAATTTGCAGTTCCCGCCTTCTTCCCCGCAGCGCTCTGTTTGGCCGAGGGCGTCGACTTCGCCCCAGATGCCCCGGGGGCCACTATGCCGCCGAGAGCCGAAGAGGCGACGCCGCCGATGGAAACGGTTCGCTGAGGATTCCCCGTTCCCCCGGCTGCTTCGTTGCCGGTGACGGAGTCCGCATGCGCCGAGTTTCCACCGGGAATGCCGAGCGCGCCCAGGGAGAGGGCGGACGCGGCAATCACGCCCAACGCTCGGGCAGGGGCAGCGAGTCTCCCCTTTTTCTTTGTGCCCATTCTTTGCCTTTCGCTGAAAAGCCCGGGCCCGTGCGTCTCAGCGGGCCCGGTCGGTAAGTTACCCAGACACGATAACACCGCACTTCCAGGATTTTCGGCGCAAACATACAACCCGAGGAGGAAGGGGAAGTCGTAGTCCCACCCGCTGAAACTCGCCGAAACACGCCCCCGGCCGCCCCGTGTTTTGACCGCCTGCGGCGAATCGCAGCCGCGCCGGCGCGCGCATTCGGGCAGGCCGAGCGCCCATCAGCCCATAGGGGGACCGCGCCCTCCCGAAGGCCCACAACGCCGACTGCCCGGAATCCGATGGGAGAAAGGGAACCCGGAGTCCGAGGAGGCAAAGAGCCAACCGAGTCGCAGACCCGCGAAGCCCGCCCCGCCGACGCACGTGCGTTGCCCGTTGAGGCAAAGGTCGGATTGCCCGTTAAAGCGATGGGTTGCCCGTCAAGGCGAAAACCGCCGTCGGGAGGTCGGCTCCGGCAATTTCACATCGTCCGAAGACCCCACAGACGACGACGGCGCGCACCGCTCGCAACCGTGCGGGCGCGCCGACTTCCTCGTCGCCAACCGCCACCGCGAGTGTTGGTTGCGCGTCCGTGGCGTGGAAAGGGAGGCGTGAAATTCCAGCCACGGAGAGGATACCCAAGGGAGGCGTGAAATTCCGCTTGGGATGGTAAAGATGATAGCAGGGATCGGGCAGGATATCCAACCGAACCGCGTCCGAACCGAAGGCCGATTCGAGGATGTCATATTACTTCTTCGTAGCAGACACTTCCGTTTTTGAAAATAGTGGACGAAGACCACAGTCCGGAAAAAGGAAGGCATATCCCCGCCATTCCAACATTATGCCGGGAGCATGGGTAGGAAGACACCACCTCCGGGCCTTTGACTTAACCGAATAATGTTACACAATCGCAGTATGCAACACAAAAAAGCACGCTTACACGCCGCACTTGCAACCCTTGCATTGGCTATACCGCTTTGCACGGGTTTCTCCGCGGCACAAGATTCTGCTGATAATCAAGACAAAACAAATGACGCCTCTTCGCTTTCTGAGGCATCGTCCGCTTCGAATTCGCTTCAAAAGCTCGTTTCTGCGAACGTTCTTTCCAAGAGGCACGACGATTCTGACGACGAGGACTCCGACGAGGACGGAAACGACTCCGACGAAAACGGAGACGATTCCGACGGCGACAATTCGGGCAACGAGCAGCACCATGCCAGCGCTCCCCAGGCTCCGCTGCGCGGGATCACCATCACCTCGATCAAGGACATCGATCAGACCTTGTCCGTGATTCGCTCGAGCGAGAAGAAGCTGACCGTGCGCGTGGTGATCCAGCCCAACGTCAGCATGGACGAGTACAAGCGGGCCATCGAGGCTCTCCGCCCGCATGCCTACATCATGGTTGAGATCCTCGACGCCACCAACTGGACGCCCGCGAGCGCCGAGTCGCTCAGCAGCATCACCGAGGAAGCGATCGAAGCCCTTGGCGACAAGGTCGATATCTGGGAGGTCGGCAACGAGCTCAACGGTTCGTGGCTCGGCAACTCTCCGCAGGAAATCAACAAGAAGGTCGAGGCGACGTACGACGTGGTCAAGCGCCACGGAGGGCGGACGGCGATTACGCTCAACTACTGGGCTCACAGGGGCTGCTACGAGAAGTCCTGGGAGGACCTCGGCTCCTACGTCAGAACCATGCCGGAAAAGCTGCACCACGTCGACTACATGTTCTTGTCCGTCTACGAGTTCTCCTGCAATCCGGCGCAGAAGCCAAGCGCCAGCGATCTTGCTGAGACGCTGAAGAGCCTGGGCAAGACCTTCCCGTCCGCGAAGCTCGGAATCGGCGAGATCGCCGCCAACGGCCCGGACGACGAGAAGGCCGAATCCGACCTCAAGACCAAGAAGCGCATCGCCAAGCGCTACTACGGCATGCACAACGAGCTGGCTCAGGCCGTGGGCAGCAGGTACGTGGGAGGCTACTTCTGGTGGTACTTCTACGAGGACGCCGTCACCCGCAACGCTCCGATGTGGCCGACGCTCAAGAATCTTTTGAACAAGATTTGACAGGCGAGTCGGCGTCTGGCGAAACAGCGGGCGTCTGACGATCCAGTCGACGTCTGACAATCCATTGCCCCGGGCCCCGTCCATTTAGGACGGGGCCCTTTCCCGTCCGGTGCCGCCCTACGAATCGACTCGGAGCGACGAGACGGGCAATGCGCCGTCGGTGTCGGAATCGCGCACGAGCGTCCGCGCGTCTGACTGATTGCGCGGCATCACCCGCACCAGGTCGACGTTGACGTGAGGCGGGCGGGTCAGGGCCCAGGCGATGACGTCGGCGACGTCGTCGGCCACGAGGGGCCCCTCGACGCCCGCATACACGGCTTGCGCCCGCTTCGCGTCGCCCAGGCGGTTGAGTGAGAACTCCTCTGTTTTCACGAGCCCGGGGGCGACCTCGACGACGCGGACCGGCTCGCCCAGGAGCTCGAGGCGAAGGGTTCTGGCCAGCACCCGCTCGGCGTGCTTGGCGGCCACGTACCCGGCGCCGCCGGGATAGATTTCGAAGGCCGCCATCGACGTGACGAAAACGACGTCGCCGCCCGCCTCGCGCAGGTGCGGCAAAAGCCCCTTCGTCAGCCTGAGGGTCGCCAGCACGTTCTTCTCGTACATTCCGAGCCATGCGGCAGGATCGCCGTCGGCGACCGAATCGACGCCGATCGCCCCGCCCGCGTTGTTGACGAGCCCTGTCACCGCTCCCCGCGAAGCCGCGTACTCGACGAGGCGCTCGACGTCGGCCTCGTCGGTCAGATCGGCCGCGTGACAATCGCATCCCGTTTGGCGCGAGAGCTCCCGAAGGCGTTCCTCGCGCCGCGCCGTGGCGACGACGTCGAACCCCTCGGCGACGAGCCTGCGAACGGTCGCCTCGCCGATGCCGGTGGACGCTCCCGTCACGACCGTCCTTCCGCGCGCCGTTGTTTTTCCGCGTGTCATGTCTCCCCTTTCGCTTCGAAGCTTGTGCCCACTTTCCGGGCAAGCCCATTGTCTCGCACCCAGCAATCCCAGCGTCTCGCATCCGGCTTCTCCGCTATGCGCGGTGTTTCGCACCGGCCCTTGGGCCGACTTGTGATGCGCCTTCCGTTTCCAGGCTTCCGTCAGACCGGGCGGCACGGACGCGGATGACCGGGCCGGACGGCACCGGGACAAGCGGCGCGAATGCGGGGCCGGTCCGAACCGCACCAGGCCGTGCGGCACGAATACGGGCAACCGAGCCGGACGGCACGAATGCACACGACCAGGCCAAGCGGCACGGAATAGCCGCATTGCAATAAGATTGACGGAAACAGGACAACCGGCGGAGGGACATTCATGATCGGCATCATCGGCATCGGCGCGATGGGCGGAGCGATCGCCCGCGGGCTCATCGCGGCGGGAACCGCGCCGGGCAAGCTAGTCGTCTATTCCGCGGACGTCGAGGCCAACGCCCGATTCGTGCGCGAAACCGGCGCGAAGCTGGCGTATTCAAACGTCGATCTGGTTGAGCGGGCGGGCGACGGCGCGATCGTCGTCGTGGCCGTCAAGCCCTTTGCCGTCGGCGGCGTGCTCGACGAGATCCGAAAGGCCGCCGCGAGGCGCGGAAGCGTCATCGTCTCCGTGGCGGCCGGAACGCCAATCGAATTCCTTGAGTCTCGCCTGGAGCCGGGCCAGCCGGTCGTGCGGACGATGCCGAACATGGCCGCCGCCGTCGGCGCCTCGGTCACCGCCTACGCTTGCAATCCAGCCGCCGCGCCGCGCGCAGACGACGTCGCAAACGCCCTCGCCTCGATCGGCATAGCGGAGCCGATGGCCGAGAAGGACTTCTCAGCCTTCAGCGCCATCGCAGGATGCTCGCCGGCCTTCACCTTCGGTTACATCGACGCCATGGCGAGGGCGGCCGTGAAGAACGGACTGCCCAAGGCGTCCGCGACCCGCATTGCAGCCCAGGCCGTATACGGAGCCGCGAGGCTTTTGCTCGCGAAGCTCGACGACGGAGCGAGCGCCGCCTCCCTCGCCGACGCCGTCCAATCCCCCGGCGGAACCACCGTCGCCGGCGTGGTGGAGCTGGAACAGGCAGGCTTCGGGGCAGCGGTGGTGCGGGGCGTCCAGGCGTCCATCGACCGCGACAAGGAACTGCTCGGCTGAGAAATTCGCGGCAAGGCCGTGCGCCCGCAGCCGGAAAACACGCCCGCAGCCGGGACGCTCCAGCTAAGACGCCCGCGGGCGAGACACCCCTGCTAAGCGCCCATCGCCGCCGCGGCGTGTTCGCAGTCGGAGCCACGGCGTGGAAAGTTTCCGCGCCGCGCCCCGCTCGGCCCCGCAACTGCAAGCCTGAAAACTTCATCGCAATGACGCTTGCCAAAAACTAACTTAGGAGACTAAGTTACTAATCGTGGACCTCGCCTACGAACTTCACGATCTCGTGCGAACCCTTGACCGGCAGGCGGAGCGCATGCTTCGTCCGTTGAGCCTCACGTACAACAGATACCTGGCTTTGGAGATCGTCGGCGAGCACCCGGGGGTCTCCGGCGCCCGGCTGGCGCGGGCGCTCGGCATAACCGAGGCCTCCTGCTCGGCTCTCGTCCGCCGCCTTATCGTCGACGGCCACGCGGCGGACCTGGCGGAAAAAGGCAGCGGGAACGTGCGCCGACTCCAACTCACGGAAAACGGGGAGCTTCTGCGGGGAAAGGCGTCGCACGCGCTGGGCGGGGCCTTCGACGACGTCGTGCGAAGGCTCGGCTTCGACCCGCTTCGCCTCGCGCAGACCATTCGATCAATACACAACGAACTCAAAAACGGATAACTCAGGAACGGACCATGACAACCGCATTGTCTTCCCTCGCGCTCATTCTCACGGCCATTCGATTCACCCTTTTCATCCGCCTTCACATGGTCGAGAGCCCTTACAGCCCTGTTCGGCACGCGGTGAGCGACTACGCCGTCGGCCCCACGCGCAGGCTCGCAACGGCCACGACGTGGCTGACGTCCGCGACTTGGCTCGCCTTGGCCGGCGCCGCGCACGGCCTCCGCGGTTGGGACTACAGCGGCGCCGCGACCGTCCTTCTGCTGGTTCTCGCTGCGATCTTCGCGATTCTCCCGGCGTTCCCGACGACGTTGGAGGGGCAGCGGCTCACGCCAATAGGCGCGGCGCACTACGCCCTTGCGATCGGATGGTTCGCGATCGCCTTCAGCCTGGCGGGAAACATTCGGCGGCTCATCGCGCCCGAAGGCGGAGTTTTGGCCGCGGCGGCCAACGGGCTCTATTACGCGGCGCTCGTTTCCCTCGTCGCGCTGGTGTGCGCGATGCTGCCGCGCCTTCGCAACAGGTGCTTCGGACTGCCCGAGCGCGCCTACCTCGTCTCGATCGGCCTGTTCTACGCGGTCTTCGCGGCGGCGATTCTGGCGACCGGCGGCGAGTTTTGAGCTGGCGGGACGCTTCCGGGCTCTTCGATGCTAGTCGCCCCTCAGCCTTTCCTTGTCCCTTCCAACAGTTCGTCCAGCCAGGCAATCAACGCAGGCATCTGAGATCCCGGACCGTCAGGCCAGGCACTCGGATCTCGCCTCATCGAACTTTGCCTAGTCGTCTCACGTTCCACAGCATCGTCAGTTTTCTCTACGATTCTCTCCCAGAACTTGTCCGATGGACCTAGACCTTTCCTGTACTCAGGCCGATGTCGCTTGAGTTCTTTTTTAGCATTTGCCGCGTTCGAACATTTCGGCGAGGAAGTGAAGTGGAGAAGCAACCAATATTCCAGGCAAGGGTTGGACAGCGCGATTCGGTTCCTTGCCTCTTGCAGCCACCCGTCGAGATCATCGGCATGGTCCCTATTGCGATCGACGTCGCAGACGATCCAGTACGCGGCGCTGTCTCGACAATCAGGATTATTCGCCGCACGGCGGCATGCCTCCAATAGGTTTTTCAACGATGTACCTCGCTCAAGAGGGAACTGAAATGCGATTTCATCGTTGTAGCGAAGTCCCCTAAGTGCTTTGATGTATGACTCCTCTGACTGCCCCTCGACGCAGAAGACGACGAGGGGCTTGGGCCTTAACGTCCCCGTTCGCTCACGGCGCTCACGACGGGCGCGGACCTTAGATTTCTTTTCCATGCTCGCTTCCTATGAAATTGTCAGACCCTAGGGACGCCGCCGAGCCTGCCGGACATGTAGAGGCCCAGCCAATCCACGTCCTTGCGCACACTCTCTTCCGAAAACTCAGACAACCGCGTCAAACGTGTTTGCGCATCGATTTTGTCCGCTAACCATATTTCATCGCGACGCAGAAGGTCTGACCTCAACAGCTGCAGTTCGTGCGTCGAGAAAGCAAGTTGTCGACGGCTGTCCCCCTCCGTCGACAAACTGCTGAGAAACAGACGAATGAGAGCTTCCGTCAGCTTTGGATGCATGGAATTCTCGAGTTCGTCTACAACGAAAACGACATCGCTTTTGGGATCCTGGAGCTGAATCAACATGGGCAAAAGATTGAGAAAACGAACCGTTCCATCGGATTCGTCAGCAAAACCGAGAGGGAACTCCTTTCCATCAGAATCACGATGAATCGCGACGAACCTTCGAGCCTCCACCTGGCCCGAATGGTCCGATTCAAAAACAATACCTCCACGACCGGATATAGCTGCGACTCTTCTCCCATCTTCAGAAGCAGGTGTTTCCATTAAAAGCCCATACCCTAGCGGATGGAAAGGAATATTTTCAAAGCCGACGTTCGCAATTCCAGTGTCCGCCCATGAGAGCAATTCGCCGACAGCCTCCGCAAAACCATCGTCGGTCATGGCACGGACCGACAATCCTTGTGCACTGGATTCAGGCCTCATGACATGCAGTTTTTCACTGAACCAACTGCGCGCAACAGCAACGATATTCTCCCGAGACTTTTCTGTATCTTGGTCTCCCATGACACCAAGGAACGTCGCATTTGACTTGATGCCCACGGTCTTTGCATACGCTTCGGCAACATCGTTTCCCGCTAGCTCTTCGTAGAGATCGATCCGGTTGCCTTCCCGTTCGAATATAACAACCTCGTCTTCAGCGCGCGTGCGAAGAAGCGATTCTTCGAGTACTTCCCCCTCATCCACGCGGAGTTCATAGATCAGTGTCTCTTCCCGCTTCTCTCCGTTCAAAGCACCCACCTCGACGGAGAACTCAATCTCGAACTTCGTCGGCTCGTCAGTGCCGCGCAGCAAATGCGGAACAATAGGATCCCATTCTATCCCCTTGAGAACAATTTCCTGAAGCTTGGCAAGGGCTTTGATGAACACTGATTTGCCCGACGCATTGGTGCCGTAGATTGCGGCAACGGGTAAAACTTGCGAGTGTTCCACGCAAGAAAGGCGTTCGCTGTGCTGCCCCTCTTTCGTCGCCACCATGGAAAACTCCACAGGCTCGTAGATCGACTTCCAGTTGGACACTGTAAAATAATGGAGCATCGGATACGACTCCGGTTCTTCAGTTCTACATGCGCAGAAATATTTCCGTGAACAGTACCATCATATCAGTCTCCGCAAAGATAATCAACTGTCTTAATACTTGCTCATATGACAAGAGACTTTCGGAAATTTCTAGAGCATCGGAAAGAGTCCCTTAAAGCAGAGTTCTTGAGAAAGTCGATGTGCGCACCAAGCTCCGGACAAATCAAGGAAGGTAGATAGCAAGCTACAGAAGCTGTTTGGGCAGCGAATCGGGTGCTTCTTGAGGAGTGGATCTGGCGTTGCGTGTGGCAGACCGGTTATCGCGACGAGCGGACGCAAAGGTCTTACACCCAACAGAAAGTGCGTGATTGGCGGGCCGCGCCTGGTCCTACGCACGCACCACCAGGACCATGCGCGATCTGCGCACCCCAGCTGGCCCCGCCCAAGCAAGCCGACATAGCTCTCGCACGCGCCCCTCGAGACTCTCACGACGGCCCAACAAACGGAGCTCCCGAATCTTTTGGGGCTGTCGGCAAAGCTGTCGGGCCGCCGATCCGAGAACGTCCAAGACCATGCGCGACGTGGCGAACAACGCGCGCCGCCAGCAGCCCTCACATGCGCCAAGTTCAACCGTTCATGGAAGAATAGAGCCTATGACGAAATCGACAGACGAATTCAAGGCGGCCAATTTCGGGGGCGAGCTTCGCGAGCGCGTGGAGGTTCCCGGCAAGGCCAGCCTCGAGGGCCTCG
>ERZ772874.471-NODE-471-length-21584-cov-5.626225_pt1 | contig 21584 bp, 16 predicted proteins | sample MGYA00580586_ERZ772874 | MGnify/ENA primary metagenome ERZ772874 (study PRJEB29015, sample SAMEA2737952) | human oral metagenome | biome: human oral; feature: human-associated habitat; material: dental | place: China | collected 2154 ... | reverse complement strand
ATAGGATCACCCCCGCATGCGCGGGGAAGACCACACCTTCTGGAAAAGGTCGAGAATCTCGTCCTGGATCACCCCCGCATGCGCGGGGAAGACGATGGGAGGAGGACGGGATCGTCGACCCGGATAGGATCACCCCCGCATGCGCGGGGAAGACGGCGACGATCTTGAACCGACTGTGCGGATGCTGGGATCACCCCCGCATGCGCGGGGAAGACGAAGCACTTCACCGGGCGCGACCCGGCCTTCGTGGATCACCCCCGCATGCGCGGGGAAGACTGCATGTCGTTCCCCTGGCTTTTCGCCACGCGCGGATCACCCCCGCATGCGCGGGGAAGACTTCGGTCGGTTTCCTTTCTGTCTTGCTGGGAGGCGGATCACCCCCGCATGCGCGGGGAAGACACCCACGACGAAACCAACGGGGACGCTACCCCCGGATCACCCCCGCATGCGCGGGGAAGACCTTTCGTTTCCACGTGGACGATCATGAGTTGCAGGATCACCCCCGCATGCGCGGGGAAGACAGCCACAAAGCAATGCCTGAAAATGCACGCTCCGGATCACCCCCGCATGCGCGGGGAAGACGACGAAGACCCTTACGGGGACGCCACGCTGGCGGGATCACCCCCGCATGCGCGGGGAAGACGCCGGGACGGTCGGTAAGCTCGTCTCGGCCGCGGGATCACCCCCGCATGCGCGGGGAAGACGTCAAAAAGGAGAACAAGCAATGACCCCCGTCCGGATCACCCCCGCATGCGCGGGGAAGACGTCCCCTCCCAAGCTGGGAGGGGACCCACGCTAGGATCACCCCCGCATGCGCGGGGAAGACTCTCCGCGATTGTTGCCGAAAACATCCGAGCACGGATCACCCCCGCATGCGCGGGGAAGACGCGGCAGTGATCGCGCCGAGCGCCCAGCACGGGGGATCACCCCCGCATGCGCGGGGAAGACGAATGGACCAATGACGTAGATTTAGAATGGGTAGGATCACCCCCGCATGCGCGGGGAAGACCTCCTTCCAATCTAGGAGCCACTGGACGGCTCCGGATCACCCCCGCATGCGCGGGGAAGACCGCCAGGGGAGACTTGCACGAGACGTAGTGTCCGGATCACCCCCGCATGCGCGGGGAAGACTTGCCGACTCCACCGCCGACGGCAAGGTAACCCGGATCACCCCCGCATGCGCGGGGAAGACCTCAGGCCCCGCATCCCCTACCCGGACTATGACGGATCACCCCCGCATGCGCGGGGAAGACGCGTAGTTTTGCTGAAGCTTAGCCTGGATGTCCGGATCACCCCCGCATGCGCGGGGAAGACGGGCACACGGGGCAGGAAAGCCCGTCGTTAAGCGGATCACCCCCGCATGCGCGGGGAAGACACCCCTCGCGCCCTAACACGTACGTTGACGCCGGGATCACCCCCGCATGCGCGGGGAAGACGGGCTTGAATTGCTCGTAGACGCCGGGGGCGATGGATCACCCCCGCATGCGCGGGGAAGACTTCGGCGGAATCGTCGACGGAATCAAAGGATTGGGATCACCCCCGCATGCGCGGGGAAGACGCGGGCCTCAGCCCGCCGCGCGGCGATTTGGTCGGATCACCCCCGCATGCGCGGGGAAGACCTGACGTCGTCGACGAAGTCAGTCAATGGCTTCGGATCACCCCCGCATGCGCGGGGAAGACCCCGTAGCTTGACTAAACGTCAAGTTGCGGGGGGGGGATCACCCCCGCATGCGCGGGGAAGACATCGGCGTACGGATACTCGTCGACAGCCGCGGCGGATCACCCCCGCATGCGCGGGGAAGACGAGGCGGAGCTAAAGGCGCTCAAGACGGCCGTCGGATCACCCCCGCATGCGCGGGGAAGACAGGCGTTTGGGGCGTGGCTGTTTTTGACGAAAGGGATCACCCCCGCATGCGCGGGGAAGACGTTGTGTATCAGAGCTGAAGACGGGGAACACCCTGGATCACCCCCGCATGCGCGGGGAAGACGTACACGGCTTCCTCGGGCAGCTTGGCGAATGCGGATCACCCCCGCATGCGCGGGGAAGACTCGTGCTTCGGCGCGGCTCAACATCCGTCGAGCGGATCACCCCCGCATGCGCGGGGAAGACGGGCTCGGCCTGTGCCGATCACACGGGGGTGACGGATCACCCCCGCATGCGCGGGGAAGACGGGGCAAATATCATCGGTCCAACTAAGAAGCCAGGATCACCCCCGCATGCGCGGGGAAGACCGGCGGTTCTTGTGAGGACCGGCCCAGGTTCGCGGATCACCCCCGCATGCGCGGGGAAGACGTGTTGTCGCTTTTCTCGCGCCGCTGCCTGAGGGGATCACCCCCGCATGCGCGGGGAAGACCCGGGAAAGACATCCCGGCAGGTTTCGTCAACAGGATCACCCCCGCATGCGCGGGGAAGACCTTTTGGGAAGATCGCCGAGGGAAACATCCCACGGATCACCCCCGCATGCGCGGGGAAGACGTCTTTCCACTCTAGGAGCCACTGAACGGCTCCGGATCACCCCCGCATGCGCGGGGAAGACCGGCTCGAACACCGGCGACTCCAGCCTGACGGGGGATCACCCCCGCATGCGCGGGGAAGACGAACCGAAAGGAACGGCGATGAACTACAACGAAGGATCACCCCCGCATGCGCGGGGAAGACCGCTTGAGGCTCTTTACAAGCCGCCCACAGGTCGGATCACCCCCGCATGCGCGGGGAAGACACGGGGACGAGCTGGTATGGCGAGACTTGGGTCCGGATCACCCCCGCATGCGCGGGGAAGACTTCCTCCGAAACGACCCGTGTCAATCCCCGCGCGGATCACCCCCGCATGCGCGGGGAAGACGCATGCGGCATCCATCATCAGATTCAGGACGTCGGATCACCCCCGCATGCGCGGGGAAGACAGAGCCCGTATGTTTGGGCCTGCCGCGGGTCAGGGATCACCCCCGCATGCGCGGGGAAGACTCCCACCTCCGGCCTAACTCGCTGCCGATCCACGGATCACCCCCGCATGCGCGGGGAAGACCATTTGACGAGACTCTGGTGCTAGGGGAACGACGGATCACCCCCGCATGCGCGGGGAAGACTGGAGTGCGGCCGGATAAACATCACCGTTGGACGGATCACCCCCGCATGCGCGGGGAAGACCACCCCGGCGGGACCGTAACTTCGCCCGCAAAGGGATCACCCCCGCATGCGCGGGGAAGACTCCTTTCGGTTTGTTTCGGCTCCTGGCTGAGCCGGATCACCCCCGCATGCGCGGGGAAGACAGCAGGTGCCAGTAGCCCTCAGGCCCGAACCACGGATCACCCCCGCATGCGCGGGGAAGACATCTCGCGGTAGACGCGTTGTGCCTCCGCCAGGGGATCACCCCCGCATGCGCGGGGAAGACCCGTATACTCCACTACGGGACCCCATTCCCGGAGGATCACCCCCGCATGCGCGGGGAAGACAGTCTCGGCGGACGGGGCATCTTGATACGGCGGGGATCACCCCCGCATGCGCGGGGAAGACCGCGAGCGTCGGGATCTCGCATGACGCCGACGGGGATCACCCCCGCATGCGCGGGGAAGACGGGTATTTTTCCTCAAACCGGCGCTCGACTGCCGGATCACCCCCGCATGCGCGGGGAAGACGCTCCGATGGCGGCCCAGTTACGGTGGCGGAAAGGATCACCCCCGCATGCGCGGGGAAGACAGTTAGATTCCCCCGGGGATCCGACAAAACCAACTGTTAGTTTACCAGTTTTCCTTCACTCCCAACCTAGTCCTTTAAAACGATTCCTTCTCTGGGTTTTAGGACTATGATTGACATCGTGGAAACAACACTGATGTTGAGTTCTGAGTCACGCTCTATTTGGGCCAAATCGAAATACGACAACGAGGCATCCGGTCTGGCTTGGTGGTTGCCTCTGTGGTTGCACCTTGCCGACGCAGCTGAGGTGGCACGTCACTTAGCAGCGAACTGGCTTGCTCCTTCCATTCCCGATCTGATCGAAAGGGAGTTCGCGGGATCTGCTTCTGGACTCCTCCCGGCAGACGAATTCAAAGCGTTGGCGTCGTGGTTGGCCGGCATTCACGATATCGGCAAAGCCACTCCGGCTTTCAGCGCTAAAATCGGTGCTTTGGACGATTGCATGCGAGAAGCTGGGCTCCGCCATGAACTGATCGATGCGAGCGAACGCCGCCAAGCGCCCCACGGTCTGGCAGGCCAGATAATCGTGGAAAAATGGCTTAGGAAGACGATGTGTTGGGGCATTCAATCGGCCCGTGCGCTTGCTTCCGTCGTCGGCGCGCACCACGGCATTCCCGCTACAACAAAAATGGTCCTCAACATGCACGGGCGCGACCATCTTCTCGGAGACAGCGAATGGAGCGCGGTCCGCTCCGAACTTCTGGAGACGGCAGTCAACCGTGCCGGCGTCGCCGATTTGCTTGACGAATGGTCGCATAGAAGTTGGTCCGAGCCTTTTCTTGTCGAAATCTGCGGTCTTGTAATCGTGTCGGATTGGCTTGCTTCAACGGAAGCTTATTTTCCGCTTTGCCGCCTAGACGACGACGGCAGCGATTTCCTCAATGCGAAGCGTCATCAAGAACGAGTCGAGAACGGACTGGCGAAAATAGAGCTTCCCTCGCCTTGGCGGCCGCGGGATGATGGCGAGGAAACTGACAGCCTCATTCGGACGCGATTCGATCTGCCCGACGGAGCCAAGGCCACGGCGGCCCAGCGCGCGGCTGTGGATGCGGCCCGTTCGATGAGGCTGCCTGGACTCATGATCGTTCAGGAGGCTACCGGTTCGGGGAAAACAGAAGCGGCTCTTTTGGCTGCCGAGGTCTTGGCCGCTCGAACCGGACGGTCGGGGGTCTTGTTCGCGCTTCCCACGCAAACGACGACTGACGCCATGTTTTCGAGAGAACTGGACTGGCTGAGACATATTGAGGAAAGCTATCGCGGCGCGGGGGAACCCTCTGCGTTTGCCGTTCAGCTCCAGCACGGACGCGCAAAGCTCAACGAGGAAGCCCAAGCATTGCGGAAAACGGGATACGCAATCCGCGATCGTCTTCTTGGAAGTCTGGGCGGTGACGGCGACCCTGCTGCGAATCCCATGGCTTCTTCGCTTCCGGCGCCTCGACAGATCGGCTTGGATGAGGAAGACGGCTCGGGCGTGCGCACAAACGTGGGCGGGAGAAGAGCGCGAAGAAACCGCGGCGGTGAAGTTGAAAGAAGCAACTACGCTCGCGACAAAGGCACAGACGCCGATCTCGCGATCATGGCGTGGTTCTCTGGCCGAAAGAAGTCTATGCTGGCGGATTTCGTTGTGACCACGATCGATCATCTTCTTTTCGCTTCGCTCTCTGCGCCGCACCTTATGCTCCGACATCTGGGACTCAGCCGGAAGGTCGTGATCGTCGATGAAGTGCACTCGTACTCGACCTACATGAACTCTTACCTCGATAGAGCGCTGACGTGGCTCGCCGCGTACGGCGTTCCCGTCATTCTTCTCTCAGCCACGCTTTCCGAAGCGCGATGTTCGGCACTTGCAAGTGCATATGATCGGGGGCTCCAGTTAATCTCGGGCGGCGATTTATGCCAAGAGAAGCACGAGGGAGTGCCCGACGAGACCCGGAAAAGCGTGCGCGAAAAGAGACGAGATAAAGTGCCCGGGGAAACCCAAACCCGGGAAGAGGCACGAGAAGCGCATATGCCGTTCCCGTGTCTCGTGACGTCCGGAGAAGGCGGTACGAAGGTTGTCTCAGTTGAGGCTGCGGGCCGCCGCAGTTCGGTTGAGATCAGACGGACGGTCAAGGGGTCCGACGTCGTCGCACGGCTCAAAGACGCTTTGGCCGACGGCGGGTGCGCCCTCGTCGTCCGCAACACCGTGCGCCGCGCGCAAGAAACGTATGACGAACTTCGGAAGGTCTTTGGCGACGACGTCAGCCTCAATCATTCGCGATTCACCATTTCCGACAGGCTGAATAAAGACGCCGATCTGCTTCGGCGGTTCGGTCCTCCTCGCAAGAGCCCCGAACGCCCGGAACGCGCGATCGTCGTTGCCACCCAGGTGGTTGAGCAGTCCTTGGACGTCGACTTCGACGTGCTCGTGACCGATCTTGCACCAATCGACCTTCTCCTCCAACGAATGGGACGCTTGCACAGACACGAACGACGTCGCCCTGGGAAATTGGAACGACCGGTCTGTTACGTCGACTGCCTTCCATTGGACTCGGACGATGAGCCTGAGATCGACAGGGGCGCAAAGCACATCTACGGCGAGCAGGACATGCTTCTGACTGCTGCGACGCTGAATAAGATCGCCGCCGAAGGCGGAATGGTCCGCGTCCCAGACGACGTGCGCGAACTCATTGAGGCGGTTTACGGGACGAATCCTGACATTCCAGCGCAATGGAGTCAAGCGGTGGCAGAGGCCTGTGATAAAGCGGAGGAAGCTGAACGAAAGAAAGGGGATGCCGCCAAGGGCTATCAGCTGCCCGAGCCGAAGAATGACAACCGCGTTTCTCTCATCGATTGGCTGCGCACGCTCGCCGATGACCGCGAAGAAAAGTCAAGAGCGCATGTGCGCGACGGCGAAGACTCCCTCGAGGTGATCCTTCTCGAAGTCCACAAGGAAGGCGGGCAAGAGAGCTTGCGGACTCTCCCGAGCGCTCCAGGTTTTCCCAGTATTGAGATTCCTACGGATCGTGAGCCGAACCGCGCTTTGGCGCGAGCCATGGCGATGTCGGCGGTCAGGCTTCCACCCAGATTCTCCAATCCAGAGGCGATTGATCGCGTGATCGGCGAGCTTGAAGGGTTCTATGTCGATTCCTGGCAAACGAACCTCGATCTGCGCGGGCAGCTATTTCTTTTGTTAAACAACGGACGTGCCGAACTGGATGGCGCTACCATTGAATACACGTCAACAACCGGACTGATGGAGGTCCAGGATTAATGGCCGACAGTTTCAATCTTCTCGACGAACCATGGATTCGAGTCACGCGTTTAAGCGGGGAGCCTGACGAGGTGTCCCTCGTGACGGCATTCGAAGAGGCATCTGACATTTCCGGGATTCACGGCGAAATCGCGTCGCAAGACGTTGCGGTTCTGCGCTTGCTTTTGGCGATTGCGCATCGCGCAATGGGAGGACCGAAGGATCTTAAAACGTGGGAAACACACTGGAACGATCCAGAACTTTTGGCGACCGATGCGGTTGCATACCTTGAGCGATACCGGGAGCGATTCGACGTGCGCGATCCTGTGGCCCCCTTCTTTCAAGTGGCCGGCATACATGCAAAATCGGGCAAGATATCGGATCTCGAATCGCTAATCGTCGACGTTCCCAACGGGGCGCCCTTCTTTACCACTAGAATCGGTCCGGGCCTTGATCGGATTGATTGGTCTGAAGCTGCTCGATGGCTCGTTCACGTTCACGCTTTCGATCCTTCGGGCATCCGCTCCGGTGCTGTAGGGGATCCGGAGGTCAAGGGAGGCAAGGGCTACCCGATCGGCCCCGGATGGAGCGGTCAAATCGGCGTCGTGACGATCGAAGGAAATAACCTGGCCGAGACGATACTTCTCAATACGGTCGTGGTGGGCCTCGTCGATTCCCTCAAGGAAAAAGTCGACGCAGATGGGGATCTGCCACCGTGGGAATCCGAACCCGACGGCCCCGCAGGCGCACGCGACCTGGACCCGACGGGCCCTGTTTCGTGCTACACCTGGCAGGCCAGACGCGTACTGCTCCACGGCGACGAGTCTGGTGTGACGGGACTTTTCCTTGGAAACGGAGACAAAGCTACTCCGCAGAACCGTTATCTTTACGAACCCATGACGGCTTGGCGGTACTCCGATCCTCAAACAAAGAAGTTTAAGTTCGACGTTTTCATGCCGTACAAGTTCCCCAAAGATCGGGCGATGTGGAGGGGCTTGTCCACTTTGGTCTCCGAGCTCAGCGAAATCGTCGTTCGAATGGACGGCAAGAAGGAAACGAGGTACAAGGCGGCCGGAGTCATCGACTTCTACCAGCAGCTGTTGTTTGACGAAATAGTTCCCGACGACGGCCTGATTCCTGTTCATTGCGTTGGAATTGAGTACGGGCCCAAAGAAGCAGTTGTCGACGAGCTTGTCGACGACGTCCTCAAGGTTCCCGCCAAACTGCTGGAAAAGGACAACGCCCGTTATCTCGCGATTGTCCGAGACGCCATGAAAGAGACGGACAAAGTCGCCTCGTCGCTGCGAAAACTCGGCGGAAATCTTGCAAAAGCGCAGGGCGCCGACCCTGACAGCGTGCAGGCCGCACGGGAACAAGCTGCGACTGCCTTCTATTTGGTCATTGACGAGGAATTCCCGCGATGGCTCGCATCGTTAGCCGGTGAGGAGGCCCCCGACGAAGCAAAGTGGCGGTGGCGCGAGAGGCTTCGCAAAACTGCCGTTGGGCAACGCGACAGACTCGTCGAGTCGGTAGCGCCGTCGGCGTATGCCGGCCGGGCGGATGGGAATCGCCATATCGATGTCGGAATCTCGCTTGCCTGGTTTGAGGCTTCAATCCGTGAAACTCTCCCCGCCCACCCCGATTCGCAATCTGAATCTAAAAAGGACTGACAATGAATGCCACAGAAACTCAACCCGCCAGAGATACGCCTCCTTCTAGGAGACGAAACTTGAGTGAGACTGCTGCTGCCGTCGAACGCCGCATTGAAAACTTGCAAAAAGGCGTCTTGAACGACAAAGCGCAGGCTCGCGCAGCCCTCGCAAAACTGCGTCGAGGAATAAACGCGAATCCGGGCGAGATCGCTGACATTTGGGACTATACGCACGTGGGTGCCGTTCCAGACAGCGCTTCCGACGCTCCGACGCCGGAAGAGACGGCCGTTCATATCGCCATGACTCTGTACGCGATTCACCAGCAATCGCGGTCCGGTCCGATGCATTTGCCCGGTTTCAGATTTGGAAGAGCAGCCCGCGAGTTGATCGGCGGGGAGGAGGAGAACTCTTCCGTGCGCGATCGCTTTAATGCTCTGGTCACCGCTTCGACTATTGACGAGCTGCGCAGCCACCTCCGTTCTTTCGTCCAGCTTCTTCGATCGAAAGACATCGGCTTTGACTACGCTGCCTTTGCCGACGACCTCGTGATGTTCCGGCGTTCTGGCGGTGACAAGAAAGTCAGGCGCAGATGGTCGCGCGACTTCTACAATCTCCGGGAACGAGATGCCAACGAGGCTGCGTCCGCCGACGTCGAAGCTTCTGCCGGTTCCAGCTCATCCTCGGATGCCGAATAAAACTCAGGCGTCAAAAGCGCCACAAAACAACCTAAATTAGAGGAACAAAATGAGCACCTATATCGATGTCCACATCATCCAAAACATCCCGCCCAGCTGCGTCAATCGCGACGACACGGGTTCGCCGAAGTCGGCGATGTACGGCGGCGTGAAGCGTCTGAGGGTCTCGAGCCAGGCGTGGAAACACGTCACACGGAGCTTCTTCGACGCGCATCTCGACAGAGAGGATCTTGGCACGCGGACCAAACGCGTCGTCGACATCCTCGCCAAAGAAATAACCCGGCAAGCAGAAGACCTCGGAGACAATGCTCAAGCTTTAGCCGAAAAAGTCTTCAACGCCACCAAGATCAAGATCAAGTCGGGGGGAGAGAAAGGCGAGGAAGCCTCAAAGAAGGCGAAGGAATCGGGTTATCTTCTGTTCCTTTCCAACATGCAGATAGCGCAGTTGGCCAAACTGGCCGTGGAGAGCGCTCGCTCTGGCGAGGAGCTGGAGAAGAAAGAAGTCAAGAAGGTCTTCAAATCGGAGAACTCGATCGACGTCGCCCTCTTCGGGCGCATGGTGGCGGACGACGCCGATCTCAACGTCGACGCCGCGTGCCAAGTGGCCCACGCAATCTCGACGCATGCGGCAGAGAACGAGTTCGATTTCTTCACCGCTGTGGACGACGCCAAATCTCGCGCCGAAGAAAGAGAGGATGCAGGGGCCGGAATGATGGGAACCATCGAGTTCTCATCCGCCACAATGTACCGCTATGCCACGGTCAATCTTGACTTGCTGCATGAAAACCTGGGCGACGGCGAGGCGACGCTTCGAGCGCTTGCCTCCTTTATCGAAGGCTTTGTCAAGACAATGCCGACCGGCAAACAGAACACCTTCGCCAATCGGACGCTGCCCAGCATGGTGGTTGTGCAGGTGCGCGACGACCAGCCTGTTTCGCTCGTCGGCGCCTTTGAAAAGCCGGTCCCCAAGAGCGACACCGAGGGATTCGTGGCAAAGTCCGTGCGCAAACTCGTTGAATACGAGGCGCAATTGGAGGAAGCTTTCGGCGTCAAGCCAAGGCGCGCCTTTGTGGTGAGCCTCGAGGACTATGAGGATTATGAGGGGGCGGAGTCCCTCGGGGAGCGAGTCGCTTTCAATGAACTCGCTGATGAAGTGCGCAACGTCGTCGAATCACGCCTTCCGGCCTCGGAGTGAGAGATGGCGGTACTCCTCTTGCGACTCGCGGGCCCCTTGCAGGCCTGGGGCGTCAAATCTCGATTCACGGTGCGTGCAACGGAACTCGCCCCTTCTAAAAGCGGCATTATTGGAATGCTGGCCGCAGCTGTCGGCAAGCGGCGCACCGACCCGATCGAGGACCTGCTGACGCTGCGTTTCGGCGTGCGAAAAGACCAGCCGGGGACTGTCGTGCGCGACTTCCACACGGCGCGCACGCTCGACGGCTCCAAATCGATGCCCCTGTCCAACCGCTATTATCTTTCGGATGCGATTTTCCTCGCTGGAATTGAAGGCGAGCAAGAAACGGTCGAGCGGCTCGATTACGCTGTGCGGCATCCCTCTTTCCCTCTATATCTGGGACGGCGCTCGTGCCCGCCTGCTCTGCCCGTTTCGCTTGGGTTGCGCGACGCAGATCTCCTTAAATCTCTAAAAGACGAGCCGTGGCTTGCTTCCTCCTGGTATCGCGGGCGCAATCGCGACGTCAGAGAAGTCGAGATCCTCCTTGACAAAGACGCCGTGCCCGAGGGGGAGCACACAAACGACCTTCGAGGCAGTCGCGATGTTCCCCTTTCTTTCGATCCACGACGTCGTGAATACTCCTTCCGCGACATCGAGCGTCACATGGTGAGAGTGAAAGGCGAACCGTCGCGGGAAGGCTCAGCGATGCGTTCTGGGCGGGGCGAAGACCATCATGATCCGATGGCCGAACTGGATGCTGAGACCGAACCCGGCCGCAGCGCCGAAGCGGACCGACAACCTGAACCGGGACGCGATGTCGAAGTCGGCTTAGAGGCGGGCCTCGGCAATGCGTCCGGTGGAATCGAGCCCGACTATCACGATCCGATGGCCGAACTGTCGGAGGAAAGTTAGCCATGCGAGGTGCAAGATGTATCTGACGAAGATAGAACTCGATCCGCGGCGTCGGTTCGCGAGAAGGCTGCTCGGCTCGCCGCAGGTGATGCACGCAGTCGTCATGAAGGCGTGTGATCGCGGCCGGAGCATCGGCGACGATGGGCATGAGCTGGCCCGGAGTCTGCCTGAGGCGCTGCCTGCCGACGCCGGAATCCCGGCGTCGGTCCGCGCTGAAACTTCGGCCTCGGTTGGCGCCGAAACCCCGACGGCCCGCGCCGAAGCCTCCGGGGCGGGGCGTGTGCTGTGGCGGGTGGACCAGGGGGACTTCGGCGTCGCCCTGTACGTGCTCTCGCCCGCGCGCCCGGACATGTCGCAGATCGAGGCGGACGCGACTTCGTCCCAGCCGGCTCGCACGCTCGACTACGAAGGTTTCCTTTCCCGGCTGGCCGAAGGCCAAACCTGGGCTTTCAGGCTCGCTGCGAATCCGGTGCACAATGAGAACAGGGGGCCGGACAGGCGGGGCAAACGGTACGGGCACGTGACTGCGAGACAACAGAGAGATTGGCTGCTCAGACGCGCGGAGAGGCAGGGGTTCTCGATCCCGATGGCACCCGCCGGGCCGGGGCTCACGAGGCACGGCGAGGATGGCTGGGCCAAGCGCGTCGAATTGGGAGAGAACGGCAAACTGGGAGGCGCCGCTGCATGCGAGCAAAGCGTCGCTGCTGCCGAGGCGCTCGAAGGCTCAGCCGGGCAAGACGATGATCCGAATGATCGCGCCTCGCTCTTGGTTGTCCGGCGCGAAAAACCTGTGTTCGACAGGAAGGATCGCGAGACTCAGAAGTCAGGCAAGGTCACGATTGGACGCGTCGTCTACGAGGGAATTCTCCGGATCGAGGACGTCAGGGCCTTTCGCCAGACGCTCGTCAACGGGCTCGGTCCGTCGAAGGCATACGGCTGCGGTCTCATGACCTTGGCGCGCCCGAGGGAGTAGAGCCGTGGCGCGCCTGCTTCCCGTTCCCGTCACGGCGCTTCCTCGCGCGGCCGATCGGATGTCCTTTCTTTACTTGGAGCATTGCGTCGTCCATCGCGAGGACGGCGCCGTGACGGCGCGTGACGACAAGGGCATGGTCCGCATTCCGGCGGCGTCGCTTCTCGCGGTGTTGCTGGGCCCGGGGACCTCGGTGAGCCACCAAGCGATGTCTCTTTTGGGCGAGTGCGGGACTGCCGCGGTGTGGGTCGGCGAGCGCGGGGTGCGCTACTACGCCCACGGCAGGTCCCTGGCGACGTCGAGCAGGCTGCTCGTGGAACAGGCGGCCCGGGTCTCCTCCCCGCAAAAACGGCTGGCGGTCGCCAGGGAAATGTACACGATGCGTTTCGCGGGCGAGGACGTCGACGGCTTGACGATGCAACAGCTGCGAGGACGGGAAGGCGCCCGAATTCGTTCCGTCTATCGTGAGAACTCTAGGCGCACCGGAGTGCCGTGGAAGCGCCGCGAATACGAGTACGACGATTTCGACGCCTCAGATCCGATCAATCAGGCGCTGTCTGCCGCACACGCTGCGCTTTACGGGGTGATCCACGCCGTCGTCGTTTCACTGGGATGCTCGCCGGGCCTGGGATTCGTTCACACGGGTCATGAGCGCTCCTTCGTCTATGACATCGCCGACCTGTACAAGGCGGACGTGACGATCCCCATCGCTTTCGACGTCGTCGCCGAAGACATGAGCGACATTGCCGTCACCACCCGACGCCGGGTCCGCGATCGAATATTTGAGCTGAAAGTCATTGAGCGGTCGGTGCGCGACATCCACAAGCTTTTCGAGGTCGACGAGGGGGAGGACCTCCAGGTGAACGTCGTCTCTCTGTGGGACTACCAGCGCAAGGCCATTGCAGGCGGCATGAACCACGCGCTTGCCTTAGAGTCTTTGGACGACGAAGAGTAAGGCTGGGCAAGCCGTATGGTCGTCGTCGTCCTTTCCGCGGCTCCCGCCGGGCTTCGCGGCGCGCTGACCCGGTGGCTGCTCGAAGTCTCAACCGGCGTATTCGTGGGGCGTCTTTCGGGTCGGGTCAGGGACCAGGTTTGGGAGCTCATCGCAGAGAATCTCGGCCAGGGCAGAGCGCTGATGATTTATCCGGTCAGGTCGGAACAGCGGTACGCGATTCTCTCGCTCGGGCACGATCGCACGCCGCTCGACGTCGAAGGGATGCTCGTCATGCAGAGCCCTTGGAAGGCAGTGGAAGGAGCTGGGCGCAAAGGCGGAGGCGCCCAGAGTTTCTCGGCGCCGGGCGTTTCGTCGGCCCCGAAAGAGTCGTGGTCGATCGCCGCGCGAAGGCGTCGTTTTGGCGGCTCCCGACGGCGATAGGACCGTAGACGATGGAAATGGAGGATGTGATGGAAGCGTACTTGTGAGATGACGTCTTTTCAGCTGTCAGGGGAAGCCGTCGAAGCTTCTAAAGCAGCTTGACCCTCTCGGTTTCGCCCTATGCCTGGTACCATTGCTAGGGGTTGGGTACATCTTGTGCGTTAGTTTCCCAAACCTCGTGTGGGATGTATCCTTCCCAAATCGTTAACCTCTATATGAAGTTAAGGAGTATGACAACGATGGTAGCGACGTCTTTCACTAACGAAACCATTCCACTGACGAAGTGAAAAACGTCGCGCCATCGACTCTTATCTCGAAGCGTCATGACAACCTCCTTCCTAGGTTTAAGTTCCGCCAAAAGTTCGGCATTACGGGCACCTCCTTCTTTCGTGAGCTCGTTTTATGTAACCCTATAGATGAGTGTAAATGAGTCAATCGAATAACGGGTCCTCATTGATGGTGGGCGTGTTTCGATTTACACTCACGCCTCGCGTCTGCGAGGGTGATCCTCCTATGGATGGGGTGTATTGCGTGTACCCCGCGCTTGCGGGGATTGGTCAGGATCAGGAGGCTTGGCCATTCCTGTCTTTATGAACTTATCTCTATGAACTTATAACGTCCGTCGCTTGAGACGTTTCGCACCGTGGACATGAGTGGCGGCGAGTGGGGGAGTGCGTGGGACAATGGCATCGTCGTTTCACGCACCACAGGAGTGTTGCTCATGTCCAAAAGATTCAACCCACCGCCGAACTGGCCGCCGGCGCCCGACGGGTGGGCCCCTCCTGCTGGTTGGAGGCCCGATCCCGCTTGGGGCCCGGCCCCCGCTGGCTGGAACTTCTGGGTGGAGGACGTCGACGTCGATGCCACCCTTCTTCCCTCCGCCTCTTCGCCGGCCGATTCGTCCGATTCGCCGTACGCGCTCGACTCTTCGCAGGCACCCGACGACACCCGCTTCCCCGACGATTCGAATTCCTCGGTTAATTCGCCTGCCGCGGGAGGATCGCTTTCCGCCGGAGACTCCGACGAGTCTGACTGGAGCTCGAACTCGGCCGACGAGACCATTTCCCGCCTGCCGAGGCGCTCTTCGAGGAGAAGGAACGGCTCTGGCGCGCACGCCGCGCCGCCCGAGCCGCCGAGTTCGCAGCAGCAGACTCCGGTTCGCTCCGACCAGGCGAATGCCGCGCCCGGCCCCGCTTTCAGGGCTGGCACCGCGCCAGAGTCCTCGCGCCCGAGGTTTGTGACGGCGGACTCTGCGCCTGCGGGTGCTGCGTCTGCGGGCTCTGCCGGAGGCCAGCCTTTCGTCCCCGGAGGGCGAAACGTCCCGGCCGGGAGCCAGGCCCCCTCAGGCAGCGGCCCCGCTCCAAGCGCCTTCTCGACGCCGTCGGCTTACTCGGCGTCAAGTTCGGAGCTTTCCGCATCCGCGCCTGGTTCACGGCAATTCGAATCTGGCGGCGCGCAGCCGTCCGCTTCGGGGCAAGCGGGCTTTGGCTCCGAGCCGTCTTCGGGCCAATCCGCGTTCCGCCCGGGGCGGCCGCCGTCCCATTCGGGACCGGCGGGTTTCGGCTCCGGACAGCCAATCCCCGGCGCGGGTCAGGCTGCTCCTGGTCCGGCTCAGTCGACGCCAGGTTCAGGGCAAGCCGCGCCTGCGCAGCCTCCGTTCGGCGCATCCGCGCCGAACCCTTCGCAGGCAGGGCCGGCGCCGTCGGCCTCTTCGTCGCCCTCTGCTCAAAGCGCCGGTTATCAACCGACCGAACGATACAATTTCGGCGACCAGCCGGGTTCGTTGAACCAGCCGAGGTTCCAGGGCGCGTCAAGCCAGTCGGGGTTCCCTCCGTCTGCTTCTTCGGCTCCATCAGGTTTTGCGGGCTCGGGTTCGTCGAGTCAGCAGGGGCTCCAGGGTTCCTCGGGTCAGCCGGGATTCGCATCGTCGGCCGGTCCGCAATCGAGGTTCGCCTCGCAGGCCGGCGTCGGGCAGTCCGCCGAACCCGGGACTCCTGCCCCCGAAAGCCAGACGGCGGGCGGGCCGGTGCCCGGGGCGGGAGCCGACTACTCCGCTCACGGCCAGGGTTCGAGCCCGACCTACGGAGCCTCATCGGATTTCGGCACGGGCATGCCTTTCGGCCTTGACGGCACGCCTCGGAAGTCTTTCCTCACAAGCAAAGTCGGTCTGACGGTCATGTCGGTGGTGGCGGTCGTCGCCATCGCGGCCGCCATCATCTTCGTCCCGAAGCTCATGAAGGACGGCAAGGACGAACCCACCGCCAAGCCTTCGCCGTCCACGTCCACGACGACGTCGCCCCGGACCAAGAGTTCCGACACCGACGAGCCGACAGACGACGAAACCACTCCGGCGAGCACGGTGGCCCCAGCCAAACCGACTCGGCCTGCGCTCACCGGCACATTCAAGGAGTATCAGGGCGACCGCCCTCAAACGATAGACATCCAGAAGCCTCAGGGAAACCGGCCTGTTCTTCTCTACTTCGAAATCAACCCGGGGTCGAATTACGGAATCTTCCTTTTTGAGGCGCTGGACGCCGCCGGGTCGCAAACGGAGCGTTTTGGCGGAATGGTCAAGGACGAGAAGACGACGGGCACCTTCCCGCTCGACGCCTTCGCCAACGGGAAACAGACGGCGAAGATCAGGGTGATGGCCCCTGGCCCGTGGCTGATCCGCGTTTATCCGATCTCTTCCATTCCAACAGTCTCGAAGGGCGCGACGATAGCCGGAAACTCGTATGAGACCTTCTTGTATCGCGGGGGCGAGTCCTCGGCGACCTTCAAGTTCGTCGGCAACACCTCCAGCGGGCGAATCACCGGCACTCTGTGGCCCACCGACGGCAGCGCCAAGGCGAACTCTTTCATCAAAGAACAAAAAGCAGCCGTCGAAAAGGACGTCACAATCCCGGCAAAGACCGGCGAAAGTTTGGTATTGATCGATACAACGGGAGGCAATTGGTCCCTGGAGATCCCATAGACATCGAGATCCGATAGACATCGGGATCCGATCGGAGATCCCACTGGGCGCTTTCACGGGGCGCCCGCACGGCGCCTAAAGCCCGTTGCAGATGCGAGCCCGAGCCCGTCAAGGCCGGGCTCGCATCCCGTTCGCCTCGGCGTCGAACGCAACGACTCGACGTAGAAGCCGTCCGGATCGTGAGACGGGAATCCCGTATTTTGAACAGCCGATATCCTAGATCCATGACGTCCATAGACCTCGCAGTGATCCCCGGTGACGGAATCGGCCCCGAAGTTGTGGCGGAAGGCCTGAAGGTTCTCGACGCCGTGCGCGAAACCCTCGGCGGGCCGGAAATCGCAATCCGCACATACGACCTCGGGGCTCGCCGGTATCTCGCAACGGGAGAGACTCTCACGGAGGCCGACCTCGAAGACATCAAGGGGCGCGACGCGATTCTCTTGGGGGCGATCGGCGATCCCCGAGTCCCCTCGGGCGTGCTGGAGCGCGGCCTCCTCCTCAAGCTGCGTTTCTCGCTCGACCATTACGTCAACCTCCGGCCGAACAGGCATTATCCGGGAATGCCCACGCCGTTGGCCGACCCGGGCGACATCGACTTTCTCGTGGTTCGTGAAGGGACTGAGGGGCTTTACTGCGGCAACGGCGGGGTCGTCCGGCGGGGAACCCCCTGCGAAATCGCAACCGAAGTCTCAGTCAACACGGCCTACGGCGTAGAACGCCTGGTGCGATACGCCTTCGCCAAGGCCCAGGCGCGCCCCCGCAAGAAGCTGACATACGTGCACAAGCACAACGTGCTGGTCAACGCCGGCGGGCTGTGGCGGCGCGTGGTCGAGGAGGTCGGCGCTGAGTATCCCGACGTCGCCGTCGACTACATGCACGTGGACGCCGCGACGATCTTCCTGGTTGCCGATCCCGCCAGATTCGACGTGATCGCGACGGACAACCTGTTCGGAGACATCCTCACCGACGAAGCCGGTGCGATAACCGGCGGCATAGGCCTCGCCGCCTCCGGAAACATCAACCCCGAGAGGGCCTTCCCGTCCATGTTCGAGCCCATCCACGGCTCGGCCCCCGACATCGCGGGCAAGCAGATCGCCGACCCCACGGCGACCATCGCCTCCGTGGCCCTCATGCTCGACCACCTCGGGCTTGCCGAGCACGCCCGGGCGATCGAGAACGCGATTGAATCCGACATGGCGGCGAGGGCTTCCGCGGCCGAGGCGGGCGCGCCCCTGGTCCGTTCGACGTCGGACGTCGGAAACGCCGTCGCGGCTTTGGTCCGCGGCTGAGGCGCGAATCGCGCCGCGCGTGGGAACGGGTGTGCGGCGGGCCGTGCCGCGCGTGGGTCGCCGTGGCGATCGGAATCGTCCGGCGCCCGATCTGGCACTAGAATCGACTCATTGCCCCGAGAAAGAAGTGATCTTATGAGTTACACGGATCTTGAACTGGCGTCGATGGAGGCGGTGCCCGCCGCCGCCGACCTTGCCGGCGCGTGGGATGTCAGGCCCAACCCGCATCCGGCGAGCGAGGCCGAGCGCGAAGGAGTGCTCGCCGCCCCGGGATTCGGAAAGCAGTTCTCCGATCACATGGCCCACGCCGTGTGGACGCCTGACAAAGGGTGGCACGATTTCAGGGTCGAAGCCTACGGCCCGCTCTCCATGGACCCCGCCGGCGCGGTGCTGCACTACGGCCAGGAAGTGTTCGAAGGGCTGAAGGCCTACCGCCACGAGGACGGTTCGATCTGGACGTTCCGGCCCACGTACAACGCGGCTCGCCTCAACCATTCCAGTCGGCGTTTGGCGATACCCGAGCTCGAACACGAGGCCTTCGTCGGATCGCTTGTCAACCTCGTGCGCCAAGACGCCGCGTGGGTTCCCGACGCGCCCGGCTCCTCCCTCTACCTCAGGCCGTTCATCTTCGCCTCCGAAGCGTTCTTGGGCGTTCGCGCCGCCGAACGCTACGAGTACATGGCGGTCGCCTCGCCTTCAGGCGCCTACTTTGCCAACGGCTTCCAGCCGATCGACGTGTGGGTGGAACGCGACTTCCACCGCGCCGGCCCCGGAGGGATGGGCGACGCGAAGACCGGAGGCAACTACGCCGCCTCGCTCCTGCCCAAAACGATCGCACACGAAGGCGGATACGACGAGGTCATGTTCCTCGACGCCGCCACCGACACGAACATCGACGAGCTCGGAGGCATGAACGTCTTCGTCGTGATGTCCGACGGGGCGATTCGCACCCCGAAGCTCACCGGCAACATTCTGGCAGGCTGCACTCGCTCGTCGATTCTTCAGCTCCTGCGCGACGACGGCGCGGACGTCCGCGAAGAGACCCTTGCCTTGGCCGATGTTCTGGCCGGAATCGAGAGCGGCGCCGTCGCCGAGATGTTCGCCTGCGGAACGGCCGCGGTCATCACGTCCATCGGATCGCTCTCGGGCAAGGACTTCCGAGTGAAGATCCCCGGAAGCGAAGTGACGAGAACGATTTACGACCGAATCACGGGAATCCAGCTTGGAAAGGCCGAGGATCGCCACGGTTGGCTCTATCGGCTCGCCTAGCCGAGTGGCGGAGCCCGCCGCCGCCGGTCCTTCGGGGGTTCGCGTCGCCCGTTTTCTAGGGGCCGACAGCGCCGCCCGCCTCCCCTCGCGGTTCGACCTGCTCGAATCGCGCCCTCTTTCGATCGCTGTGAACTTGGCGCTCGACCACGCCGTCGCCGAGAGCGTCGCGGACGGCATGCGCCCCGCGGCTGTTCGCCTCTGGAATTGGAGCGAAACGGCGGCGGTGATCGGCTCCTCGCAGTCGTTGAGCAACGAGATCGACGTTGAAGCAGCGAAGGAACGCGGGATCGCACTGGCGCGGCGGGCAAGCGGGGGAGGGACGATGTACATGGACCCCGCCCGTGCGATCGCCTACTCGGTGATCGTGCCAAGCGCGGCCCTTTCGGGCCTCAGCCTGCGCGAATCCTATGCGCTGTGCGATTCGTGGGTTCTGCGTTCCCTGAAGGAAATGGGAGTGCCGGCCTTCTACATGCCGATTAACGACATCGCCACCCTCGACGGGAAGATCGGCGGCGCCGCCCAACGCAGGCTCGCCGGGGGAGCGACGATCCATCACGCCGTCATGAGCTGGGAGATCGAAACCGAGCAGCTGCTGGCCGTCACCCGGCTCTTCCGGCTGGACACCGGCGCGCGCGGCGCGAAGAGCGCCCAGAAGAAGGCAGTGGGAATCCGTTCCTACGTCGACGTCGCCCGCGAGGGCGTCATCGACGCGCTTCGCCGATCGTTGGCGCACGGGCGCACGGTGAGAAAGGCGAAGTATCGCCCCGACGAGCTGATCGCCGCCCAGAGCCTCGCCAAGGCCAAATTCGCCGATCCGGCCTGGCTGACGCGCATTCCGTAGCGCCTTCAGGCCGCCGGTTGGGTTTGCTTCGTGAAGAGCGCCTTGCTTTATGACGCTTGGACTTGTTTCAGGACGAGCGAGCGTGTTTCATGACGGGTCGCGGCCCGAACACGGCCGTGCCCACTCGAACCTCCGTCGATCCTTCGGCGATGGCGATTTCCATGTCGCCCGTCATGCCCATCGACAACTCGGTGCAGCTGGCGACGCCGGCGGCCCGAACGGCATCCCGCAGCTCGCGCACGCGCGCGTGGGAGGCGGCCACCGCGGCGACGTCGTCGGTGTTGGCGCCGATGAGCATGAGCCCGACAAGGCGCAGGTTCGGCAGCTCCGCAACCGCGCCGGCGAGGTCGACGACGCCGCTTGGATCCACGCCATACTGGGATTCGGATCCCGCAGAGTTGACCTGAATCATGACGTCGAAGGGGCCGAGGGGGCCGCCGTCTTTTCTGAGCTCGCCCGCGGCAATGCGCTCACCGTGCAGCCGGTCTAGGCGCGCAGCGAGCTTGAGCGAATCGAGGGTCTCGATGCAGTCGGCTGCGCGGATTGCCTTGCCGGCCTTGTTCGCCTGAACGTGGCCGATGACGTGGACGCGGTGGGAGGGTGCGCCCAGCTCGGCCAGAGCCGTTTCGCCCTCCTCCAACTGTTGAATGTAGTTGTGGCCTATCAGGCCGCCTCCGGCCCGCAAGGCTGCGGCGACCCGTTCGGGCTCCTGGAACTTGGCGGCCAGCAGAATCGAGACGGCGTTCTCCCCGCGCCCCGCGCGTGACGCGGCCGCGGCCACTTTGTCGCGCAGACTCTCCCAGCGCCCCGCGATCTCGCTTACGTCCGGACGGGAAACGCCCTCGAAGCTGGTCGCCTGGCCGGACCAGTTGACGCCGTTCGTCTCGACGCCTCCCGTTCCGGCGCTGTTTGCGTCGACTCGATTCGTCCCGACGCCGCCGTTGTCTTCGCCGTCGTTTTCATTCATCTATGCCAGCCCTTTCGACCCTTGAATTCTAGCGGGCGCGTGCGAATCTGACAGCTTGCTCGGGCGTGTGCGACAGCCTGCTCGGGCCCTGCCGGGCGTCACAGCTCGCCGACATGGATGACCCGAAGCTTCGCCGCGCCCATCTCGTCGCATTCGTCGAGGTCGACGAATGCGCGGAAGCCCCAGCCGCCGTCGCCCTCGCCGTCGTCGAAAACCTGCGTGACGATCCACAGGCGGCCGGGTCGCTTTCCTTCGACGAGGGCCTCGGCGACCTCGCGGGGCACGCCCGCCTCGGCGAGGTCTGCGGCGTCGACCTGTTCTTGCACCCGGAAGAACTCGTTTCCGCGGGCGCGGGAGTCGATCCCGACGCCCTCATAGACGTCGAAATACGGATCGGTGGCGTCCATCCAGGCGTCGCCGTCCCATACGGGCCCGGGTCCGTGGTTTGCGGGTGCCGCTTGGTCGGCGGGACCGGCTTCACCGAGTGCGGGCGTCGCCTGGCTTCCCGCGGCCCCGGCCTCACCGCCCGCAGCCTCGGCC
>ERZ772874.470-NODE-470-length-21586-cov-45.514932_pt1 | contig 21586 bp, 18 predicted proteins | sample MGYA00580586_ERZ772874 | MGnify/ENA primary metagenome ERZ772874 (study PRJEB29015, sample SAMEA2737952) | human oral metagenome | biome: human oral; feature: human-associated habitat; material: dental | place: China | collected 2154 ... | reverse complement strand
GCTATGAAATTACTGCCGGAGACTTAAAAAAAGCTATTAATCAGACAAAGATTGCTGTCAGTAGCGATACGACGCGCGCGGTGCTGACGGGCATTTATTTGCAAACGCACAAAGGTTATTTGTATTTGGTGGCGACTGATGGCTACCGGCTGGCGGAGAAAAAAATGATGAAGTCGGATAGCGAGCTGAAGGCGATCATTCCGGCATCGACGTTGGCTGAGGTTGGTAAAAGCGCCGATGATGAGGAGCAATTGACGATTTTATTTGACGACACGCAAGTTTGTTTCCGGACCGATAATATGGAAATAGTCAGCCGCTTGATTGACGGCAAATTTCCTGATTATAAACAGCTTATTCCGGCAACTTCGGATATTGAAATAAAGATTAAAAAAGCAGATTTTAGCAGAATCACTAAAATTGCGGCGCTATTTGCCCGCGAGTCTGGCGGCGGCATTACCTTAACGGCAGCTAAAGATAAATCTTTATTGTCCATTCATTCAATTGCTTCCGAACTGGGGGAAAATACCTCAGAAGCAGCCGCAGAAATATCTGCCGACGGGCAAATTACGCTTAATTCGCGGTATTTAACCGAAGTTTTGAATGTGATTGACGATGATGATATCGTGTTTTCTTTTAACGGCAAACTGTCGCCATGCGTCATCCGCGAGCAGGTCAAAAACCCTGATTATACGCATATTATTATGCCGCTGAAGAGTTAGTTTTTATAATCAATGGTTTTAATATCTATGGTGTTTGGATTTTTATTCAAAACTACTTTTATATGATATTTTCTCTTTACCTGATCGACTACTGCATTAAACTCTACAGCACTTAAATCGTAGCCGTCGTCAACGAGTCGTATATTACTTAATTTTATCTCATAGCCCTCTTTCGGCCAGTTTTTGCCGTTTGTTATCGACGATATATCGGATTTTATGGAATTGATAATACTCTTCTCCATTTTTGTTGTTAGCATATTACCGAGCGTAGCTTTATATTTATTTCTATAATTCACCTTTTGATTCCAGCCTTGACTGCCGCTAATATAAATAAATCTACTAGTAAGAGTTTCACCTCCTGTAAAATTTTTATCTGCAGGAGCGGGTCTATCTAGTAAATAGAAAAACAACAATATCGATGTTATTGTAATGAATAGAAATGCTGTAATAATAAGTTTTTTCATTCTTTATGCCCTAATGTCATCTTTACTTATAACCCACATAGCTCTTACAGCCCCTGCACTCATTATTTGGTCGTCTGTAAATCCTGCTGAGTTCTCGGTATAGCTAATCTTACCGTCGCCATTCAAATCTTTCATTGATGATGCATCGGCAGATATTGTTGTACATCCACCACCACCGTGGCTACACGCTTGATTTCCACTTATAGTGTTTTCTTTATTAGGGTCCGCTACTAGTATTTTACCATCACTAGTCAATCCGCGTAGTACGATAAAATGTCCCGATCTCGTGAATATACCATGTTGAGGATTGGCTATAACATATTTTCCACTAGACAAGGCTTCCTTGGCTTTTGATATATCAGTGCCGATATCCTCCGACTTTAGTCCGTGAGCGGTTGGTATGGCTGTGAAGGCGCTATGTCTTGTGCCAGCTCCCTCCGTGTGTCCTCCTTCGCGAGCCTCTTTGGCTATAGTGACTGGAGTTATAGTTTTATCTCCCAGGAGGGTGGATAATACCATGGCTAATGAAGTTGTACCGCATCCACAGGCATCTATATTACCGCAAGCAGGGTCAAATAAGTCGTTTGGGTAATCTGTTTGATAATAAACATTAAAATTACCCAGCGAAGAGGATGCGGAACTAGCACTACTACTATCGTCACATTCATCGCCGCCGCTTGATACTGAGGTTGCTCCTGGAGTGCCGAGGTTTGCCTTGTTTATTGAATCGCCAGCCAAATCATATATTTCATTAGACCATTTTTTCAAATCATTGATATATTCTTCGGTTTGGTTTTCAGATGGCGGGGAATATTTCATCATCACCGCCTCAATACCCTGCTCCATTTCTTGACTGTATACGTCTTTAATATACATATACATATCGTTGTTGTTTTTTGTGTCATACAATGATTGCTCTAAAGTATCCCAGGCATACCACATACGCCCTTCGGCATCTATATGGGGCTGGGATGCGGTAGCTGTTCTTCCATAAGCATTGTTGCCGCCAGGTGTATGAATACCAAAAGTAGACTCTTTTCTAGATATTATTATTGGTAAAATAGGATTTATGCCAGCTCGCTTACCGCCAGCGATTGCCATTTCGCCAGCTTTTATGTTTCGAAATGGAGATGATTCTGGAGAATTATTCTTAATCCAAGTATCTATAGCTTCGGCGAACTTTGTAGCGTCTTTGATTTCCATTAACTTGGCGGATAGATTTCCGCCCTTGCTGACTGGATCTTCTCCAGAAGCGCTAGCTCCAGTGACACTAGCAGAGCTGCCGCCACTATTCCCGTCTCCGCCCTCGCCTTCGCGTACTTTCTCGTTTCCGCATCTAAACCATTTTATGTCCTGGTCTCCGTATATTTCATCTAATTGTTCTTTCGTGTATTCTTTTTCTTCGGCTAATACTACAGGCGATAATATATTAGAAAAAATTAACAGCACGGCAAATGTTATGGCGGCTATCTTTTTCATACTATGATACTCCCGGTTGAGAAGACAGGAACTTCTTAATAATCAAACTTTTATTTATAACGTTGTTGGGAATTTTCTGATCTGTAAAATTTTGTCTAGTAAACAAGGTTCCTGGCCCTAAAACTCTTTTATAAGTATCATTGATGTGGTGATAAATAAGTAATGCTGGGTCAGTGGAATGGTCAGTTGGTTCAACTATTATTATCACCCATTTATCTATATGCTCCTGTTGGCTGATATTTATATTCTGGCTAGATGACAGATCGTCTTTTATGTTGTCTATAGTTAAGTTTCCTTTATGTATTTTACCAGTAAGTCTAGAATTGTTGGGCTGACTACTAATGTTAGTATCACTGCTTCTACGCTTAAGAATGTCCTGCTGTTTATTATTAGATATCACAGTATTCATTATAATATAGATTATCGATATAATGACTACAGAAATTATAAATATAATAATTGCTGGTTTTAAAGATTTTATTAAGTAGTTATTATTCATTACTTTACTATCCTAAAGAATTTAGTTCCCCAACTGGCATCGGCTGGTCCGCCGATTGGTCCGCCGTTGTTTGGTCCGCGGGCTCCTTGTGAATAAATTTTTCCATCAACTCTCCCAGTCACTATCTCGACATGCCCCTGTCTCCAAACAACGTCGCCAGCCTCAGCTTCCGATGAGCTGATTTCCTTAAGCTTAGGATTTGACGGATAACCGCTGGTGCCGTCGCCGCCTATATCAATGCCGTAGGCGATATATAAAGACGCTCTTACAAATCCTGAACAGTCCAGAATCGGTGTTCCTTTTGCCAAAGATCCGTTTTTTACTCCTTCTATCATAGTATTCATCTCTTCAGTACTACCGTGTCCGCCAGTATATAGATACGTATATTCAAAGAATTGTTCGCCAGCCTTCACTACTGCGTTGCCATCACCAGTACTAGTAGAACCCTTCGATCCACCCCCCGATTCGTCATCTTCATCCTCGCCGTTCATCGACTGAGCAACCTGGAAATCAAGCAATAATACCGACATCGCCGCTAGTTTTTTGTTGCTTATAGTATTGGCAGTAGCCTCTCCTACTCCCTCTTTTTCTGCCGTGTAACTGACTTCATTACCGTTTTCATCCGTCAATCCGGTAGACACCGAAGTCGTACCCTTTTCTAGAGACCTTGACGATGCGGTGTCTGGTACGGTGCAACTGTTCATATTGGTCCAGTAATCGCCTTCTTTGGCGTCGCTGCATGATTCAATAAATTCCGTTAGCGGCGTGCCCCCCTTTATATACCCGCTGCTTTTCATATCCTCTATTGTGGCGTTTTCCGGTATGTCCTTACTGTCGTCAATCCAGCCTTCGTCTTCGGCAATTGAAATAGCTTCCTCGGTTGACATGCTAGCTTGACCCTTTGTAATGCCAGTGCACGGCAACCCGGCTATATTTACTGCCGGCGTGCCTTCGTCGCTGTCTTGCTTAAACTCTTTGCCGTAGTCGCAGTAGCTTCCTGAGTATATAGCGCTTTTGGCGTGAGCGGTTGACGAGAACGACAGGGCAAATGATGGTAGTTTTAGAATATTAGACAACGTAGAGACGAACGATCCGTCAGATGTTCCGTTTGCCAGCATCATATTGCCCATATTGCGAACAATGCTGCCCATAAAGGTGTATTTGCTGGAAGTATCAAACGGACTCAGGGATGCGATATCCATTCTTTTCTGGAATTCTTCGTTGGCTAGTTGGATTTCGCCGAACTCGGCTAGCTGGCTGGTTTTTAGGGTCGGTAGCATTTGCGCCATGCTTCCAGACGAGAAGAACGCTGCTAAACCGACACCCAGCGCGTCGCCCAAATCTTTATATCTAGCTTTTGGCAGCATATCATTTTCAGCCAAATCCTTAAACACCGGCCCAAGCATTCCTGAAACAAGTCCGCTCACCCAGTTGCCGATCTGATCTTTTATGACCTCCTTGCCTATCCAGGTAACAAGAGAAGAAAATCCGCCCGTCCAAGCCGCCATAGCTGCTTCGGCGCCCATAGAGGCGTACATAGCCAAAGGACCTAATACGACATTACAGAAAGGCTCGAGGGCGTCTCCGACTGATTTAGCGCCTTGAACGATTGGACTAGTAATCATCTTATAGCCCGGAGCGAAATCGGAGATCACTTGCTTATTCTTAATTACCCCAAGAGACGCCATAAGTATTGGCGAATCTACCGCTGAACCCTCGGTGTTCTGAGATCCTTCAGCCGTACCTCTTTCGGTTAGTACTGTGCCGACGGTATCCATTTCCTCGGCAGTAAAACCACTGCCGAATCCAGCCGCTTTAGCTTTTGATGACGGCGTTAGTATAGTGTCGAAGGCGACGCCTACGATAGGAAGAAGTTGTATGGCAGTCACCGCAGTAGCGACCATGCTTGGTATCTTGACCCCCACACAGGTAGCAGTTGCTAAAAGATAAAGAAAGCCACCTACTTTAGCCTTGGTCATGTTCTTGTTTACTTTTCCCGTAAGTTTTGTTCCCGCTTCGCCTGAATTAAACTTTGGAAATTTCTCTTTAAACTTATTAAACCGCTCGCTTATTTTTAATTTTTTGTCTATTTTATGGGCAAGACCGCCGTTTCTTTTTAATTCAAATTTACTAAGGAAGCTTTTTTTAATATGTTTTCCTACCCAGGCTTTGACGCGCATCTTAAACGCGCCGTATCTGCCAAATACTTTATTGGCTTGTTTTTCGTTACCTTTCTGCAATAGATGATCAACTAGTTCATCTTTTTTTAACGTTTTGCCATCAACGTCATACTTAGCTGGCTGATTATCTGGATAACCTTTCTTGCCAATATCGAATTTACTACCATCTTCGTTGAGAGGGACGATTCCTTTTTTAGATAATTTTGACAAACCCTTATTGGACATCTTGCCCATTTTAGTACCAAGCTTACTTTTATACCCTCGATCCTTTAGCATATGCTTAAGGGTTTTCATAAATCGGGTTTCCTTGGCTACTGAGGCAGAGTCGTTTTGATCAACCGAGTTTGCCTCCAGATTAAATAATAGCAGCATCGGTCCCGCCATTGATCCGCCAATGAACGCCCCGCCGCCAATGAGAGCGGTTATGACGCCCGCTGGCCCGCCTTTTTTCAAAACTCCTTTTAGTGTCAACGGCTGTTTTCTGCCGAAACCCTTACTGGCTGTTGGTTGGTATAATCCGCTGCCGTGCGGCATGGAAGACTCTTGCCTGTCGGCAACTTCGCTGGCGGCGTCGACTCGACGGCCGTCTATATAAGATTCAGAATCGCCGAACTGAGATTCCAGACCGGCAATAGCGGCTTTTTCGCGGTCGCTTAACTCCGATTCGCCGAAATCAGCCTGGGCTTGATCAAACCTAGCTTGCTCGGCAGGACTAAGTCTCTCGTCGGCTCTATCGTCCGTGGTATAGTCAATCCTTGGCGGTCTTGTTTTTGTTGCCATATACCCTCAATTATACTACATGTCTCCGTATCCGCCGACTGGGGTTTCTGACGGTCGTTTTTGCTTGGCTACCGGGCTGGTGTTTATTAGGTTATATTCGGTGTCGCTGGCTTGAATTTGGATGTGGACGTGGTTCTGTCCGGCGAAGAATAGGCCTTGTCCGACTGGGAAGTTAGATAAGCGCTTTTGTTCTTCTTCGGTCAATTTGAAGACTTGCGACAAGACATCAACGGCACTGGTGGATTGTTTAAGAAGCAGCTGAATTGACGAGTTGGAAACGATTGCCCGTCCCATCTTGCTGCCGACGAAGTCTTCCACGTCCTGGGTAATGGTGGTTAATCCTAGTTGGTATTTGCGGGCGCGCTTTGCTAAAGAAAATAGGAAGCTGGCCGAATCATCGTAGCGCATTAGCTGCCAGGCTTCGTCAACGATCAGCATGCGCCGCTTTTGGTCGGTGCGGGTGATATTCCAGATATGGTTCAGCACGATATACATGGCAATCGGTCGCAATTCATCCTCCAAATCGCGGATATTAAACACCACCATCCGGTTGTTGATATCAATGTTCGATTGCTGCGAGAAAATACCAGCAAACGTACCGGCGGTGAACTTGCGCAGCCGCTGTGCCAACGCCGGGCCAGTACCGCCCATATGCAGCAAGGTATCGTATAAATCGGAAATTGTCGGCGGTAGAGAATGGTGAGTTAACGGATCGGAGGTGATGCCGACGCGGGCGTAGGTGTCAATCAAGGCTTGGTCGATATCGGCCTCTTCTGCCGGCGATAGTCCGGATGTAATTTGTCCGTCAGATTGGAGACCGCCCAACATTTGCCGCAATAGACCATGCAGTGTTACCAGGTTGGCCCGCAGGGCATCATCCGCCTCGTCGGTGTCGATTACCTTTGGCAAATCAAATGGATTAACGCGCGTGTCGCTACTCAGGCTCAAGCGGATATAGCTGCCGCCGACTGCGTCGCATAGTTTCTGATACTCGTTTTCCGGGTCAATAATCACGATGTCCGAGCCGATCATCATGCTGCGCAGCGCTTCCAATTTGACAGTAAACGACTTGCCGGCACCAGACTTAGCGAATACCACCATATTGGCATTTTCCAAAGAAAAACGGTCGAAAATCACCAAGCCGTTATTGTGCATGTTGATACCATATAACACACCCTTACCGTCGGTCAGATCGGCTGATGTGAACGGGAAACTGGTAGAAATAGCGCTGGTATTCATATTGCGGCGAACCTGCAGTTCGTCGGTTAATTGCGGAATAGTACTGTTCAGTCCCTGTTCTTGCTGGCTGGAAGCGACTTTCGAAAATACCAGCTGCTGGCCGAAAATTGTCTCAATTTTATGCTGCACGAAATTTAATTCATCCATGCTGTCAGTATAAATCGTGATATATAATCCGTAGCGGAAAAACTTTTCAGCACCAATCTGCAATTGGTCGCGCAGCTCCTCGGCGTCCTGCAGAGATGCTTCCAGAGCTGGGTCGCGTACCTTCCCCTTCTCTGTATTGATGTTCATGGTAGCTTCCAGCTGCGTCACTTTTTTACGAAGATTATTAAGCACCACCTGAGTATCGACTGGATAAATAAACATACTAATGTCCAGAACTTCGTCGATGTTAATCACCGAACTGAGCCAGCCAGTGTAAATTTGCCGCGGATAACCGTAAACATACATGGTGCGGCCGTATTTTGCACCCAAACGGAAATGGTCAGCGTGGAGTTCCAAGCTGCTGGGTGCGATAAAATCGCGCATCGTTCTGACGCCTGTCAGGAAAGCTTGTTCAACTTCGGCTTGTTCGCGCGCTCGCTGCTGCGCCGCGATATCAATAGCGTCTTTTTTCTTTGCCATTACAATAATCCCCTTCCTGGTGGCGGCGGGCCTTGTCCTTTGGTGATGTAGGTAGTTGTCAGTTCGCTCGGATCAATAGCTGTTAGCGATTCTCTGGATGATGTGTCAGGATTATATGACACATAGAGTAATTCACCTAATTCTCTGGTGTTCAACTGGCGGCTTTTGACGCCCATCTGGAACATGCCGCTCATTACTGAATCGAGGCGGTTTTTAATCTCATCTTTCGCTTTCGCATAGGTTATTTGATCAATTTTTGTCACGGTAGCCTCTTTTTTACCGCTGAAAAAGCTGTTGAACAAACCCTTGGCTTGTTGTTTAGTCACACTCTCGTCGCCCTTTTGGTAATAAGGCACCACTACATAAAAACTCTTATCCATAATGTTGGCCTCTTGGGCTAGCACGTCAATGAAATCCATATAATCGTCCATCAGCACGTTTAAAAGCATATTATCTTGGTTGCGGCGAATTTCTGCCAGCCGGTCAAGATATGGTCCAATATCCACCCGCCGCGAGCGAATTAAAATTTGTACAGGAAAATAAAGCGAATTAATAAAGTTCTGGTAGCTGAACTCAACACCCTCCCGTTCTCTTGCACTCATCAGGTCGAAGTTGATTGACTGGCATTCAACCACCGCTCGAAAACTGCCGTCGCTCATAATAATCATGTTCTCGCGCATCTCTGAGAATAACAACGTGTTTTGGGTGCTGATCGTGGCGTTTTTCTTCTTGTCTTTTGGCGCTTGCGCCTTAGGCGTTTGGTTTGCTGGCTGCTGCCCGGAACCGATTGACTGCTGCTGTGGAACACTACCGTCAGAAATAGCCGCATTGGCTTGCTGCGGTACTGGCGGCTGATACGGTTGCTGGTTTTGTAATTCTGGCTGCATAATTCCCACCTTAATGTAGCGAAATCACCACTTCATCTTCCATTTTTTTTACTTTTTTCTCTCTTTGCTCAATTTCGTTTGCTACACGCTGAATTGTTTGAATAGAAAAATCACTGTGGTTCTTTGCTAAGTCCATTATAGCAGGCGAGACGCTATCAAGGCTAGTCTGCGGCGGTGCTGTCGGGGCTGAGGCTTCTGCTGTTGGCTGCACTGGTATCTCGTCCAGCGGTATGAGTGTTGATTGGCGCATGGTTGGGTATGGCCCGGCTTTCATACTGGATGCTATTGATTGTTCTATATCAGATTGTTGATTAGGCTGATAGTCAGCTGTTAACACCTGATCTACTGGCGCGTTATCATCTAAAATTGATGTTTGACCGGGTTGTGTATTGCTTGCACTGCTATTTGAACCTGACGATTGATTGGACTGGGAGTTGTCTGTGGACGATGCACTTTGAGGGTTGTCAGGTGCTACTTGCTGAGCTGCCGACATTGTTTGGATCATCGCCTGCCGCCGCCGAGCATCTGATTGATTGATTAGATTGGTAATGTTCTGCGCAGTTGCCCCAGTCTCATCCAAGGGGTCGAATGCTGTCTGCGCCTCGTTATATAAATCAGCTTGCATCGGGCTGTCTGGGTCGTTCACACCACGAATTGACCAGCCGCGGCTGTCTACCAAGTTCGCCAAATACGACAACCGCCGCTGTATTTCTTCTTGATCATAATTATTTCTACGGGTTGTCTCTTCGGTTTTTGGCGCAGTAACCTCCACCAAATACTCAATGCCGTCAGGCTGCCATAGCCGTTTCTTTGGCTTTAGCATAAAAGAAATTACTGCCGCCAAATAGACTTCCATAGGCTGGTCTTTTCTCAGAGGCAGCGCTAATGCGCCGAAAAATAAGGCAATCGGCACAGGAATTAAACCCAGCGGTAGTAATATCCGCGCCAGAATATAAGCAGCTCCCAGCGACACGACAGCGATAATTAAGAAAATAAACTGCCGGAAACTAAACGGTCCAAGCAGCTTGTCTTCTGCCTCCACATCCTGAGGAACTTTATATACAGACATACTGCTTATATTATAGCAAATTACAGCATAGTCTTAAGAACTTGGTATTGCTCTTTGGCGGCTTCGGTAACATTACGCTTAAGCTCTCTTTCTGTCAACGCTTCATTAATCTTCTTCCTGAAGGCAGCTCGCTTCTCTGCTGTGACAATGCTGCCGTGGCGGCTATTAAGAGCCTTCTGGAGAAGCTTGACGCCCTGAGCATCAGTAATAGAAACATCCTCGGATTTGAATTTACCACCCTCAACCCACTCGGCAACATACTTCAGAAGAGCATCTTCATTAGTAATAGAGCCCTTGACTATGTCGTCAATTAATTTGCCACCTAAGAACGGTGCTTTACCCTTTACGTTTGATGAAGCCAGGCCTGCTGCCAGTGAGCCGTTAAATTCTGGCGGCATTACACTGATTAATTCAGCGACTTCGTCAACTGTTCCATTGCGCATCTGATCTTCTGTCGCTGCTTCACGTACATATGGACTGTTGCGGTCGAATACTCTGTTGCCGCGGTAGACGACGCCGCCCTTTGCTAATTCTTGCTTCTCTTGAGCGCTAAATTTGAAATGGTTAATAACCTGGTGCGCCTCCTCGATAGATTTGGAGGTTTCTCCGCGGGAGGCTGCGACAGCTGTTGCTAACGCTGCATCCATACCCAGGTTATTGCCGTGTTCGTCAACATACACATTGCCGCCCGCCATTCTCTGGTATTCGCTATTAGTTAAGACATCCTCAGCCAATTTCCTATTCTGGGCGCGCTGCGCGTTGGATTTGCGGATTCCTTCCAGCGCCAAGTTGCGGGTAGTCTCTTCTGCTTCATCCATAAATTGCTGTTGTCTGTTTGCCCATCTTGTAGACACTCTTTGCAGTGCTCTGTCGGGAAGAGACTGCCTAATATCGGATGGGACATGTCCCTGAACTGCTTCAGCGTACCGGTTTTCATCTTGTGCTGCCAGAACTTCAGCATGCTTCTTAGCTTGTTTGGCGTGCAAATCCTCTCGTTTATGTAGATTCGACCTGCCATAGGTATTGTCTGCCTGCTGCTGCAGCCGCTCCTGCCGCTCTTTTGTCCGCCGTTGGCGGTGGCTCATGTGCCGGCCAGCTCGCCGAATAAACTGCCGACCTTTTAGGTTGTCGTTGCCCAGCGACCGCTTGTTAGCAACTTCTGTGCTTTTGTCTTTAGACCAGTTGCGTGTTCTGTCGATAAGCCCCTTGTTTGGATTATTGACAATTCCAGCGATACGATTTAGGATTCCGCCACTCAGCTTAAATAGGAACGGCGTTAATGGCAGCGCGATAATCTGCACCGCTAATCCCAGAATCACCTCTATGATAGTTGATGCATTCTGTAAAATTGCTGCCGCTGCTAATTGAGAGCCGCCGAATAATAAGGAGAACGCCGGGAAGAAAATCAGCATCGTCATGAACATTTTACGCCACTTTTCGAACCATTTTTCTGTGCCTGGCAGTAAATAGCAAACAAATGCCAGCGGTGAAATAATTGTCAAAATAACGATTAACGCATGTCGCGCCGCCAGTACTAAAACCACCATTAAAACCGCCAGTAATGCCCCCAGTAAAACTGGTAGCAGTAGAATAATCGCCGATGATAAAACGCCGCCTTCGCCGACCAGAAAGGCTCTGATGCCGACTGCTGCTGCGCCGCCGGATAAAATAAGCGCTGTTAAATTCTCCCAGGTAAATACTTCAATACTGCCGCCGCTGGAATGTCCAGTTGTTAAAACCGTGGTTCTAATTTGCATAAAGACATCTTGCAGAGCGTGTCCGGAAATATTTGATAAATCAATAGCAAACGCACAAATATAATAAGATATATTCACTAACACCGCGGCAATTGCCAGGCGCGGCAACATCTTTTTTATGCCATAATTACTAATCCCTGCTGAGGTGACTTGCGAATAAATAATAACTAAAAAGGCAATAATAAACGCCGCGTTGGCAAATCCCAGCATAATATTCCATGCCAGATATAACCCGCTTTTATTATCAGTAACATTTAGCGGCTGCGTTTCCAGAGAGTCGTTCAATTTGCCATACAACCAGTCCATGTTTCCTGCTAAAAACGTAGAAACTGGACAAATTGCCCAACCCAATGATTCTATACCGCAATCGCTGCTGCCAACATCAGGATTTTCACCAGCCGCTTCGGTGGAAATGCTGGTTGATGATTCTCTGGTGTAAGTCCTTGGTTTCTTAAAGTCATAGACGATAAACTCTGCCGAGGTTGCTGTTGTCATGTCAGTACCGGGCGGAAAGTAAATAACTTTCATTTTTTCCTTGCCACCGGATTTGTCCAGCATACCGTAAGCGTAGCCTTTTTCATCCAAGCCCATGTTCTTCAGCTGGTTTTCGTCGGTGATGTTTATGTATGTGTTGTCCTGGTAGACTAAAGACCGTCCATTCCAAGTAGCATCTGCCGCCATAACAGGGGTAGATTGTAAAAATGTGCTGGCAAAAACACTAACGATCAGTCCAGCCGTCAGAAATGCAAACCATCGCGACCGCTTCATCAACCGCCGCATACATGTTCGTAACCACTTCATATACGGTTTATGTTAGCATTTTTTAGATAAAAAGTCAAGGAAAACTATGGAGCTGTCTAAGTTTTGCCAGGAGGTGACGACGGTGTCACAGGTGGTCGCTGCGTCGTATTCCCCGCAGAATGCCCTTGCCGGGCTTGCCCCGATGATGTTACTGGTTGTGTTCCGGTTCCTCCGCTTACTTGTGTTGCGGGTCTTGTTGCTCTTTCTAATATGCCTTCAAGCTCTTTTTTAGTTTGATCAGAAATATTTTGCATAGCTTGTTTGTTGTCTAGCACCTTTATGGCCTGTTGAGCATCCATAGCACCTGATTTTATCTGTTGTGTAACGCTTGTTTGAATACTGGCTTTTATAGCTCCTATGTTTTCCTGAGGAGCTTCTCTCATAATATGTCTATCACCTAGAACTCTTGTAGCCTGCTCCCAGTCCATACCGCCAGCTTGTATAGCAGCAGCGTTTTGCTCTACAGCCGCCTTATCCCCTAGCTTATCAAAGCCCTCTTGGGTAAGCCTATGCATCTCGCTAACACCGGTATATACAGGTTTTCCGTCCGACTGCTCTAATTTACTCATAGCCGCTTTACCAGCTGCTGCAATACCGGCATCGCGGCCTTTCATCTTCATTAAGGCTTCAGCCATGTCAGTGTTGTCAATACTGCCACCTCTTTGAAGGTACTCGCGAACTTGATCTATCTCGCCAGCACTGCCTCTTTCGGCTATCTCTTTAACAGCTAATGCCTTAACGTAACTATCGTCACTCTCGTTAAGCGCTCTTACGGCGTTGCCATTATATTTGTTTTGCAGTTCCATGCCAGCAGCTTTGAAAGCAGCCTCTTTTATATAAGCTTTACCACCAACAGTTTCAGCAGCCTTGCCGAGGATTGATGGATTGTCTGCCACTCTTGCATCAAATTTTCGTTGAGATTCTTGCTCAAATGCCGCTTCTTGCGCTTTTGCAGCTCTTAGGTTTTGGTCGAAAGATTGTCTTTTTCTTCCCATGGCATATCTTGCTTTTGTGGCTAATTTTAGCGGGCTATATTTATGCCGGGATGCAAGTCTTTGTGCTTCTGTGTCTTTAGAATAATCCCGGGACGCAATTTCGGATTTTCTCCTCGCTTTCGCTGCTCCTGCCATTGCTCCGGCGTAGCTTGATAGCGAGTTTACTGCTGGTGCAGTTAGTTTATTACCGGCATTTTTTATGCCATTTATCATGCCGCCCATGATAGAGTTTGATTTTATGGCCAGTACCGCCACAAATCCGCAACCTAACAGCAACATGGTTACCGCCATCATCCTAAATAAAATTTCATTAGCTTCTGTTTTAGTGCTTAGAATAGTTAAAGCTATAAACTTCAGTCCGCCGCAATATAAGGAAGCAAGCGGATATAGGAATACCATACCCAGAAAAGTACTTTTCCACTTTTCAAACAATTTTTGAGTATTTGGTAATACCCAGGCGGCGATAGCGATCGGTGAAGTAATTGCCAACACCGGTATAATACCTGCCCGGAATACTAAAGCCATCAAGCCAGCGATTAAGCCTAAGATGGCTGGTATAACGAACACAAGTAGTAACAATAAGCCTACTTTTGGATCCATGCCAGCAGCTGCACTCCATGCTGCCTTTCCTGCTAATAGGCCGCCGCCGATTGTTATACCACCAGCAATAATGTCCGTTATGATGGTTCCCCATCCAACATCTTTAGGATCCACCTCTGGTGCTAATTCTGATATGAAGACATATAGAGTTGATCCCAGAATATTCGCTACGTCTGTAATAATCTGCATCAGGAAGTACGATATATTTATGGCGATGGCAGCGATTATTAACCTTGGCAACATTTTTTTTACGCCGTAATTGGATATACCGATGTTTGAGACTTGAGAGATGATAATTGCCAGGAAAACGATAGCTAATATGGCGTTGGCCACATCCCTCAATCCGCTCCAGGCCGATCGTAAAGCACTGCCTTCATCGTTTGGTAAAGGATCGGTTTGTAGCAGATATTCAAATATACCCCACGTACCATCAGCAAACTCAACAAGTTTTTCTAAGAGTGGGCATACGAAATAGCCTATAGCGTCTAGCTCAGTGCCGCACTCGCCTTTATTTTCTTCTTCGCCTTCGGTGGTCTGTTCTTGGGCAAGTTGTTGCTCGGTAGCTGCAGTAACCTCTGCACCTTTTGTAGCGCCAACAAGCGGATCAACGCCGCCAAGAGCCGCCTTTACCTCGTCCACTGATTTGCCTGTTTTTCCAGCCAGACACTGAGCGAAGATTTCCTGGCGGCGCGCCGCTTCGTCCGGCACGGAGTGGCGGCTTTTTTCCATTTCTACAGAATCTTTGGCCTGTACTGCGCATTGTCCAATAACCTTAGGATCAGAGGTAATCTCGGCTAAGCCAGGAGCTTGTTTAAGCATTTCTTGTCCGGCAGCCGTGTATACGCCGTCGCCAGCGCTAACGCAGCGGCGCCAGGTTATCCCGTCTTTTACAGCTTCCTGCATTGCTGATGATGTAGAACATTTAAAGTTTATCGCGTAGTATTCGTTTCCGTCATAGCAATAAAACCCGCCTTTGCTATCGCCTTTTTTATGGTTCGCTGCTTTTGAACACTTTGCGACAGTAGGACTTACGGTAGATTTTTTATCGCCAGCGAAGGGGGAAGTGGGTTTGGCAGGTTTGGAGGGTTTAGAGGAAGAAGACACGACGCATCTTTTCTTATATACATTCGAAGCCAAAGCGTATGTAGTTTTTTCGCCATTTTCAACTTTTGAACCTGTCGGGCAAGTGAGTACTGCTTCTTCAGTTCTTCCCACCCTAGATGGAGACGGGCACCAATATCCTTGGTCTTTATCACCTGATATTTCAGCTGTAGTTGAAGTCGTGTTGGCGCATTTCTTTTCAGTTGGTTCTACAGTCTCCTCGGCATAGACAACATTCTTACTCACCAGCGCCATTGACACCGTGAAGATTAGGAACAACGCTACTACCAAAGGCTTTTTATGACGAGCATACCGCATATGCCTACAATTGTAGCATATTTGCCGGTAGTTGCGGTAGGCTAAAATCTTCAAATATTTTATGAAAAATGCCGCAATTTTCTTGCATTTTATGGTAAATATATTACAATAAAACCAATCAGCCCGTGCTGAGGAGAGTTTATTCATAATTCTGGTACGACCAGAGGAGAGGAGCCCCAAGCGTTATGGAACATAAACCACATAACCCAAGCGGTTCAATAATAGACAACTTAACAGGTAGAGAAGTGCCAAGAAGAGGCTTTCTGGGTGCAGTATTAGCCGGCGCTGCCTTTGTAGGTGCTGCCGCCTGCGGCAGAAGCAGCGGAGAAACTAAGACAGCACCCCCTTCGACGTCACCAACAGAAGCTGCCAGCGGTGCACCAACCTCAGCAGCCCCAACGCCGGAAAAAACCGCTACGCCAACCCCAGAAGCGCCGAGACCGAAGTTTACTTACGAGGAGCTGAATAGCGGTTTACGCGAATGGACCGGTCTTGACGATACCGTCACCAGGCTGAGCGCTGCCTCCGGCGAAGAAGATAGGCGTAAAATACTGTATGAATTCTTTGGTAATGAGAGTAATAACGGCGGGCTACCGTATCCAGGGCTAAGCGGTCCAACGAACGCTCGTTGTAACCCTGAAAGAAATGCTGAAGTTGTCAGGAGAGCGACAACAGAATTAGCGACCGTAGCTGCCTTATTAGCAGACGCCTCTGTGCCTGAGAAAACAAAAGAGGTTATAACCAGCCAATATGGCGATCTGTTTATGAAACCTAACTCTGAGGAAGATCCTCTGACAGAGATCCGTAATATGGTATCGAAGCTAAAAGCAGAACAGTCACACCGCTGCAATCTGTTTAATATGTCAAATGGTAAGATAGAAGGTGCAGAGCCGCCTATCCCCGAACTACCTGCACTTATTGCTGTAAGCAGCAGTGATGGGCGCGGCGAATGTATATCAAAACGAAGAAAAGGCAACTCCGCAGCCAGTAACACGATACAGATGGCGTTTGTTCCTAAGTCATTAAAACCTACCGTAGATTCGGAGGGTAACATTACAGGTTATGAGGTAGACGAAGAGTCTGCCGCTAAATCTCCTGTGTGTATTATTGAAATGGTGCCAAAATCTACCGATACGAATAATATGTACTCAGGTTTAATTTGGGCTGTATCCAATGTTATACCAAATGGTAACCAAACCACGATAGAAATCGAAGGAGTGGAAAAACCGATATCTAGCTTACGCGCCAAATAGCGCGATAAATAAATAAAACTCGATACCGCATATGCTGTAAGTTATCGGCATATGCGGTATGCTCGTCATAAAAAGCCTTACTTATTGAATTTGCCGACGGTTAGACTTTCAGAATGGTTTGTGCTGCGACCTGGAGAGTAGAGATTCTGTAAAATTATTTGGAGAGACAACTGAAAAATAGGTATCAGGATAACTTCTGATAAAATCGACAGGCGGTTTTGGCTGTTTTTTAATGCTGAATTTACATTCAAATGCGCGCAGGGTGCCGCCCTCTTCTTCTATTATGTCAACTTCTCTTTTGTCAGAATTACGCCAATAAAAAGACCGCACTCTCATATTTTGGTTTTGTATATATTTTAGTCGCTCAATTACGCAAAAGTTTTCCCATAGCGCACCAACGTCGTTCCTAAGTTCTAATGGTTTAAAATCGTCAAGCAAAGCGTTGCGTATTCCCAGGTCGGTAAAATATATTTTTCGCAGTTTTCCAATTTCCGCTCGTTGATTGCGTCTGTATTGATTGCGTCGAAATATAATGAAGGCTTTTTCGAGGAGGTCTATGTAGCGCTTGACCGTTTCATTGTTAATGCTTAATTTTCTCCCCAATTCGCTATAATTGACTTCGCTGCCTATTTGATAAGCCAACAGCCGTAGTAGGTTGTTAATAATTGTTTGGTCGTATAGAACCTTCGGAGAAAAGGCGTCTCTGTATAAGTAGTTTGTGGCTATGTTGCTTAATCTATCAAAGGCTGTTTCTGCGCTTAATTTCCACATTCCCGGATAACCGCCGCGAACCATAATGATATTGGCGTTAGCGGCTAGTTCGGTTGGGTTTGCAGACACTTCCTCTACGCTGAGCGGGTATAGTATTGTTTCTATGCTTCTACCGGTTAGCGGTTCGGTAATTTTGTTGGATAAATCCAAGCTTGACGACCCAGTGACTAATAATTTTATTTCTGGGTAGGTGTCGTGTATGAGTTTTATGCTAATTCCTATATTCTCTACTCGTTGGGCTTCGTCAATAATTACCAAATTGGAATCGCCAATGTATGATCGTAATTCAATGGCTGATTTTTCAGTTAAGGAGCTTACTACGACTGGATCGTCGCAGTTCAGGTAGAGTGATTTTTTATAGTTTTTAGCAATTTGTTTGGCTAGCGTTGTTTTGCCAACTTGCCTGGCTCCATAGACTATTGAGACCATACCTTGGTTAAGAGTGTCTATTACTTGCTGTTGTACTTTTCGAGTAATCATCAACTTATATTATAGCAAGGTAGCTTATTTTATCAACTGTATATTTCAAAAACACCTGTTTTTACATACTCAAACCGCTAAAAAACACCTGTTTTTACTGGTTCTTATCTGTTGGGTGATTAACAATAAAAAAACGCTCCGACCAGGAGCGAATCATTGTGGCGCGCTCGACCGGATTCGAACCGGCGATCTCCTCCGTGACAGGGAGGCGTGATAGGCCAACTTCACTACGAGCGCATCTGACAGTAGTCATAATAGCAAACATCCCTGCTCTTTTCAAGAAACTATTTGCATTTTTTCCCCGGCTATTTTACAATTTTAACCAGAGAACTGTTTATGATAAAAAGAAATACCATTATTGCTATCGCTTTTCTCGCTGCGGTTGTCTGCGGTTCTATACTAAGTACCGGCCAAGTATTCGCTGAGACTGAGTGTGCCGGGGCTAAGACGTCGGTTATTGTCTGCGGCGGTGCTACTGGACAGGCTGCTATTATCGAAATTGTGAAAATGGTTGTAAAGATTATGACTGCTGGCGTTGGAGTTTTGGCGGTTGGTGCGGTGATATTTGGCGCCATTTTATATACTACTTCCGAGGGTAGTCCTGATAAGCTTTCCAAGGCCCGAACGGTTTGGATTAACACCATTATTGGGCTATTGCTTTTCGCATTTATGGTGGCGATTACAAACTTTTTCGTTCCGGGAGGGATATTCTGATGAAGAAAATCATCTTAGCTGTTTCATTAATTGTATTTGGAGCTTTCAGTTCCGCTGTAATTTTTTCCAGCAACCAAGCTTTTGCTGATTCCTGTTCTGACAAGGGTCAAATACTGACGTTTAAGCCGTGGTACGATGGGCTGACTGACGGATCATGCAATATCATAAGCCCTGGTAGCGATACAGATAAACAGGCGGCGTTTGTATGGAGAATTGTACTGAATGTGATTGATGATTTGCTGCAGGTTGTCGGCTATATTACGGTCGGTTATATTATGTATGGCGGCTTCTTGATGATGACTAGTATTGGTTCGCCAGATAAAGCCGCACATGCCCGTAAAACAATTTTAAGCGCAGTTATCGGCTTGATAGTTACGCTATTGTCGATTGCTATTGTTAACTTAATATCATCAACGATAGGTCTGTAATATGGATTTTTTACATTTTTTAGCTGGACTACTAGGTGAAGCTTCAAAACTGGGGGTGCCGAGTAATACTGCGGACAACAATGCTCTGAACAAAGTTGTTAATTTGGTGTTTATGATCGCTGGCGCGGTGGCGGTAATTATTGTGGTTGTTGCTGGTATTAACTATTCCCTGTCGGTCGGCGAGCCGTCAAAGACTGCCAAAGCAAAGGATGCGATAATTTATTCGGTAGCTGGACTAGTCATGGTCGCTGCTTCGTTTGTTATCGTAAAGTTTATTATTGGAAGATTTGCGTAGAAAGGAGTGTCGCGCATGAAACAGTTGTTAAAAATATTGGTTACCCCAGCGCTTCTGCTTAGTACACTATTTACGGCGCCAGTGATAGTCTCGGCGGTTGATGTCTGCTCTGGCGGCAATGCCACATCAATGTATTGCCAGAATAAAAGCGAGGGCGAGGCTAAAGTTAAGTCAACGATTGGTAATGTCGTAAACCTTCTATTAATGGCAGTTGGTGCCATATCGATTATTATGATAGTTGTTGGCGGTATATTGTTTGCTTTGTCAAATGGCGATAGTTCAAGGGTTGCTAAAGCCAGAAATACGGTTTTGTATGCCGCGATTGGATTGATAGTTTCTCTATTGGCGTCGGCGATTGTTAATTTGGCATTTGGGCGTGTTTGGTAAAAGTAGAAAAGAAAGGATAAGATTATGAAAAAAATAGGGTTTACGATAGTGTTTGTCGGTTTGCTGGGTGTTTCTAGCTTAGCTGCTGCCTCGTTATTAACGTCTGACGCTTCTGCCCAAGTATCTTCGGGCATAAATGCCGCGACAACCAGCGAGATGCAAGGTAAAAGCGTCAACAGTACAGTTGGTTCAATTGTAAATATTTTATTGTGGGTTGTTGGTATTCTGTCGGTAACTATGATCGTGTGGAGCGGTTTTAAGTATATTACCTCGGCTGGCGATACCAGTAAGTTGGCTTCTGCAAAAAGTACGCTGATTTATGCGGTAGTTGGTTTAATTATTGCTATTATGGCGTACGCAATCGTTAATTTTGTCCGAACAGAGGTGACATCGACAGGCGGTAAAGCGGTTGCCGGTTCTCTGTCTGGCACTTCCTCGCCAGGCGGTTCTGGTGTTAGCAGCGGTGCCGCCGCTGGCTCTTCTTCTGGTGCCAGCACTCCAGGCAGTAAGTCTATCGGCAGCGGTTTTGGTTCCGGCAGCGGCCATTTAAAGCCTGGGCTAAGCAGGTAATTCATGTAGAATAGAAGAAATAGTAAAGGCGGGACAATAGAGGATAAATGTTGCAATATATCGGATAAAACAGTACAATAATAATTATCAAGTAATAAGAAGGAGAATAAGCGAATGAAGAAAGTAAAAGTGTTGCTGGCGGGACTACTGATGGTACCGATGGTTGCTTTGGCTGCTTCGCCGGCGGTTAGCGCTCAGTATAATCTGACAGGCGGAACAGAGGCTGCAAAGGGTGAAGGTATGAAAGACGGCGTGGGGGACGCTAACTCGTTGGTGAAAAACGTCGTTAACATCATCTTGTGGGTTGTCGGTATTTTGTCGGTGATCATGATGGTTTGGGGTGGTATTAAATACACAACCTCGGCCGGTGATACTAATAAAGTGACGTCAGCGAAGAATACCATTATATATGCGGTGATTGGTTTGATCATCTCTATTATGGCGTATGCTATCGTCAACTTCGTTATCGGTCAGATTGGTACGGCGTAGCTTTAGCTTTTTGTCAACGTTTTAAACCTCGGCATGCCGGGGTTTTTCATGAGGTAAATTGTACGTTTAGTTTCTGATTTCTGCTCTGCCGTGCTGCCGTGCTGCCGTGCAAACAGATTTAAAAACTCAACATAGAGTCTTACAAAACCTTAATCTTCTTAGCTCTTTCCTGCTTGATTTTTTCAAAGGTGATTGTCAGTACGCCGTCTTTTAACTCTGCCTTAACGCCTTCTTCATTGACGGCGGTTGGCAGCGGTAAGGTGCGGCTAAACTCGCCCCAGTAGCATTCCTGGATGTGCCAGTTGCGTACGTCGCCTTCGTCGCCGCTTGATAACGTGCCGCTGATGGTTAAAATCCCGTCGGAAATACTAACATCCAAATCGTTGCGGTCAACACCAGCGGTACGGGCTTTAATAACTAGCTCATTTTCTGTTTCAAACACATCGACAGCCAGCTGCCCCATTAAATTTTCAGAATCTTCCCAAGTTTCGTCGGTTGCTGCGACAGCTGCCGCAGCGGCAACGGTGTCGTCGCTATCCACCGGCTCTGGCTCTGGTATTGAACTGTCGTCGCTCCCTAGGAACGCCGCTGTCAGCTCATCGTCCAGTAATAGATTATCATCTTGTTTACGGGCCATAATCTCCTCCACTGTTTATATAATAGGCTCATGACAGTAGTCTATTA
>ERZ772874.469-NODE-469-length-21590-cov-22.263385_pt1 | contig 21590 bp, 23 predicted proteins | sample MGYA00580586_ERZ772874 | MGnify/ENA primary metagenome ERZ772874 (study PRJEB29015, sample SAMEA2737952) | human oral metagenome | biome: human oral; feature: human-associated habitat; material: dental | place: China | collected 2154 ... | reverse complement strand
TTAGTATTCTTTCACAATTATTGTATATAATATATACAAAAGAGCTATAAAATTAAAAATATAACTAATTTTTCTGTATAAAACTTTCACAAAAGTATTGTGTAATTCCCCAAAAGTTATAAAATAAGAGTAATGTTATATAGAATTGAGGAATACCATGAGACCTACCTATTTGACCATAAATACAAGTCTCGTTCGCGAGAATTTACGCAAAATTAAAGATAGTTTACCGGAATGGAGCACGTCCACTGCTGTCATCAAGGCCAATGGCTACGGACACGGCAGCGTTATGATGGGCCGTATTGCGGTGGAAGAAGGTTACGAATCCTTAGCCGTTGCTATTCCAGAAGAGTCTGTACCGCTTCGCAACGCAGGTATTATGGTACCTATTTATCTATTAGGTCTCACAAGACCACAATCATTTGAGCTTGTGGCAGATACGAATTCCATTCCTGCCGTTTGTGAATCTACCGACTTGGAAGCACTCGATAAAGTAGCCGATAATCATGACATGATCATTCGCGTTGCCGTTGCCGTTGATACGGGCATGCATCGCATCGGTATCAAGCCTGAAGATGCCATTGAATTTATCAAGCGCGTTGAGTCCTACGAAAATCTTGAAATAGACGGATTCTTCTCCCATATGAGCAATGCCGATGCGGCGGATCAATCACATGCTCATAGCCAAGCGCAAACATTTCATCGCATGGTAGATGAAATTCGAGCATTCCGACCAGAAGCAGATTACCGCTTCTCCCTCGCCAACAGTGCAGGTCTCTTATCTGTCAAAGACAGCTTATTTACGGATGCGCGTCCTGGTATTATTCAATACGGTATCATGCCATCCCTTGATGTGCCAAATCGATTGGGCTTAAAGCCAGTTTTATCTTTCCATAGTGAAGTCGTTCACGTGCAACACGTACCCGCTGGCGAAGGCATAGGCTATGGGTCTACCTATGTCACAACTGAGCCAATGACAATTGCTACCATTCCTGTAGGCTATGCTGACGGCTATCCTCGTAGTTTATCCAATCGAGGTACCGTACTGATTCATGGTACGCGTTGCCCTGTAGTTGGTCGCATTTGTATGGACCAATTCATGGTCGCCGTTCCAGATACGATTACCGTAAAACCAGGCGATAAGGTGGTTCTTCTAGGTTCCCAAGGTCATGAAAGTATTTCTGCACTAGAAATTGCAGCCCTTGCTTCTACAATTCCTTATGAAATCTTTTGTGGATTCTCAGAGCGCGTACCACGACAATATATCTAACCTATGTAAAATAAAGAAATCCCGTATCACATGTAGAATTCTACATATGATACGGGATTTCTTGCTCTCCTATACCCAGCGTGCTGTAAAGCAGTTACGTTCTTATTGTGAGAGAGAGTATATATACCAAGTATATAATCTTATGATTCGGAGGGAACCACAATTCATAAGGGGCCCTCTGAATGATAGACGGCATAGGAGAGAGTCAATGTTTATCTATCCAATCCAGAGGGCTGTGTGTAATTGTTTATTGTGTGTGTTGTTTATTGTATGTGTTTTTGTGTGTTTTATGTGTTGTGTATGTGTGTGTAAGTGTACTTATGTTATGTGTGTATAGTTTTGAGTGCTTAGTGTTCGTTTTTGAAAGGGTTTACTTTACAGCACTATAGAATAGGAGATCAACTTATTTTGCTATCGTCCCTGTTTTAGCATCCAATACAACGGATATCGGTTTATTTTGTGCATCATGGAACTCTATGGTATATAGTGATTTTCCATTTTGATTAGCAAGAGACCACGCATTAATACCAGTCGCTACCTTGCCAGACTGTACAAAAGCTGCATTAATTGCCACATGTGGAGGTATTACTGTTCCGGCATCAATAGCACTAGCTTCCATAGATGCATCATATGCTTTAGGAGTACCATCAGTTACATTACCAGTAGCCACATCTAGAGTCATAGAATGAGCACCACTAGTATTAAAACCAGCTACTTCATAGATGGCAGTTTTACCTTGAGTTTTGAAAGATACATTTGTAATTTTGGAGTTTCCAAATTTGCTTTCGAATTGGTCAATTAAATAATTAGCACCAACTACGAAAATACTATTTTGGTCTACTACGCCTTCTTGCTGGTTGGTTGTGCTAGATTGTGATTTTCTACTTTTAGAGTTTTTTTTTCCTCTTTAGTAGGCTCTTCTTTATCAGCTTTTTTTTCGTCTTTCACAACTTTTACTTTAGGCGCTTTATCTACTGCAGCTTTTTTAGTATTTTTAACTTCTTTACCATGCTTCGCTACAGATTCAGATTTTTTATCACCACTGCGTACTACTCTTGGTTCACTAGGAGCTTTAGCTACAGATGCAGTTTCAATAGAAGGGACCGCTGCTGCAGGATTTTCTGTACTAGGCACTACAGTTTCTTGAGCTACTGGTGTTTTAACATCTTGTGTAGCTGTTGGAACTGGTGTAGTATTACGAACTGCTGTACCTACTTGATTAGCTTCTGCTACAGGAGCTACCGGAATTTTAGGTGCAACTACAGTAGTAGCCACATCTGGAGCCACCGCTACAGTAGGAACTACTGGATCAGTAACTGGTTGTGCTGGAGTCGCTGTACTCGCTGTTTCTTGCGTAACAGGCATTGAAGTTACTGGTTCAGCTGCTGTTACAGCTACAGTGGCACCAAATACGCCAGCCACTGCTAAAGCAATACTACTTTTTAAAATAGATTTTTTCATATTGTCCTCCTTATTAATTCATATACATGCAACTTTACGCATGTATATTTCCAGTCAACTCAATGTCATCATGTAAGTTCCAAAACATATATCTAGCATGGACTTGTAGATATATAGTTTGGAAATTTCAGATATAGTTGAGTTTGTCTTTCGACTGGTACACATACTATCGATAGTCTATGAAGTCAAAATGTAGAAGAACCATTAAATGCTTATTTTATAGTGAGTTTAGAATGAATTTATATATAATTCCTATAAAATCCTATGGGATTTACTTTATACTTAAAAATTCCATGAATAACATGTCAAAAGCCGTTTACCCCATATATAAGGGATAAACGGCTTTCAAAATACACGTATTGATATCTAAAAATTTACATTCATGAGCAAACTTTCACAAAAAAACACGTCAATACTAGTTATTTTTTTAAGAAAAACAGTATTAATGTATTTAATTATTATATTCAGAATAAAATAACTAAGCACTATTAAGAAATAATAACTAGTCAATCATATATTAGTCATCAAATTTAACAGATAGCAATTTACCGTTCATTGCATCCATACGTACATGTACCTCTTTATTATCTTCTGTACCAAAGCTAACTTTGTACACGATTTTACCTTTATCATAGCGCACAGCCCATTCGTTGAGGCTCACCGCTTTGCCTTTTGTTTGGGCATAAGCAAAGTTCACCACTGCTGCAGGAGGTAAAATTTCTCGTGGATCAAAAGATTTTTTCTTTAACGATTTATGGAAGTCCCCTTCGCGTTTTTCAAAGATTTGATTAGTAGCATAGATATACGTTAACTCATATTTGCCAGTTTCATCAAAACCCTCTACATCATACTTAATTTGACCTCCATCCGCATCAAAGGCGATTTCCGTAATTCCAGCATTTGGATGATTTTGGATAAAGGCATTTAATAAACCATTAGCTCCTACAATTGCCGCATGGTTGCCATCAACAACTGCCACAGTTGGCTCTACAGCTACTAAAGGGGCTGCACTTGCATTTGGCATGCCAAATGCCGCTGCCAAGGCCAATACAAGGCTACCTTTTACAAAAAATGATCTCATTGGTTCCTCCATATCTCAAACAGTTATCATAACAATATATATACAATTATACACTAAATCAACACGGTTTATAATCTTTATTTATATAATTAGTGCATGTACCTGCACCCTATGATACAATGCACATAGATTCATTTTTGTAACTACATGTGAGCTAACTATGATTTCAATTTACCCCACTATATATCACGAATTTCAATGCAAGGCCAATCGATGCGAAAATACATGTTGTCAGCTGTGGACCATCGATATAGACGAGCCTACTGCCAAACGTTACCATGCTATGACTGGTCCTCTTGGTGAAAGCTTACGTCAAGCCATCACGGTTGATGACGAAGGTAGTCATTTCGTATTTTCCAAAACACAACCTATGTGCCCCTTACTCAATGAAAATGGACTGTGTAAGGTTGTACTCGAATTGGGTGAAGAAGGACTTTGCGACACCTGCCATATGCATCCGCGCTTTTATAAATATATTGAAGACTTAGAGCTATGTGGAGTCGGTTTATCTTGTGAAGCCTCTGTTGAGTTATTAGCTCAAAATAAAACGATAGACTCCCTCCTCTTTATAATTGAGGATGACGATAACGAATTTACTTCTGAGGAGCGATTAACACTTCAGAATGTATTTGAATTATTGGCCTTTGATTTAGATCCTAATCTATTCCAATATGCGCCAAATCCCACAAAGCAGTCTTTCAAAGAATTATTAGACCTATATAAAAAAACGGAACCCATCGATGAAAATTGGACTGCACAGGTTAATACATTATCTAGTAAACTAGACCAACTCACCGCATCCGTACAGACCTATATGCAGCAAGAGGATATGAGCCTATTTAACAAAGTGTACCAATATATATTGTATCGCCAAATTGATATGCTATCAGACTATTCCTTGGAAACGATCTTGGCCTATGCAAAGGATGGTACTGACTATATACTGATGACCAGCGCCTTAGAGGGGCAACCCTTAAAGCAAATTGCAAGATGGTCACAACAAATCGAATACGACGAAGATAATGTAGAGCTCTTATTACACCATTACGAAGCTCAACTAGGTTAATGAGCGAAAAGCCGCAAGATATGTATCTTGCGGCTTTTAATTCTTATCACAATATATTATTTAAATAATGTATGGACAAAGCGAATCCATTGAGGCAATGCTGATACAGATAGTAATGCCACAATAAACATAACGATATAGGTTTTAACGATACCTAATCCAACATAACGTCGCATTAATTGAGCTGCAATGAATACAGCATAATATTGACTAAACATCGTAATAAGATACGCCATATCTCCCACATATTTTTGAAGGGATAGAAAGAAGAAAATAATCCCTATTATATGGACTAATAGTAATACAATCGTGCGAAGCGCATTTGTATAAGCTATACCATATATATAATTGCGCAATACGCCGCTATACGTACCATGACCACCTAATAAAATAAGTAAGCGCCATATGACAAATGAACCGATGATAATTTGAAAAATTAAGAATGTAGAACTTGCTAGAGTGCTAACTAAATCAAAGTGAGTTAACCCAATAATCCGTTTAATCCCAAGCAATGGAGATATAGCTTTCACCATAAACGGTAAGCTATAGGTCATTATATATAATACAATAGTAGATACAACTAAATTCAGAATGGCTCTCGTATGAGATCCGTAATTAATAATATTTTGAAATGATTGTTCGCTAAGTTTGGTAAATAAATGTAATATATCCTTATACCATGTCATAAATGCTCCTTTTAGTTTAAAACTAGTAAAAAAGGACGAGTCATAGCTCATCCTAGATATATCATATGTATTTTATCGAGTCAACATATAAACCCATTCAAACACGTGTGCTACCAAAAGAGCAATCAACATTAGAATCAGACCTTCATAAGGGGTCCCATTAATACATGCTCCCGCAATACGTCCCATAGTTTGTAACAACAATACGGTACTTAAAATACATAACACAATCATACAGAAGCCAATGATCGCTTGCAGTATTAATGGTACCGAAGTTAGAATCAGCATAATCCCTGCTGTAAAAGTAATCAGTGCCACAACAAGTTGAGCAAATGACATGATGTGCAAAATACCGGTTGTAACAGTTCGAACATAGAATTTACGCTGTTGAGCAACCGCATAGACTATAATGATACATGCCATGAGAATAACTTTTCCGATTACCCATGCAAAGCGACCTACATTCCAAAATTCTCTAGGCCTACCCATCTGTTCCAAAAAAAGTTGTATTTCATGTTGACCTACTGGAAGAGATAGTGATTCCCACCTTACCAATAACGAAGAATTACGTATAAACGCACGTATAGCATCTAAATATACGCCTTCACCTACAATAGTAAATTGATAGCATATAAGTGTTAATAGCAACATTCCTATGAGTTGCCCATAGGCAATATCAAAGTGATACATACGAGGATTATTTTCTTCAATAGGGTTTAATAAACGATAGATAAACTGCATTAAACCTACCATCATAAGTATCACCACCTTTTACACAATATACATACATAACATTCAAGTTTAAATACTATAACATACAACACACCAAAAGGAACTATAAAAAATAGTTCCTTTTCATTTTCCGTTCATCATTATAGCACAAAAGAGCCTATAAAAGAATGTGGTTTTACCATATTCTAATTGCGATTCCTTTAAAATATAAAAAAGGGGCTGTTTTGTTACAGCCCCCCTTTCATATTTTTCATGTTATGTAATTATCTGGAAGTAGCAAGTGCTATCATTCCAATCAAGATACCTAAAACGATTATGGGAATTAAACTCGTAATAATAGAAATGCCAAAAGTTGCTAAACGGGATTTATTAATTTGGCGACTTAACAATGTTAAACATACCCAGAATGTATAAACTGCAAAAACTATCGTTGCGAATATAATAATAATTATCCATACGATACTACCTACTGTAGAATCAGGATTAGATCCTAGTAGCAACAAAAATGGCAATGATAGTAATAGAAAGCCAATGAAATATACTAGGCCCATAATCTGATTATAAGCTTGTTCATACCACATGATCTTTAACACAGACTCATATGTAGTATTGGCATCAAATTTATTGGCGACCCAAGAAAAAATAGCAGAATAAATAGCAATACCAATGAAAGCAAATAGCAAGCCAAACGCTAGGCCTAATAGGCCGACCCCAGAAAGAGCTGCCGCACCAGTAAGTGCAACATTAAGTTTATCTACAAATATCATACCCACAAGAGCAGGTAGAATATTTGAAAATACGAATGACATTAATGCCAAAGCTGCTGTAGCATAGAACCCTTTTCGACAAGATCCATGTTCTACGATCTGTGGAATACCACGTTTAAAGGGAGCTACCATAAGCTGCCAAATATCTGAATACCATTTTGTTTCTATAAAACCTCCAAAATACCTATATTTTTCTAATCGTAACACAAACTATATTTAAACCGTCATGGACAACATTATACCTCCCACACCAAAGATGAAGGATACTATGTAAAAAGAAATACCCGTTATCCAAAGATTTAGACCAAATTGCTTAGACATGAGTTGTGCCATAATAAAAACATTAATTAGCTCCATGGTGCTTAATCCACCCGAACCACCACGAATACGTAAATCTAAGAAAAGATTATGGTCAAGACCTTTCATCAACAACCCCTGATTTATTAATGATAACCATATCAAGTCTCCTTTTTATTTAATCTGATAATATATTATACTATATAATCTAACTTTGAAGATATTATTTTAGCCTATTATAACGCAAAAAAGCAGCCCACTAGGGGCTGCTCTGTTATTTATCTTATTGCAAAGATGCTGCAATTTTTGTAAGGTTTTCATCCATACGTTCTAAGTATGTTTTATTATCTTCGTTACTTTCGATAGTGTAAATAGTTTCTACCTTAGCGCCTACTTCTTGTGCCAAAGTTTTGGATACTTCTGGGCTAGCCATTTCTTCTGCAAAGATAGTAGTAATATGGTTTTCTTTAGCGTATTCAATGAGTTTAGCCAATTGTGCTGCATTAGGTTCGCCTTCAGCAAATACATCTTCCACACTATTTTGTTCTAAACCAAAGTCACGGCATAGGTACGCAAACGCTGCATGGCCTGTAACAAAGTTTTTATGAGGAGCTTTAGCGAATTGCTCTTCATATTTTTTAATCATTGCATCTAGTTTAGCAATGTATTCAGTATAATTCTTTTCATAATAATCCTTGTTTGCTGGATCAACTTTTACAAGGGCATCCTTGATATTTTTCACTTCAATTTTAGCATTTTTCAAAGATAACCATGCATGAGGATCTTCTGCACCATGTTCTTTAATTTCTTCTGGGTCAGTATTTTTAATAGCTTCAACACCTTCAGTAGCTACAACAGATACGAGTTTATCATTTTTAGCTGCTTCAATAGCTTGTTTTGCCCAAGGCTCCATACCAAAACCGTTATATACAAATACTTGAGCTGTTGCCAATTGTTTCATATTTTCAGGCTTCAACTCGAAATCATGTGGTTCCACGCCATCTGGTATAATAGTAGATACCTCTACCTTGTCACCACCAATAGCCTTTGTAAACTCAGCCATTGCATTAAAGCTTGTTACCACTTGGATTTTTTTACCTGCTTGCTCCTTCTGTGCATTCGGTGTATCGTTGCCACAACCTGCAAATAAAGCAGCCATCATAATACCTACAACTAACAAAATCAGTTTCTTGATCATCGTAGTCCTCCTTTGTAAAATCCTGATCGCTATGCCTATACAGAATACACTCCATTCTTTAGTTGCAGTTGCGACTCAGTTGCATTTGTAATATAGTTATAGTATAAACTTACTTAGAATTTTGTCAATCAGAAATGTGGTTTTCATATGTTATCTATAGAACATCTTTATTTTTCCTATCAAGGTCAACCGCCTTATGTGTTAAATGACCTTAATTTACATATTCACAGCGGTGATTATATATCCATCGTAGGAGACAATGGGTCTGGTAAAAGCACCTTGCTCCGCCTCATTTTAGGATTTCTTACGCCGGTAAAAGGTTCTATCAAGCGAAGCACCAATAATATTCGGTATGTGTCTCAAAAAAATGACTTCTCTCACGCAGGCTTTCCTATTACGGTAAAAGAAATCCTCGATTCCTACCGAAAACTTTTAAAGATTCAGGATAAGCAGGAAGTCAATCGCGTATTAAAGCTTACCCATATGATGGAATTTAAAGACCGTCTCATCAGCAAACTTTCAGGTGGACAAGCTCAGCGTGTATCTATCGCCCGTGCCCTCATCGGTAAGCCAGATCTTATCATCCTCGATGAGCCTTCAACAGGTATCGACAGAAAAAGCCAAGAGGGCATCTATGCTCTACTTCGCAATTTGAACCAAGAACACCATATTACGATTATCTCTGTTGAGCACAATATCGAAATGGCGCTTGCCAACTCTACCAATATCTACCATATTGCAAATGGGCAAGGTCACCTTTGCTCCCCTGAGCAATATGCTAGCGAAATCATGCATAGTACAGGTCGCAATCCAATAGATCACGAAAACTGCTCCTGTTTCACAGATATAACAACAGAGGCTCAGACTCAGACTCAGACTCAGACTCAGACTCAGGCCGATGATACCACAATTGAGGAGGTGCACCATGTTTAATTATGATTTCATGCAAAATGCCTTCTTCGTAGCGATTTGTATTTCTCTTTTATGTCCATGTATTGGTATCTTCATGGTGCTACGCCGTTCCAGTATGATTGGGGACACCATGAGTCATGCATCTCTAGCAGGTATTACGCTAGGCTTATTGACGAATACTAATCCAATTTTAGGGGCTTTTATCTTTACTGCTATCTGCGGTGCACTCATCGAGTTCTTGCGGAAATACTTCTCCCACCACCTCGATTTAATTCTAACAATTATATTATCACTAAGTATTGGTACCGCTATTACGCTTATTAGCTCAGGCAAACTAAAGGCTAACGCAAATGTATTCTTTTTTGGTAGCATCCTAACGGTAAACGCAACTGATATGATTAGTATTGCTGTGCTTACAATCTTATCTGTACTCACCTTATATTTCCTATACAACTCACTTCTTTACATCGCCTATGATGAAGAGGCCGCTCGTGTAGCAGGTGTTAAGGTAGATTTTATTAACTATATCTTTGCCGTCTTAATGGCTGCGGCCGTATCGATTTCTATTAAAATTGTTGGTGTTCTCGTATTAAGTGCCATGATTGCACTACCAGTAGCATCGGCATTACAATTAGAAAAAGGATTTAGAACAACACTACTCTGTTCCATTGGATTTAGTTTACTAGCCATGATTATTGGACTTTTTGGATCCTACTTCCTTAACGTAGCGCCGGGTGGCTTCGTGTCGTTAACATCGGTAGGAATCCTACTAGTAGTATTAGTCATTAAGAATATTCGCGCTATCATACGACGCATACAATTTAGCAAATAAACTAAAACAATCATTAATATGTTTAGATATAAACAACATAGCTAGCTAGAGTAATATAGCTAGTTAGAGTTGAATAATATAATTAGTTAAATTAAAAAATACAGCTAACTAAATCCGATAGTATATTTGATATATTGTTAGCCATATAAATCATCTAACTATACAAGTGTATAACAGTTTTAGTATTAAAACAGAATCGAAAAAGAGTTATGAATACAACAGCTTGGCCGGAAGGCATAAAAAAGACCAAACAGCGCGAAGCCATTTGGTCTGTATTAACAACTACAGATAAACCTATTACAGCCCTTGAAATCGCAGAACGCTTAGGTGACGGTAGCACTACTTGGATGTCTACTATCTACCGTACACTTGAACTATTAGAAACTAAGGGTATCGTTACACGTACCACGCTCATGGGTAGTGAGATGGCATATTATGAAATTACCCCTCATACACATCGACACTATGCTGTATGTACGAGCTGTGGTGCCATGATACCGCTCCATACCTGTCCCGTCGTAGAAATGCCACAAGAACTTAACGATGCAGGATTTACTGTAACGGAACATCACCTTGAGATTGCAGGGATTTGTAAGAAGTGCAAAAACAAGAAGTAAAAATTAGACAACTAATGTTTAAACAACAAAAAGGACGCAACTGATAGTTACGTCCTTTTTAGTTTTAAAATATATTTTGTATTAACCTTATTTAGCTTTCACCAATTACAGCATCAACGGAGCCACTACGAAACCGAGTGCTACAGAAATGGCGATGGCAAGTACGCCTGGAATGAAAAACGGATGGTTAAATACAAGCTTACCGATTCGCGTAGAGCCCGTATCGTCCATTTGTACAGCCCCCAAAAGTGTTGGATATGTAGGCAATACGAAGAGTGCAGATACAGCTGCGAAGGATGCGATAATAATATAAACAGATCCTGTGTTCTCTGGTGTAATACCGAGAGCTAGAATTACAGCTGGTACCAAAGCTTGTGTAGTTGCCGCTTGGCTATACAACAATGTACTTGCAAAGAAGAATGCTACCGCTAACAAGAACGGATATGCTGTTACCATACTAGAAGCGAGAGCTTTAATTTCAGGAATATGACCTTTTACAAAAGTATCGCCCAACCATGCTACACCTAGTACGCAAACACAAGCGGATAAACCGGATTTAAATGTGCTTGTGTTAACGAGTTGTGCCGTATCAAGCTTACAGAAGAATGTGATAGCAGCCGCAATAATCATCATGAAGCCGATGATAGCATCGTTTCTACCAAAAATAACTGGTTTAATAAGACCAATATTTTTGGAAATTGCTGTTGCATAGAATACGATACAAATGATACCAATCAAGAAGATCAATACAGAAGCTTTTGCACCAGGTTTTAAGTGGAAATCAGTGCTTTTTTCACGAGGTGGCGCCACGTGACCTGCTGCCAAACGTTCTTGATATACTGGATCAGAAGATAAATCATTATTCGTAAAGGTAGACATGATAAATGCCGTAATCATAACCCCTACGAATGTTGTGGAAATACAGATCGCAAGCAATGTAGGATAGTTAACACCATATGGTTCAAGGAACCCACTCATAGCAACTACTGCTGCCGATACAGGGCTCGCTGTGATACCAATTTGGCTTGCTACAACAGCTATAGATAATGGTACAGATGGCTTAATGTTTTCACTTTTCGCCACCTCTACGATTACTGGAATCATAGAGAATGCTGTATGACCAGTACCCGCTAAAATAGTTAAGAAATACGTAACAGTTGGTGCTAAGTAGTTGATATGCTTAGGATTTTTACGCAAAATACTTTCAGCAATACGCACTAAATAATCAAGACCGCCGGCTAACTGTAAAGCACAGATGGCTGCGATAGCAGACATGATAATCAGAATTACATCCCACGGAATCTGTCCCGGAAACATCCCCATACCAAGGCTTAACAACACAACCCCAAGGCCGCCAGCGTAACCGATGCCCATGCCACCTAGGCGAACACCGAGGAAGATGGCACCAAATAAAATAATAACTTGCATAATTACATAAATGTCCATACGATGACCTCCTTTATACATATATAGTATCATAGATATGCTAAATAATCATCGAGTTTTGGCAATGTATAGTCTATAGTTTAAAATATGACGAAATTTCGATATGCTATACAAAAAAACTACACCCCATTGCCTTAAACTACTAACAAAAGACAATAGGTGTAGCTTTCCAATAATTAATTTAGTATTATAAAATAATTGGGCGCATATCTTCAAGTATCCCCTCTTCCTCAGTTGCACGTTGGATACTTTCACCCACAATACGAACCATATCCTCTAATTGTTCCACAGTGGATGCCAATGGAGGCATGAGAATAACCACGTCACCGATAGGACGACAGATAAGTCCTTGCTCACGGGCGAGGATTGCCACCTTAGCACCGACCGCATCATTTGTGCGATACGCTTCGTGAGTTGCTACATTTTTTTCAAGTTCAATACCTACGATAAGGCCTCGCTGACGAACCTCTTTAACATGCTTCAATGACTTAATAGGTTCTAAAGCCTTTGTGAAAGCTTCTACTTTAGCAGGCAATTGTTCAATTACCTTTTCATCACGGAATACTTTCAAAGAAGCCAATGCAACGGCACAAGCCAAGGCATTACCCGTATAGGAGTGACCATGATAAAAGGTTTTCTTTTCCTCAAAGGTACCGAGGAATGCGTCGAATACGCGTTTTGTAGTCAAAGTCGCCGCCAACGGCATGTAACCGCCAGTAATCCCTTTAGACAAGGTCATGAAGTCTGGAGATACACCTTCATGTTCGCAAGCAAAGAATTTGCCAGTACGGCCAAAGCCTGTAGCCACTTCATCAACGATAAGGAATACGTCATGCGCTTCTGTTAACTCACGAACTCCTTTCAAATAACCATGAGGCATTACAAGCATGCCTGCCGCTGCTTGTACGAGTGGTTCCATAACGAGAGCCGTGATTTCATCGCCTTCTTCGTTAAGGATGCGTTCCAATTCAGCCAAAGACTCTTCAAAGGCTTTATCCCGATCTGCTAAATCGGCGTACACCCCTGGACTTGGCAATGTTAATGGTTTAAATAATAAATTATGGAATACTTGGTGGAACAACTGAATACCACCTACGGATACAGTACCTAATGTATCTCCGTGATAGCCTGCATTGAGGGCGATAAACTTAGTTTTCTTAATTTGCCCCACTTGTTGGCGGTATTGGTACGCCATCTTAATGGCAACTTCGATAGCCGTACTACCATCATCAGATAAGAATACTTTATCTAATCCTTCAGGAGCAAGCTCTACCAATTCTTTACACAATTGTGCGGACGGAGGACTTACAAGACCTAATAATGTGCTATGCGCGATTTTATCGATTTGATCTTTCAATGCTTGATTCAATACAGGATGGTTGTGACCGTGAATATTAACCCACAAGGAGGATACGCCATCGTAATACTTTTTACCGTTCTCATCGATGAGGTATACCCCCTCACCGCGCTCAATTACTACTGGCTCTTGCGCTAGCCAATCTTGCATTTGTGTAAATGGATGCCACACAAACTCGTGGTCCCATTGTGCTGCTTGTGAAAGCTGTTTCTCTGCCATTTCGTCACCTCATACTTACTAAGTTTTACAAACTATAACTCTCTATGACTATACATAATGTAAGTTAAATTACTATGCATATCTAATTACGCTAAATCGATATATATATATATAATTTATGCTAAGTTTCCATCACTAATATATGCTGAATTATCCTATCTAAGCTTTATAGACCTAATACTGTATTCCATAATTCCTTAGAATCAATAAAGGAGCGAGTCCAACCAAGTTGAACCTTATGAATATCTGGTCCTTCATATGGTGGAACCACAGCTACTACAGGAATACCTGTGTAACGCTCCATATCTGCCACATTTGTTTTCAACAAGAACAAATCTACAGCTGTCGTATCATTTACGATAATAGCTTTCACCTCTATACCATGCAATTTAGCATATTCACAAGTCAAAACAGCACGATTAATAGATCCGAGACGACCATCTGCTACAACAATAGCTGGTAATTTGATATCTTTCATAAAATCCGTGAAAGTTTTATCTCCATAGAGAGGGGTGGTGATACCGCCAGCACCTTCTACAAAGGTTAAATCATAGCGATTGACTACATCTAACGTATGTTCTACAAGACCATCATAATTAATCTCAATACCAGCCAATTCCGCTGCAAGGCGAGGAGAGAAATCACCAGCAATAGCATAAGGATTCACTTCATGACGACGGGATTCAGGAATACCTGCCGAACGCATCAAATGCGTCGCATCTTTACTTTCAAGATCGATATTATAGTTGTCCTCATCCATCGTTACACACTCAGGGAAAGGCACCGCACTAGAAGACACTGGTTTCACCATACCAACAGCAAAGCCATCGTCTACAGCCATCGCCCCCAATAGCCCAGTCACAAACGTCTTGCCTACATCTGTATCTGTACCAATTATAGAAATACCTAACTGCTTCATACAAGACTCCTCTCAAGCGAATACTTACTGCCGCATAGGTTAACTAATCTATGTGATTAAGTTTACAATCTAATTACAATATACAGCGAAAAGGAATATATAGTCAACCTATTATTACCGTTCAAGTTTACGATGTTGTGACTCTATGGGGCCCGAATACATCGCTACATTTTATCTAAAAAGCTGTGCCCCTAACCTCCGTGCTCCAAAGCGAGCTAAGTCACACTTCGCTTAGGGACACAGCTTTTTATAATTTTATCGCCGTATTAGTCCCATAGAGTCATATGCACTACCCTTGAATACGATAATAATAGGTTGGCTATATATGGAGAAAAGAGAAAAAGAGTGATGACTAACCGATTAGCGACTTAGCTCGCTTTGGAGCGTAGAGGTTAGTCATCACTCTTTTTTACCTAAATATAGTTATGTAAAGAGGCCCATTCATTTCTCCCCCCCTCTTGATGTAGCGAAATTACGCTAATTCGTTAATGGACATTCAGATTTGATGGGACTAATTCACAGATATACTAGAAAAAAGGACGATAACTAACCGATTAGCGACTTAGCTCGCTTTGGAGCGTAGAGGTTAGTTAACGTCCTTTTTCACCTAAATGTACAAATCAACTTGGGCCCCATCAAATCTCAGATTATATTTCGAGGTAGCGGAATTCACCTGTATCAGGATCCATCATTCCTCCATAGAATCCCATTCCTTTCGGGAATAGCGGATGATGGCGTAGGAAGTTAACGGTATAGATTACATTATCTTCAGAAATATGGAATCGGTCCATCCAGTCGATAAGGCCGGGTTCAATCATGCGAATTGCATCTTCGCTAATACCTTTAGCTTTCATAGATTCCATAAATGTCGTTGCTGAGAAGTCAATCATACCGCAGTTTTCATGACCGATAATGAGTACATCTTCAATTTCCATACCATACGTAGCTACTAACAAGCTTTGTACGATGTTATCAATAGGTTGCGTTACACTATTACCAGCCGTTTTAATAACGATAATTTCACCGCGGTTAAAGCCTAATGCTTCTTCTAACATGCCCACTAAACGGGTATCCATGCAGGTTACAATACCAAGTTTTTTCGTAGGGTGACTTGTTAGCCCCGCCTTTGGTAGCTCAGGATGATTTTCTACATATTTTTTATTAGTTTCAATTATTTTTGCAATGTCTAGCATAAGGCACCTCACTATATGTATTCTATTTTCACATGAAATAGATTCTATTCATTATATACACCTTATTCATCACAAAACAAGGTAAAGTTACAACTCATAAATAATTATTATAAAGTTAATATTTCATCAAAAGCCTATATTTCTAATACAAATACCAAACTTATAATTAATATTCATTTCTTTGATTCCATTACTCTTTTCATAAGCACATTGAATATACTGTATATTTCTTACATAAATAGTAGATTAAAAAACCTACAATGTGGTACTATTAAAACTATAGAAAAGAAACGCCACATGATACCGCATATGACGTGAACTGTATGTACAGTAAGGAGGTTTTATAATGGGTATCAATCAAAAAACGTTGCCAGGCATTTTGCTCTGTGCCGTTCTCGCTATTCCTTGTTGGCTACTAGGACAGCATTTTCATCTAGTAGGTAGTCCAATCTTTGCTATTATTTTAGGTATAATGATCGGTTCTATCTTCACATCTTGGAAACGGGAGAAAACAGGTGCTGGCATTGGATTTACATCCAAAAAGATTTTACAATGGGCCGTTATTTTGTTGGGTTTTGGTCTTAATATTACACAGATTTTACATGTAGGTTGGATTTCTTTACCTGTCATTATTTCTACCATCGCTACATCTTTAATCGTGTCCTATGTTATTTTTCGCCTAACTCATATCGACTCTAACACCGCAGTCCTCATCGGTGTTGGTTCATCCATTTGTGGTGGTTCCGCTATTGCTGCGGCCGCTCCAGTTATCAAGGCAGAAGATCAAGACATCGCCCAAGCTATTTCCGTAGTATTCTTCTTCAACGTAGTAGCGGCCTTCGTATTCCCTCAATTTGGCGATGCTATCGGCCTCTCCAACATGGGCTTTGGTTTGTTCGCTGGTACTGCAGTTAACGATACATCTTCTGTAACAGCAACTGCGGCTGTATGGGATAGTATGAAAGGCACAGGTACACAAGTACTGGAATATGCCACCATCGTTAAATTGACACGTACCCTTGCCATCATTCCTATTTGCTTAGGTCTTGCTAGTTATCAAGTATACAAAGCAAAGCAAAATGCAGCTCAAACAGATGGCACTAGTGTTAGCATTGCTAAAATCTTCCCTAAGTTCGTTTTATACTTTGTACTTTGTTCCCTTATCACAACAGCATTATCCTATGCTAATGTAGATATTCAATTCTTAAGTATCTTCAAAACCATTTCCAAGTACTTTATTACTATGGCCATGGTGGCAATTGGTCTAAATACTAATATTGTGAAATTATTAAAATCTGGTGGCTCAGCCCTTGCATTAGGTGCTTGTTGCTGGATCGCAATCTCCGCCGTAAGCCTCTTAGCACAACATATGATAGGTTTATGGTAAAAAATATACATATATTGTATATTGTGCTATAATTATAAATGAATAGAATAGGAATAACCCCTCCAGTAATGGAGGGGTTTCGTGCTACTATTCACCTTATTAGTACTTTATCATACTATAGTCAGGAGGGTTAATATGTACTTCTTACAAGGACTTCTTGTCGGTCTCGCTACGTTTGCCCCTGTTGGCATGCAAAACCTCTTTATTATTAATACGGCTTTGGTACAACCTGTTCGTCGTATTATATTGACGTTAATGATCCTAGCGTTCTTTGATATGAGTTTAAGTGCTGCCGCCTTCTATGGTATTGGTACCGTTCTAGAAATATGGCCTCTCACAAAACTCATAGTTCTCCTCTTTGGGGGACTCCTCATCGTATATATGGGCTTTAATATATTTAAAACAGAACCAGACATACGCAATGTAAATACTCATATTCCAATGCGTAAAATTATCTTATCTGCTATTGCTGTATCATGGGGCAATCCTCAAGCCATTCTCGATGCAACCATGATGTTAGGTGCCTTTCAAGCCAATATACCTAAAGAAAGTATCTACCACTTCTTCGCAGGCTTCTTGGTAATGACACCTATTTGGTTTGGTTCTCTAGCCACTACGATGCATCTACTAGCTAAAAAAATAAAAATCACCCATATGGCATGGATTAACCGTTTTTGTGGTTCGGTTCTCGTCATTTATGGTATCAAACTATTTATTGATGGTGCTATGATGTTAAGGGACTTTTTATAAGGATATAATCCTTTACACCAGTAAAAATGTAAGACTCCTACAATATCATATAAGGAAATATATAAATGGACAACATACACCAAATGTAAAAGCCGTTAGCAAATTTGCTAACGGCTTTTTATTATTATAATTCCTCAAGAACCTGTTGAAACATATCTCTGAAGGCTGCAACATATATATTGCTTTGATTGTGTTGAGATATAAAGTAATAGTCGTGCTCCATAGATTTACCATGATTCGTCAAGACCTTACGTTCGATACCAGGCATAGGATCTGTTAAGTATTTAAAATAATCTATAAGCAACAATCCTTGCTGCCCAGCGACTAAGTATCGAGCTTCTTCTAGCGTACGAGCATAGGCAAAGGCACCATTATAACCAATTGCTTTACGATAATGCTCTTCCTCAGCCAAGGTATATTTACCACGACACACTAGGATAAGTGGTAAATCATCAATTTCTTTAATGTCTACACGATCTTCATTGGTATAACCTTGAGGAACCTCGATAATCGTAGTACCCGTATCGATAAAATGACTTTCAAAATAATCAGATAATATTTGCCATTGATCATTAAAAATCACATCTACACGACGGTCTTGAAGCATACCATATAATTCTTCATGACTACCACTGTACATACGAATATCCAGATTTTTATAACGTTTAGCCATACGAATTACGGTTTGTTGCAGAGCAAGCCCACTATAGCGATTTAAATAGCCAATTCTTAGACTCACACGAGCATCAGTGCCAATACGTATTGTCTCTACTTTAATATCGTGAAAGCGTTCTAATACTTTCTTCCCAGATCGATATAGATATTGTCCTGCTGGTGTTAAGTGAAAGCTTCGTTTCTCACGAACCAATAATTCAACACCAAGACTATTTTCAAGAGCTTTGATTTGCTGAGAAATAGCAGATTGAGATACATATTGCTCTGTCGCAGCTTGTGTAAAGCTATTATTATCTACTACACATACAAAATATTCTAATTGTTTTAATAACATAACGATGCACTCTCATCTCTTTTATCGATTAGACAGATTAATATCTTTAAAACGTTTCGCAACTTACTGCCCTCCGCACTTTTGACATAATAGCGTTTGTCGTTTTCCTTCAATAAACCTAATTGGCTGACTTCAGGATAGGACGCAATTTGGCATTCGCCATTAAAAAATTTTACCAAGCGCCCGGTACGATCCGTGGATAAATCAATAATAATATTTTTAATTTTGGCGTCTTTTTTCCAATAATCCTCGTTTTTTTCTAACCGCACATATTGATTCCGGAAATAATTTTTGACTTTATACGGGCCGGTGCCGACCGGTAATAAATCAAGTTGCACCAAATTATCGTCCGCATTAAGTTGCACAGCATATTCTTGCGAGAAAATGATGGCATATTGGCTGGCTAAGTGAGACAAAATGGAGGCATCCGGCTTAAATAAGGTAATTTGCACTGTGTGCGGATTTAACGCTTTCACCGATTCGATTTTTTGATTTAACTTAATGCTTTCAAAATAAGGAAAACGCACTTTTTTCGCTTGTTCATGAAAAATGCGATATTGCGGATTTTTATAATCCACCGCACTTTGTTCCAGCGTTGGCAAATAGGTTTCATAGCCCAGCACACGATTTAATGAAAACACCACATCATCGGCATTAAAATCGCGGGTCGGTTTAAACCAATCGGTATGATGAAATTTAATGCCTTTGCGCAGATAAATCGTAATAATCTTGCCGTCAGGTGAAATAGAATAAGATTGTGCCAAAATGGGCGTTGGAATCGCCGTATTGGATATCTCGAAAAGTTTATTATAAATCTGTTCAGTTACCACATTCATGCTTGTGCCGGCATCCGCGGTTTGCGGATTGAAGGAAAAACCGGAAGCGTGAGTGCAATAAATTAATCCGTTATCCGTCAGTTCTTCAGGCACGCGCGGTGCGGCAACAACCGTATTCACCATAAACGCGAACCAACAAACAGACATAACGAGTTTTTTATACCGCATAATAAACATGAGTTAAAAGATGAAAATGAAAATTATGATGAAATGAAAAAAGAATCTAAAGAAATAGAAGAGAGACTTTTACAAAGAGAAAAAAATATTGATAGAAGGGATGAACTTTTACAAAAAAGAGAAGAATTAGTTGAAGAAAAGGATCAAAAAATTGTTGAAAAACAATTAGCATTACAAGAAGAATATTTTAAAATAGATGATTTAAAGGAAGAACAACTTAAAGAATTATCTAATATTTCAAAATTAACTAAAGAAGAAGCTAGAGAAAAAATTCTAGCTAAAGTAGAAAAAGAAATAGATAGTGAAATAGCAGAACTTATCAAAGAAAAAGAAGAAGAAGCAACGCTTAATGTTGACAAGAAGGCTAAAGAAATGTTAGTTCAAGCTATGTCTAGATATTCTGCTAGTGTTACTAATGAAAAAACAATTACTGTTGTTAATTTACCAAATGATGATATGAAAGGTAGATTGATTGGAAGAGAAGGAAGAAATATTAGGACACTTGAAGCTATTACAGGAGTTGATTTGATAATAGATGATACACCAGAAGTTATTGTGTTATCATCATTTGATATATATAGAAGAGAAATTGCAAGAGAAGTACTAGATATGTTACTTCAAGATGGAAGAATACATCCAGCTAGAATAGAAGAAGTATATGATATAGTATCAAAAGAAATGCAATTAAAATTAATGGAATATGGTAATCAAGCATTGTTTGAACTTGGTATTAATAAAATGAGTAGAGAACTAATTGAAAAATTAGGTAAGCTTCATTTTAGAACTAGTTTTGGTCAAAATGCTTTAACACATTCTATAGAAGTAGCACATTTATCAGGTTTACTTGCAGCAGAACTTGGTGAAAATATAAATTTAGCTAAAAGAGCAGGACTTCTTCATGATATAGGAAAAGCAGTAGATCATGATATGGAAGGAAGTCATGTTGATTTAGGAGTAGAACTTGCTAAAAAATATAATGAACCAGAAGTAGTTATTAATGCTATAGCATCTCATCATGGAGATAAAGAAGCAACTAGTGTTATATCTTCACTTGTTGCAGTAGCAGATTCTATTTCAGCATCACGTCCAGGAGCAAGAAGTGATACATTAGAAAATTATATTAAGAGACTTGAAGATTTAGAAAATATAGCTAAGAATATGGAAGGTGTTGAGAAAGCATATGCAGTTCAAGCAGGAAGAGAAATTAGAGTTATAGTAAAACCAGAAAAAATAAATGATTCTAAACTTCCAAAATTAGCAAGAGATATTAAAAAGGATATAGAAGCTAATTTGCAATATCCAGGAACTATAAAAATAACAGTTATAAGAGAAACTAGAATACAGGAAGAAGCTAAATAATGAGACTTAGAAATGTTAA
>ERZ772874.468-NODE-468-length-21634-cov-36.220260_pt1 | contig 21634 bp, 21 predicted proteins | sample MGYA00580586_ERZ772874 | MGnify/ENA primary metagenome ERZ772874 (study PRJEB29015, sample SAMEA2737952) | human oral metagenome | biome: human oral; feature: human-associated habitat; material: dental | place: China | collected 2154 ... | reverse complement strand
GCATGTTGATAAGGCCAATGCCGCTAAGAAAGCTGCGCAGGAGGCAAAGCCGAAGATCGAGGCTGCTACGACCGCTGAAGATGTCAATGCTCAGAAGACAGCGGTAGATAATGCTAAGACTGATGCCCAAGCCGCTAAGGAAGCAATTGCTAAACTCCCGGATAAGAAGGCTGACGAGGATCTGACTGCGGCTAAGCAGGCCGCCAGCAAGACCGCGGATGAGGCTATCAAGGTAGCCGACGAAGCGGTTGCTGCTGCAGCCAAGAAGGATGAAGCTGCTGCTAAGGAGCATGTTGATAAGGCGAATGCCGCCAAGAAGGCTGCGCAGGAGGCAAAGCCGAAGATCGAGGCTGCTACGACTGCTGACGAAGTCAAAGTTCAGCAGGCAGCGGCAGACAAGGCCAAGACTGAGGCTCAGGCCGCCAAGGATGCAATTGCTAAGCTTGCTGATAAGAAGACTGATAGCGACAAAGACATCGCCGCAGCTAAGGACGCTGCCAACAAGGCAGTCGATGATGCTATCAAGGTCACTGACGAGGCTCTTGCTGCAGCCAAGAAGAAGGAACAAACCGATTCGCTGAAGGCTGCAGTCAAGGAACTTGAGACCCTCAAGACCAATCTTGGAGCCCTCAAGAAAGAGATTTCCGAGACCAAGACCGTTGCTGCTCTGAACGCCCAGAAGGACAAGGCCGAAAAGGCCAAGGCTACGGCGGTAGAGCAAAAGCAAATAATTGACAAGGTTGCCGACAAGAAGGGATCGAGCAACATTAGCTCGGAAAACAAGAACGTACGTACCGCACTTGCCGTAGTCCTCGGCGTGTTGGGTGTGGGCGCACTCGTGGCAGCCATCTTCCAGTTCGCAGGACCTGCACTCAAGAACCTGGGGATTGAACTGCCCAAGTTCTAAAAACCACGATCTTGAATCACAGCCCCCGGCTGAATTTTGGTCGGGGGTTTGTTGTGCTTACCCACGACACCTACCTACAGAAACTATGCTACTCAAAACTAGGGGGTGGTTTCTTACAATTCTTATGTGGCAAAGACCCAGGTAGGCCCTGTTTGAGGGGGTGACTTTAATTAAATGGGGATACTTAACGGAGCATATGGGTAGTTTTATTTAGCAAGGAATTTTAACCAAAATTTCTTTTTTCTTTAAGAGTCAACTTTGCGATATTTTGGAGTTTTCTAATGAAACGCATGTCCCGTCTTGCTGCGCTGACTATTGCCACCTCTCTGACCGTTTCCGGCATGACTGTCGCCACCGCTGAAGAAGCCCAAACCCCTCCCGCGGCTGTTGAACAGGCCGCCGAAGTCACCAAGGAGGACCAGGGAAATCCGGTCACCGGTAACAATAACGGTTCCCCCGGTACCGAAGACAAAAACAACTATGAGAATGTGAAAGAAACCATCACGGCTCTTGCTGACAGCGCCATCAAAACGGCCGATGAGGCTATCGCTGCAGCTAAAGCCAAGGATCCAGAGCTTGTAAAAGACTTTGTCAAGAGCGCTGAAAAGGCCAAGGCCGAGGCCGAAGCAATCAAAAAGGCACTGCCAACAACCAACGATGAGCCGGGCCTGATGGAGCTTATGAAGCGGGCTGACGCTGCGAAATACCAGGCTGAGAGCGCAAAAGCGGATATCGATAAAGTAACCAGCCCGGAAGACCTGGCGAAGGCACGGAAAGCCGCAGATGAGGCCGCCGATGCGTTCCTCCGTGACATTGATGAAGCGTTGAAGGTTGCCAAGAAGAAGCAGCAAACCGATACGCTGAAAGAACTTGTCGCACAAGCCGAAACTGCCAAGGCCGATGCCGAAAAGGCCAAGAAGGCCATTCCGGGGATTACCTCCACGACCGCGTTGAACGATCTCACGATGTACCTCAATGGTGCGCGGGTGGAATTCCGCAATATCCGTGCAACCATTGACACGGTTCCCAATGCTCAAAACAAGTCTTCTGACAATTCGAAGGTGAAGACCATCATTGCTGTGCTCCTCGGCGTCTTGGGCTTGGGCGCTATTGCCGCCGCCATCGTGCAATTCGCCGGTCCAGCGCTGAAGGCCTTTGGCATTAACCTGCCTGGGCTATAAACCGATAATCAATGAGCCCCCGGTCTATCCCGCCGGGGGCCTTTGCTTGCTTGTCGACGCCCTGAAGTTGGAAAAACATAGTTTCGTAAAACCCAAATCTAATAAATTAAAGTAGAAATTAATCTACATATTATGTGATCGATGACCATATTTATTAGGTGGTAGCTTGGCATAATCGCTGCTAAAAACGATTCTGTAGGAGGTAAGCGTAGGAATTGGTCTAGATTTTGCAAGATTATTTGCAGTAAATTTTTCTGCGGGAGAGCTTAATGTAAGCCACCCATTCTTAAGGAATAACATCGATCTTGTTGCTATTGATTTTCGTAACAACTTAGGGGCGAACATTAAGGGGGCTCCCAATAAAGAGGGAGAAACCACCAAGGACCCAGAGAAGAGTAGTCAGGGCTCCAGTGCGGATTCTGGTGTGCAAGGCATTATCGCTGTGATTCTCGGTGTCTTGGGCGTGGGCGCCATCGTTGCCGCGATCATGCAGTTCGGTGGTCCAGCACTCAAAAACCTTGGCGTGAACCTGCCAGGAATCCCACAATGGTAGGGGCGCCTCTATAGATAATCGACAGTATGTTCGATGGTATTGGTTTTCGGGAAACCGGTCATAAGGTTTTCCACCGGTTCGGCATGGGGTGGGTAATGGTATCTACCCCATGCCAAAAACCTGGTGACTCACAGAGAGCGGCAAGTGACAGTGGTGGGGGAGGGTTCGCGCCTGCGTTAGGCGTCGAAAAGCGGAAAATATGCCCACAATTTCCTCTTAATGGCGACAAGTTTCAGTATAAAAATGCGATATTTTTCACTAAAATGGGGGGAGGCTGTTTTCAAGATAGTTACCAATAGAATAGTGTTCAGTGCCCTGAACAGCACAAAGTGTTTGGTCGGACAAAAACCCACATTTTTTAACGAAAATATTTTTGCTTTCGGGCCGACATAAACTGAAAAACACCAAGCGTGACCGAAGATTTTGCAATAGTGTCAAAGCTATGAGTCCACGAAAAATTGGAGTTACCGAAGTAGCTCTTCGAGATGCGCACCAAAGTCTGTTTGCCACCCGAATGGCCTTGGAAGACATGGTTGCTGCCTGCGATGATATCGATAAGGCCGGCTTTTGGTCGGTGGAATGTTGGGGCGGCGCCACCTTCGACGCCTGCATTCGCTTCCTTAACGAAGACCCGTGGAAGCGACTACGCACCTTCCGGGAGCTCATGCCCAATTCTCGGCTGCAAATGCTGCTCCGCGGCCAAAACCTTCTGGGCTACCGTCACTATGAAGACATGGTTGTCGATAAGTTCGTTGAAAAATCCAAGGAAAACGGCATGGACGTGTTCCGCGTTTTCGATGCGCTCAACGATCCCCGCAACCTAGAACGCGCCATGACCGCGGTGAAGAAAGTCGATGGTCATGCCCAAGGCACCATCTGCTACACCGTATCCCCCCTACACGATGTCGACGGCTACATTAAACTGGCCGGACAACTCCTCGATATGGGGGCAGACTCCATCGCCCTCAAAGACATGGCAGCTCTGCTGAAACCACAACCTGCCTACGACATTATTCGCGGCGTCAAAGACACCTACGGCGACGACGTGCAAATCAACGTACACTGCCACTCCACCACAGGTGTTACCTTAGTCACGCTCATGAAGGCCATCGAAGCCGGCGCCGATGTGGTCGATACTGCCATTTCCTCGCTGTCGCTTGGCCCAGGTCACAACCCCACGGAATCCCTCGTGGAAATGCTGGAAGGCACCGGCTACACCGCCGACCTGGACATGGATCGCCTGATTAAGATCCGCGACCACTTCAAGACGATTCGCCCGAAGTACCGCGAATTCGAGTCGAAAACCCTGGTCGACACCAATATCTTCCTGTCGCAAATCCCCGGCGGCATGCTGTCTAATATGGAATCCCAGCTTCAAGCCCAAGGCGCCGGCGACCGGATTGACGAAGTGATGGAAGAAGTGCCGCGAGTTCGCGCCGCCGCCGGCTACCCACCGCTCGTGACGCCCTCCTCGCAAATCGTGGGCACCCAGGCGGTGTTTAACGTGCTCATGGGCCCCTACAAGGTCATGACCGCCGAATTCGCCGACCTTATGCTGGGCTATTACGGCGAATGCATCGGTGAACGCGATTCCGAGCTCATCAAGCAAGCGGAACAGCAAACCAAGAAGCAGCAGATCACGGTTCGCCCTGCCGACCTGCTAGAACCCGAATGGGACACCCTGGTTTCCGACGCCGAAAAGCTGGAAGGCTTCGACGGTACCGACGAAGACGTGCTCACCAACGCACTATTCCCCAACGTGGCACCGGGCTTCTTCAAGACCCGCCCCGATGGGCCGAAGAATGTGGGCGTAGATCCCAGCAAGCAAAAGAAGCGGGAGAACGAACCCGTGCTAGAGCCCATTACCTACAAGGTCAGCGTTGGTGGCCGCACCCAAACCGTTCACGTCGAGCCAGCCGAATAACGTCGAAGTAATAAGGAGAGATCATGGCTAATGACCCAACCATGGAGCAGCGTCTCGAACAATTGGCCGAAGCCCGCCATAAGGTTGAATTAGGCGGCGGCGAAGACAAAATTGAAAAACAACACGCCAAAGGCAAGCTCACCGCACGTGAACGCATCAATTTGCTTGTCGACGAAGATACGTTCTTCGAAACTGGAATGTTCGCCAAGCACCGCACCACCCATTTCGGCATGGACAAAGCCGATGCACCCGCCGATGGTGTGGTAACCGGCTCCGGCGCCGTTTTCGGTCGCCCGCTACACATTGCCTCCCAAGACTTCACCGTTATGGGTGGTTCCGCCGGCGAAACCCAGTCGAACAAAGTTGCGGCCATGATGGATGCGTCCGCCACGACCGGCACGCCATTCATCTTCATTAACGACTCCGGTGGAGCCCGCGTGCAGGAAGGCATTGACTCCCTGTCCGGTTACGGCAAGGTGTTCTACCACAATGTGCTGCTATCTGGTCTGGTTCCTCAGATTTCCATCATTGCCGGCCCCTGCGCCGGGGGCGCCGCTTATTCGCCGGCCCTCACTGACTTCATTATCCAAACCCGGCAGGCCAATATGTTCATTACCGGCCCCGGCGTGATTAAGTCGGTCACCGGTGAAGAGGTCACCACCGAACAGCTTGGTGGTGCCGATGCTCATATGACCAAGTCCGGCAACATTCACTTCATTGCCGATGATGACGAACAGGCAATCCTGATCGCCCAAAAACTGCTGAGCTTCCTGCCGCAAAACAATACGGAGGAGCCGCCGGTGGTGGATCCCGATCCGGTGGTGGAACCCGATTACGAATTGCGTGACATCGTCCCTGTTGAAGGCAAGAAGGGCTACGATGTTCGGGAAATCATCACCCGCATTGTGGACCGTGGGGATTTCCTCGAAGTCCAGGCCGGTTTTGCCCGCAATATTGTGGTGGGATTCGGTCGTATCGTGGGTCGCACCGTTGGCGTGATCGCTAACCAGCCTAACGTCATGTCCGGTGTGCTTGATATTGACTCCTCTGACAAGGGGTCGCAATTCATTCGCTTCTGTAACGCCTTTAATATCCCGCTGGTCACCCTGGTGGATGTGCCCGGCTTCATGCCAGGTGTGGCCCAGGAACACGGTGGCATTATCCGCCACGGTGCCAAGATGCTCTACGCCTATTCGTCGGCCTCGGTGCCGAAGGTGACCGTGGAATTGCGCAAGTCCTACGGTGGCGCCCACCTGGCCATGTGCTCGAAGGACCTGGGTGCGGATCGGGTCTTCGCTTGGCCCACCGCCGAAATCGCCGTCATGGGTGCCGAAGGCGCCGTCAATGTGGTGTTCCGTAAGGAAATCGCTGACGCCGAGGATCCTGCCGCTAAGCGGGAAGAACTCATCGCCCTGTACAAGGAAACCTTCTCCACGCCATTCATGGCCGCATCCCGGGGCTTGGTCGACGACATCATCGACCCGGCGGACACCCGTCGGCATATTGCAAATGCCCTGGAAATCTTGGCGAATAAGCGGGTGCACCGGCCGAAGAAGAAGCACGGCCTGTCCCCATCATAAAAACACCACCAAGGCGAAAAATCATGAGTGAATTAACCAATCAAGAACTGGTTGAGCTTGTCCACAAGCTCAGTGCTCGTCTCGACCAAGCCGAGGCGGAGATCGCTGAGCTACGCAAACGCTCCGATGCTTCCATTCCAGAAGACGTCATCATTGCCATTTCGGCAGCGGTCAGTGCGTTTATGGGGAATAAGGGCAAGGTGAAGGCGGTGCACTACCTGCGGCACCGTACTTGGGCTGCCCAAGGTCGCCAATCGGTCCAGCAGCACATGCTGGGGAATTAACGACTGAAATATCAGAAGAGGAAAACACATGAAACTCACCGTGACCGTCAACGGTATTGCCTATGCTGTCGAAGTTGAGGTCGAAGAAGAACGCCGGCAGTTAGGCTCGATCGTCTTTGGGGGTGGCGGCAACGCCAACCATCAGGAACCGGCTACTGCATCCGTGCAAGGCGTGTCCGCTAACGCCGTCATTGCGCCGCTGGCCGGCTCAGTGTTTAAGATCCTGGTCAACCAGGGTGATGAGATTGAGACAGGGCAGGTATTGCTCGTCCTCGAAGCCATGAAAATGGAGACCGAAATCACAGCACCCAATGCTGGTGTAGTGACTGCGGTGCATGTCGCCGTGGGTGATTCCGTACAGGGTGGGCAGGCACTGATCGAAATCGAATAATCCTAGCTCACGCGCATCGCTGCGATGGCATTCTGGCAATATCCTGTCAGGATCCTGGTAGCATTCTGGTGGTATTCTGGTAGCACTCTAATGACCCCCTGGCATAACCCTGATGGGGGTAGATGGTACCGACTAACTAAATTCCATGGCATGATAGCCACAGCTTAACAATTGACCCCCGTTTTTCTATGGGAGAGAGGCTTTGCTTCATGCATAAAAAGTCCACCTTTCGCTGCCTTGCCATCGCAGCGTTTGTGAGCTCGTTAGGGATGACAACCATCCCTAACGCTGGGGCGCTTGAGCCGCCTGCTGCGTCTGATGTTGTTTCACAGACGGCTCAAGAACTGACGAATGCCGGTATCCCTGTCGACCCAGCCGTGACCAATGGGGCAGTCGCTGCGGCGCAAAATGCCGAGCAGGCAGCCCAAAATGCGCAGCAGGCTGTGGATTCCGCGGTGAATTCATTATCGGCTGCTACACCGGTTGTGCCCACCGTCCCGGAGGCCCCAGCTGTTCCTAATTTCACGCAGGATATTCCCCCGGAGCAGGCAATGCCCGAGGTAGTGCCGCGGATTTCTTCTGAACTGTCGTCAGCGATTAATTCGATGACCGGTAGCTCCCAGCAGCCTGCGCCATCGCCAAGCGTGCCCGAGACTGCCGTAACGCCAGAAACCCCGAACGCTCCAACCGTGCCAAGTGTGCCGGGCGTGCCCGCGAATGCGTTAGGTGGTGCGGCAAACATCGTCAACACGGAAAAGCCTGAGAACAAAACTCAGGATACCGAAGCCGGTGCTGACTCGGATGAGTATGAGCCGGGGCGAACTGAAACTCCGCCACTCGTGCGCCGTTATATTGATGCCCAAATCAAAGAGGCTACCGCACCATCGGAACGGGCAATCAGTAGCGTGAGCCAATTATTCGAAAACATCAATAAGCTGCGCGATGGTTCGCTCAGCTCGACCGAGTATTCGGCGAATAAGCTGATGCAGCGGCCCAACATTAACCGCAATGCGGCTGAATTTGAGGCTCAGGTTGCCCAGTTTGAGTCCCAGGTGGCCCAATTGGCTAGCTCTGGGGTGAACTATGCCGGGGAGCCGTACAAGGAGGTGGGGAAGGACTATCGGCCCATCATTGATGGCCCGAACTACCACTGGCAGTACGATCCGTTCTCCAAGTTTATGGCGCAGCGGTTCACCGCAAACCGGGTATTGCATCGGGTGCCGGGCTCCTGGTTTGATCAGCCGGACACCCCGCTGGCCTCGGTGTTTACCGAGCGGGAGGGTAATTCCCTGTATGGTCCATCCACCCCGGTATACGTCGGCGATAAGCAACTGTGCACCGTTGCCGCCACTGGCTACGACAAGCAGGGCCGCAAAGTTGCCATCACCGCCGGGCACTGTGGTAATCCCGGGGATCCGGTGAAATCCGCCGACTCTTGGCGGGTGGGTCGTTCCGGCACGGTCGTGGATTCGAACAAGGAATTGGATTACTCGGTCATCGAATTGGATTCAAATGCTCGGGTGAGTCGCCACTATAACAACGTGACCGTCAACCATGTTGGTGGGGAAACCCCTGGTCAATGGAAGCGTGTGTGCAAGACCGGTGTTGCCAGCGGTACCACCTGTGGTCATGTGTGGGTGGCTGATGAAGGCCGTAACGTATCGCAAGTGTGTGCCATGGCCGGTGATTCCGGTGCACCCGTGATGGAAGGCGATCGCCTGGTGGGCATGGTGTCCGGCGGCGCATTGCCCGACCATAACCTGTCCTGCCGCACCCCATGGCAGGGCTCGGCCCACATGCCGACGATTTCCACGAACTTTGAAGCAGTGCGTCACGACATTGATGCTAAGGATGGCATTGGCGCCGGTTTCCGGCTCCCGGACGACTAAATCCGCTCGCAGATAATCTTCGGAAAACAATGTAACCCGCCTCACCGGTCTATATGGGACCGCGGGGCGGGTTTACGCTTATGGTGGTGGCTAAACGGTGAGGTTGCTCATCCACAAATATAGTAGGGGGCTAATCACGGTCCAGGCTGCGACAGCGGTACCGGCCACGACTACGCGACTGGATTGCACGACGGTGCCGCAAAACATGACCGCGACGCCACTGAAGAAGGCGAACGGCATGTACCAGGTAAACGTGGCGATTCCCGTGACTGGGATCAATACTACGACGGCACAAAAGATGAGCAGGGCGGTCGAGGTGATGTCTTCCGAGCCGATGCGGTTATTCGTGCCATTATTGAGATTGTGGAACCGGAGGCGAGGCATAGGATTGTCCTTAATCTACATATCGAATTATAGATTTTACTTTGTAGTATCTGTCGTATTTTCCCTAAATCACCCAGCATCGTAGCGTAATTACACGGTTATATTGTTATTTACTGCGGTGCGTTGCGTGATTAATTATCACATCGTTACGGCGGTGGCGGTCAGAGGTGATATATTTTCCGGGGCAGATACGGGGGACGGCGAGGTTGGCAGCGCTAATGCGGCAATCACGCTTTGGTATATACCGGCCCACAACGCCATGATGACGCCGAGCGCAATCACGGTTTTCAACCGCATGACGTGTCCCACGGCAATGAACATTACCGTGCTGATAACGCATAAGAGGGAATAGAGTTCCCCGCTGGAGAACCCGTGGTCAATGAGGGGGAAAATGATGACCAGGAGTGCGGTAGTGCCCGCAACGATATAGGTAAGCAGACGAACCCCCGGCGAACGAAAATCATGCGGTGGTGGCGTGTCTGATGGGGATCTAGGGACGGTCACAATAACGCTCTTTCAACCAATAGCGAATTTGGTACTATTGTATCCAAAATTCTATAAAAAGCTAGCGTTATTGCTTATCTTGCTATTCCGCGGGACTAAGATACCGTAACACCTGGTCATGTAGTAACCCATTTGTGGCTATCGCCGAGCCGCCATGTGGTCCGTCCACACCGCTTAACGACGTAAACCGCCCCCCGGCCTCGGTCACCAACACGGCTAACGGTGCTAAATCCCACAGCGATACCTCCGGTTCCGCCGCGATATCTACTGCACCCTCCGCCACGAGGCAATAGGAGAAGAAATCCCCAAATCCCCGGAGTCGCCAAGCGTCGTCGGTGAGCTGCAGAAAACGATCACGTATCCCCAGCTGCTGCCACCCCTCCAAAGATGAGAAGGAAATGGAGGCATTTTCTAGCGAACTAACATTCGATACCCGAATTTTCTTGGTGACATTATTCACCGACCGGAATGCCCCATGCCCGGTAGTGGCCCACCAACGACGGCCCAAAGCTGGGGCCGAAATCACTCCCACCTTGGGGACGCCGTCGACAAGCAACGCAATGAGCGTCGCCCACACTGGCACGCCCCGCACAAAGTTTTTCGTGCCATCAATGGGGTCGATAATCCACTGCCTACCAGCAAATTCCGCAGTGCCCCCAAATTCTTCCCCCACGATTGTGTCGTTGGGATATTGCTGCGTAATCAGCCGGCGCAGCTCCTGCTCGCAGGCGACGTCGGCGTCGGACACGGGTGTCATGTCGGGCTTCGACGAGACATTCAGATCCGTCGCCTCAAAACGATCCACGGTGATAGCATCCGCGGTATTCGCAAGGGTGAGCGCAAAATCAATATCAGAGCGGTAGGGCATTCGTTAACCTTGGAGCAGTTCGATGAGTTCAGTGGCAGCCTGGCGATTGCCGGCAACCGACCATGTTACCCCGCCTGCTGCTACACGTTGGCATAATCCGCCCACGCCGGCCACCAAAGCCTGCCCGGGAAGCCAATCCCAATCCGCAACGCTATGCTGCAGCCACACGCCTAACCCACTATCGGCAACCGTTGCCAAATCAATCGAACCCGCCCCCAACATCCGCAGAGTTGCGACCCGGGTTGCTACCTTATTCCATGCCGAAAATATTTTCGGATCAGCGAGCGATGATGGGTGAATATATGTGCCTAACGACACCATATTCAATGGCTTATCCACTAACGGTGTTAGGGGTTTGCCGTCTTTAGTCGAAGGAATATTCGGCCCACCAAACCACGTGTATCCCATGGCCGGCCGGTGCACCGCACCGAAATGCACCTCGGTGGGATCCGCCGGCGAACCTGACACCAACGCCACCGCCGAACAAAAATAGTCACTGCCGGACGCAAAATTATAGGTACCATCTACCGGATCAATCACCCACGTCTTACCGCTCTCCGAGGCCCGCTGGGTGCCCTCCTCACCCAACACCCCATCCGCCGGACGCACCAACTCCAACACCCCAGCCACAAACGCCTCCGCGGCCTTATCCGCCTCAGTCACAATATCGGACACCGACGTCTTCTGCTCCGGGGCTTGCAGCCCCGTCTCACGCAACCGCCACGCCAACCGGCCCGCGTTATACACCAAGGCCTGAGCCAAATGCTCATCACTATCGGCCTCATGCCCCACCGCAAAGGTCTTGATCAACGCCGGAATCATCTCATGTAATGGTGTTGGAGAACTCATGATGTCTATTGTGCCCTGTCACAGTGAAGAAAATCCATGCGCTTAGCAGTGCGATTACCATTTTCCCCCGGCAGCGTGCGATAAACTAAGTGGTTATGCGACCCGAGACTTCAGCCGAACTTACTGCGCTTGATACCACCCTGACCTCGATTGAAAAGGTGATGAACCCTGCCGATTTGAGTGATCGTGCCCGGGAACTAGCAGCAAAAGCCGCCGACCCCAGCCTGTGGGATGACCCCGAACACGCGCAACAGGTCACCAGCGAATTATCGCAAGTACAAGTCCAGCTGAAGAGATTGCAATCACTACGCTCCCGGCTCACCGACCTGCCCATCATGTATGAACTCGCCGAAGAAGAAGGCGAAGGTACCGACATTGCCGACGAAGAACTCGCCGACCTGCGGGCCGACATCGATGCCCTTGAAGTCACCACCATGCTGTCCGGGGAATACGATTCCCGGGAAGCACTCATCAACATCCGCTCCGGCGCGGGCGGCGTCGACGCCGCGGACTGGGCCGAAATGCTTATGCGCATGTATATTCGATGGGCCGAAAAACAGGGGCGCAAAGTAGAAGTGTACGACATCTCCTACGCCGAAGAGGCCGGAATAAAATCAGCCACCTTTATCGTCCACGGCGAATACATGTACGGTACCTTATCGGTGGAACAAGGTGTGCACCGGCTCGTGCGTATTTCCCCCTTCGACAATCAAGCCCGCCGGCAAACCTCCTTCGCCGAAGTGGAAGTACTCCCGGTGGTGGAAATCACCGACCATATCGACATTCCCGACTCGGAACTACGAGTCGACGTCTACCGCTCCTCCGGGCCGGGCGGCCAATCCGTCAACACTACCGACTCCGCCGTGCGACTCACCCACATCCCCACCGGTATCGTTGTCACCTGCCAAAACGAAAAATCCCAAATTCAAAATAAAGCCTCGGCGCTGCGCGTGCTTCAGGCAAAACTCCTGGAACGCAAGCGCCAAGAGGAACGTGCAGAGCTAGACGCCCTCGGCGCTGGTGGAAACGCATCATGGGGCAACCAAATGCGCAACTATGTGCTCCATCCTTTCCAAATGGTGAAAGATCTCCGCACCGGTTTCGAAGTGGGGGATCCCCAAAAAGTGTTAGACGGTGACCTTGATAAATTCCTCGAAGCAGGGATTCGGTGGCGCAAGGGACAACACACCGAAACCAAATAAAACCCCTGCAACACGAGCATCATGAGCCCCAACAATCACAGGGGCTTGGCTACAGTGGTCTAAGTGATCACCTTTGACAACGTCACCAAACTCTATAAAACCTCAACCCGCCCAGCACTCAACGAAATTTCGCTCACCATCGACAAAGGCGATTTTGTCTTCCTCATCGGCCCCTCCGGCTCCGGCAAATCCACCTTCCTCGAACTCATGATCCGCGAAACCAACGTCACCTACGGCGACATCCACATCGACGACTTCCACGTCAATAAACTCAAGGGTCGCCAGATCAACAAGCTACGGCAAAAAATTGGCTACGTCTTCCAAGACTTTCGACTCCTCCAACAAAAAACCGTCTACGATAACGTAGCCTTCGCCCTGGAAGTCATAGGAACCAGAAAAGACAAAATCGCCCGCATCGTCCCCAACACCCTCGAACTCGTCGACCTTGCCGGCAAAGAAAACCGCTACCCTCACGAACTCTCCGGCGGCGAACAACAACGCGTCGCCATTGCCCGCGCCTTCGTCAACCGCCCCCTCGTGCTGCTCGCCGACGAACCCACCGGCAACCTCGACCCCGAAACCGCTGACGGCATCATGGTCCTCCTCAACCAAATCAACCGCACCGGCACCACTATCGTCATGTCCACCCACAACGCCCGCGCCGTCAACGACATGCGCCGCCGAGTCATCGAACTCAAACTCGGCAACCTTGTCCGCGATGACGCCCACGGTGTCTACGGCGAAGCATAAAACCCACCAGCCACCCGCACAAGCAGCACCCAAGAGAGGACAACCATGAGCTTCAACTTCGTCACCCGCGAAGCACTCCGAGGACTCGGACGCAACCTCACCATGACCATGGCGCTCATTATCACCACCGCCATCTCCCTCGCCCTACTCGCCACCGGCTTCCTCGTCACCACCATGACCGAACGCACCAAAGACATCTACCTCGACCGAGTAGAAGTCATGGTCCAATTCACCGACGACGTTTCCGCCAAAGACAAAGACTGCACCAGCAAAGAATGCACCGAAGTCCGCGACCTCCTCAGCAAATCCGATGGGGTAGCATCCGTCACCTTCCGGTCCCGCGAACAGTCCTACCAAAGGTACGTCGAACTCTTCCAAGAATCCGACCCACTCCTCGTCAAGGAAACCTCCCCCGATGCGCTCCCCGCAGCACTCCACGTCCGACTCACCAACCCCCTCGACACCACACCCCTCAACCCCATCCGGCAACTACCCCAGGTAGCAACCATCATCGACCAAGTCGACGACCTCAGCGACGCCACCAGCAACCTTGACGCCATCCGCAACGCCACCTTCCTCTTCGCCGCAGTCCAAGCACTCGCAGCCATCTTCCTCATCGTCAACATGGTGCAAATCACCGCATTCAACCGACGCCAAGAAACCGAAATCATGCGCATGGTCGGCGCCTCCCGCTGGTACACCCAAGCCCCCTTCGTGCTCGAAGCCATCATCGCAGTCCTCGCCGGCTCCATCCTCTCCGCCCTCGCCCTCTTCGCTGGAAAAATCTGGGTCGTCGATAAAATCCTCAAAGTCCTTTACGACTCCCAACTCGTCGCCCGAGTCACCACCGCAGACATTTGGCTCATCACCCCCATCGTGGCACTCATCGGCATCGCTTTCGCAGCCATCACCGCCCAAGGCACTCTCCGCTGGTATGTCCGCAAATAGTGCAACCGCAAGCGGCGGGCGTCGAAAAGCTACAATGAAACAACTATGGCTAAAAAGAAGAAAAAAACCACAAACCTCAACCCCACCATTGCAACAAACCGCAAGGCCAGGCACGATTATAATATTTTAGAAACCTACGAATGCGGCATGGTGCTCGTTGGTACCGAAGTGAAATCCCTCCGCGAAGGCAAAGCATCGCTTGTCGACGCCTTTGCGATGATCGACGACGGCGAAGTCTGGCTCCGCAACCTCCACATCCCCGAATACTCCCGCGGGCATTGGACCAACCACAGCCCGCGCCGGGTTCGGAAACTATTGCTCCATCGACGCGAAATCGACACCCTCACCGGTAAAGTTCGGGACGGAAATAAAACCCTGGTACCGCTGAGCCTTTATTTTAAAAACGGTCACCTGAAATGCGAACTTGGGCTTGCCCAAGGTAAGCAAGCTTACGACAAACGCCAAGACATTAAACGCCGCACTGAAGAACGAGAAATCGTGCGTGACCTCGGGCGCCGGGTGAAGGGAATAACCGGTTAACTTCACGTGTTATAATGACTGAACTGGTTGGAAAGATGCACATCCCGCCGACTAGTACATGGGGTCGATTCAGGTTTCGACTACGAACATTACGCCAGGGGAAGCGTGCCGGTGCAGGCTAGAGACCACCGCAAGCGTCGCAGCAACTCATAAGCGCCGAGAACACTCAGCGCGACTACGCTCTCGCTGCCTAATACAGCGATACGCGTGTCTGTCAGACCGGAATCGTCCCTGGTCCGGACCCTGGCATCGACTAAGGGACTTGCCGCTTTATTTGGTTAACGAGGTACAGCGGGACTTTCATCGTTAACTGTGGCCCATCATCCAGGAGGGTTCGTCCGAGCTGGAGGGTCAGAGTAAAAGATCGTGCACGAACTGCGCACGGAGAAGCCCTGGCAACATGGCGTAGGACCCGGGTTCAATTCCCGGCGGCTCCACGCTGAAGCCCCAGTTCCACCTTATGGAGCTGGGGTTTTATTGTTGGGCGCTCCTCCCATTGCGAGGCGAGGCGCGTCAGGCTCAGTATCAGGAGTATGTTTGGGCTCTTTCTGACGATCTGCATTTCACTCAGTCTGCTCACGCTGTCGTCGTGTTGAAGCAGGCGGGGAAGGTGTGGCACAACGTGCGTATTCGCTCAAGTGGGCGATGCGAGTGACTGGCATCACCCCACAGGTGGATTGGCGCCGTCCGTGCAAGAAGGTTGACATCATTGCATTGGGTAGACAAACGATTTTCGTCCCTGCAGGAGCACATGCTCATCTTGGGTGGGTAAGCGGCCCCAGAGCGTCCCAAAAATGCGAAGACTGGTGTTTGAGAGTCATCATCTGAGATAAACGCATGGTGCAGCAGAGGCTGGAAAAGTTTTGCACCTGCTTACCTCGGTGATTCCCACATCAGTCAGAGCAAGAAGCACGTCGCAACCACCCCGATAGAATTTTGCCGCCTTGACCTTCTTGGCGACCGTCACAGTCTGATAATTGGCTCCCCCTGGGCCTCGTATGCAATCTTCTCTCATTCCCGTGAGAGTCCATCTGCTGAGGTGTTTCGAGTGCAGTGCCCTGCGTCGGCATCGAAAACACTAAAGGTAGTCCCTTGGGACGGAACATCAGCATCGTGGGCCGCTCCTTGAGGATCGAGCCGCACAACTAGATCGGTGGGGGACTCTCCGCTTCCCTCGTTATCTCTGTGTGGGCTCTATCGAAAGCAGTTCGCTTCCCGAGGTCTGTGAGATGCGCTCCTGGTCTCTGCAAGGTTGGGCACTATAGCCTTGAGATCCTCGTAGTCGGAACGCTTTTCACACTCGTGTGCGAGGTGTTGTCCGACGATTGTGTTGAGTTTGGCTTACGTTACGTCGAAGCGTAGCAGCCACAGACTCAAGCGTTGCGTGCCTCAGCGATCAGGGCGTCCATTTGATCTGGGAAGTCGGCACTGATCTGTGGACCAATCTCCGGTCCCACCTGATCTGAGCCATCCCCGGAGATTGTCAGTCGATGGGTGATCTTAGTGCCATCCTCGACCTTCTCAAACTGATGGGCAAACCGTAGGACTAGACCGTTGAACTCAGTCTCGTCGGCATATCGTAAGCCCGGAACGAACTCCACGACCTTCGAGATCATGGTGTCCTGACCAGCCGGAGTGACGTGGATCTTTGTGCCAACCCCTAGCGGACCCTCCGGGCGGAAGACATCACCACCAGGCAATACGATGCGACCCGAGTGTACCCCCTCAAACACTGACCATAGACGGTCAGTATCGACATCAGTTACCTGACTATGCTCCGTTTCCCACATCTTTTCCTCCCTAATTTGAATATCACCAATAAATAGCTCTATATAGATAGCAGGTTCTTTGTATCTGAGTCAAGTAGTTGGCAGGATTCTGGGTGTGGGAAAGTTGGGGATGGTGGGGTTGGCTGGCTCGCGGGAGAGCGTGTGCGGGCTAGCCTCAATGAGGGGATGACCTTCATGGACAGGATCGAGAGCGTGGCTAAGTTGTAATCGTTTGGGTAGTAGACATATTCACCCTGTCCGTGAACCTCGCCAGAACGGTCTCACTTCTCCCATGAAATGGCCATATCGGTTAGAAGCTTATTCAGCTTCCTCAAACATGACTAGTCTCTGTAAGTAAGGAAGACCAAGCTAGATAGCATGTTCTTTCTGATTTTCTACCTGTTCGTGTAGATAAGTTTTCCCAGCGGCTGAATAAGCTTCCGGGGTTTATTGCCCTATTGTGTCGCTTTGATTGGCGAGCCGGGGCGGTTAGTGTGCCAGGCTTTCACCTCCTCTGCGTCCCATAGGGGTGTGCGGCCATCAAGGTGTGCTACGGGTTGGGGTGTTCGACCGCCTGCGTGGTAGTTTGCCCAGGTGCGTGGGCCGATACCATAGTAGGTAGCGCAGTCGATGACTCGCCATAGCACCCGCCCTGTGGCTTGGTCGGTGATGATAGGGGTTATCATCGGTCGAATTCCCGTGCTAGCAGGGTGATGATGCCAATCGTGTAGATCAGCAGCCAGAGTGGGTTCGGCCGGGTGTAGAGGAACACCGCAACGGCAACCGAACCGCCCCACCGGATTGATGTTTTCATTTCGCCTCCTTTAAGAAAAGGGTAGTGTGGAGGGGCAGCCCCCGCCCCATATAGGTCATGGGTCGGAGAGGCTACTTCTTCCGCTTTCTGCGCCGGTATCGTTTCATGTCTTTCTGGGTGCTTCCCAGGCTTGTCGCATCTTGGGAAAACCAGGCAAGGAGCCTGAGAATGATACCGGTCGTTTCTCACGGACTGGAGAACATCAGGGTGACTATAATCACCTTCCTCCACTATTGAGTTCCCTCTTTGTTCCTTGGCGGAACAGCTAGCTATTATGCGGTTCTAGGATGTTACACATCAAGTGGTATTACTATAAGAATCGCCCTTACTCGTGTTGATGTGGGGTAAGGGATGCTTGACTATAAAAAGTCTAGCTATGAAAACCGCGCCGGGGGTTAAGAATATCTGCGATCCAGCCAATCATGAACAATCCCGCTGTACAGGTGTATAGAATGCCTTTGCCAATTTTCCCTAGATAGTAGTAGTGAAGGCCTAGGTAGCCGCCGAAGAAGAGACAGAGAAGATAGATTGTATAGTTCTTGTTAGCCCTTAAACCTGTATTAGCTTGCCGGTATCCCAGTCGTGACGGATTGGAGTAATGAGGTTCACTGTATTTCCGAACACCATATGCGTGATTGTCTTCAAGATTAGGGCGGTATCGTCCAGGGACATTATAAGTATAGGGGTCAGAAGCATAAGGCACTAGCTGTGGGATCGGGCATATATCAGGGGTGTATAGATCCGCATCTGTTATCTCTTCAAAGGTTGCAGCCTTGAGGGCGACCTCAGCAGAGGTGGGTGTCTCCCTGAGATAAGCATGGCATACAGTAATAAGCCCCAGGGAATCATAGTGCTCAATGATGGGGAGGAATTTTGCCCCCGTCGTCTTACTCAACTCCCCGATTCGCTTACTGTCTAGTCGAACCTCAACTCCAACCCAGCGGGTGCGGGTGCCGAGAAGTACCTTGTGCAGCGTCACGAGAATATAGGTTTTTGCATGTCCCAGCCCTGTATATGGTTGCAGCACATCAAGGTGGTCTTTCTCCTTAGCAACCTGGCTAGCTCGTCCCCTGGGGATGACTGCCCATTTTTGTGAAGGAGGATTGTTGATAGGCGCGATCATGCCAGGTGGTTGTGACCCAATATGTACCGACATGTGAATATCGCGGGGATTAAAGTGGGGTTGGGTTTCGTTTGTCCATAGTGTGGCTCTTACCCCGGCATCAAATCCACTGGCAGCCAGGCGTGCTAGTTCGGGAAAGTAATCATTAGTTTCCGAATCTGGTATGTGTGCGATAACTCGATCTTGCCATCTGACAGATATCGCATGACCAGATTTGGAATGGGGATTATCCATTTCCAGTACGAGCGTTGCATCAAATCGGCGAACATTATGCTCATTTATTGGAACATGCTTTCTAATGTCGTTAAGCGCTGTTCGATGAAAGGATTCACCTACGGTTTCCTGATCGCACCATTCTCTGGTAGATCGGGCATCATAGATGCTGGGCATGATTGTCTCCTCATGTTTTTATGAGTGTCCTTTGAGAAAGACTACCCGTCAGTCCGTTATCCGTATATAGGTTTTAGATAAAGATTCAGTCACAGGGTCGAGGTTTCGTAGTGAGCATCGGTATGTGGTGTGACCAGCTTGGTAGCGCCGCTAGGTTTTTAATGTGTGTATGGGTTACTTCTAGCTCGGTGGTTATCGCTGTTGGTTCGAACTCGGTTTCGTAGGCTGTGTTGCATTGCTGCTTCGTGAAGAAAGTGGTCTGTTGGTTCATCCGTCCACTTCGTGCTCTGTTTGTGGGGAAAATGGTTATGGGGATAATGGGCGTATCTGAGTTCGTGGGCTATTGCACACGTTCGCGTGATGGGATCGAGTCCAGCTCGAACGTAAACCGTTTGGCCAGGGCGGTAAAACACCGCATTATATGAGGTATCTAATCGGTTGCTTTCGACGATTGTGGTACTCATGAAGAAGAACCAAATTATTAATAGGTAGATTCGTTTATACCTCCATATTCTGTTATGGAAGCTTATTTAGCCGTTGGGAAAAGTCATTCGTACCAACAGATGGCAAATGGGGAAGAACATGTCACTTGCATTGTTTTCTCTTTTTCAGGGAGTAGGCATGTGTGTTCATGCCTTGAGAGGCTGAACTATATTTCCCCAGCTGCTGAATAAGCTTCATGGAAGATAGAATTCACATCATCTTGAATAATCTGAATAAATAATTTCGGGATACGCAAAGAAGAAGCCTATAAATACTTGGAAAGTTATGACTAATGCCTGGATTTTTGATCCAATACCATCGCAAAAGCGGTGAAGTACATGTAGAAAAGTTTGATTCACCTGAGCGTGCTATTCAGAAGCGTGTCGCTTTGGAATCTACCACGACGGATGATGATGTTGAGATTGTTGTCATTGTGAGCCCGAACGAGCAGATGTTGCGGAAGTCTCACTTGCGCTATTTCGCTATGAGCTAGCAAAGCTCGCTCAGTCGTTACGAAATATGACTGGACCTTTCAAAGATGGCGGCACTAAGAGCAAAGCAGACTACGGTTTTAGTGATTATGTTGCCTACTATTAACATGCCTAGTTTTTCACTAGTCCTTCTGAGGAAGGCCTGAGCTGGTGACTTTAGGTTAAAAGGGTTTGAAGTTGGTGGCTAAGCGTTTGTTTCAGCGGGTCGACGACAAGAATGAGTTGTGGCCAGTGACTTTGCTTATGTAGCGTTCGGTGTTATGCAAGGATGGAGCCGTTGCTATTCCGAGCGGGCATGTCGATGGTATATCCAGGACAATACTGGAAGCTGGGTTCAGGATAAGTAATGCCCTTCTGCTAGTACTCTACATGTGCTAACTTGTCGCTGCTAACGGTACTTTATTCCGTTCTATGCGTAACATGGGGGTACCTTGTTGTGTATCAAGATCATCCCTCTTTAGACTGTTAAACGTAGTTCTTAATATTCTATTAGATAGAAGTGACGGGAGAGCTTAGAAAATGTTGAATGCAAATGGTGTCTCGGGTGTTCCTACTCAGGTTGTGTTAGACATTCCGTTGGACATCTACGCCAGGATCGAGAGTGGGGAATTGGTCCGCGTAGGTAGCGTGGTTCGTAACGCGGTGACAGGGGCGATCGTTAAGCACCTTGAAGAGGGAAGATTCCCTGCTAAGGAGACAGCTAACGGTGTTGCCAGTGTCGTGCAGCGTGTCTGGAGTTCGAAGGAAGGGAAGATTGCGGTTGTGAGACTCATTGGCGTTGCGCTCGGGGTGGTAGTAGCTGCAGGCGAGATTGTTACAAACCAGTGGAGCGACCAACGCCGATCTGAGACGCTCAACGCGGCTCTGATTGCCTACCTCAACGCAGCCGAAACGGGGGAGGTGACCGTGGAGCAGATTGATGCTCTGTCCTCCGCCATAGAGGCCGCTCGGGGTAAGAGTTCAAGCGATTCCGTCTTGATCGCTGAGAAGGTCGTAAGTCTCGTGGAAGGTTACACCGTCGCTCTTGCACAAGCGAATAAAACCACTTGGGAGCCCGAACGGGGCGCCAACGTGGTACCACTAGTACGCCTTGAAAGCTCGCTCAGTGCGCAGCGGCGCATCTTTGGAGCAGCTACCTGAGACACAAACGTGGGACGACCCCAGACATTCGCTTGGGGTCGTCCCACCTTCCCCTCCACTCGCATGTTCCGTACTCCTCTTCGACCCATCGATCAACCGAGGCAAACGAAGCGATTCCGCTGAGCGTTCCGAGTGAGATAAGGGTTCTTCGCTCACCAGGACTGGATTGCGGAGAACGAGTCCTACGTTCAGCCGAGTGCATGGAAAAGACCGCTCATCGTGAAGCTTACAACAACGAGGAGCACTGTTATTAGGGGAGATGAGGCTCAACCTCCTGTGATATTGGGTCGACCTGGGTGTGCGCTGCCCGATTCTTTCCCTGAAGTGCTTTTGCATGATTTGGTTGAACCTGGTGCGTGGCTTGATTTGGAGCTAAAAGGCCGTTTTTATTGTTGTGGGTGAACAATGGGGACTTCGGTAACACCAATAATTCGAAGGATCCGATTATTGCTCTCGACCAGGCGAACATGCGCAAATTCGCAGCCATGGTCCCAGAAGTTGACTTAGAATTCCTGCGCGGAATGCGTGTGAACCACATTTATGAGGACTAAAACACCCCCAGCCCATAGTGAAATGAGCTGGGGGTGTGTTTCTGTTTTGGCAGTGTTTTACTGCTCTTGGTCGCTGACACAGAACACATTGCCTTCGGGGTCTTTCATGACGGTCCACA
>ERZ772874.465-NODE-465-length-21660-cov-3.893127_pt1 | contig 21660 bp, 27 predicted proteins | sample MGYA00580586_ERZ772874 | MGnify/ENA primary metagenome ERZ772874 (study PRJEB29015, sample SAMEA2737952) | human oral metagenome | biome: human oral; feature: human-associated habitat; material: dental | place: China | collected 2154 ... | reverse complement strand
CACAGCCGAAAGTGACGGCAATACCACCGAAAAACCCCGCCCGTATCCCACCACAACCGGCGCTGCACTTACATTGCAGCCTGGCGGCTGGCGCGCCAGCAGGGCATGGCCGACGCAGACGCTTTTGCGCGCCGCGCCGTGCTGGAAACACAATTCGTTTACACAAAAGCCAATAAACCCCGCTGGGGCCGTGGCGCGGTGGGCGGGGCCTTGTTCACGTTCAAGACTTACAGCGTCAGCTACCTGGAGCTGATGCACCGCATGTGGACGCAAGGCGGCACGCCAGGCAAGCAGGGCGTGGTCTGGATGCTGGCCATGCTGCTGCTTATGGGCGGCGCAGGCGGCTTGCCGTTCATGGAAGATGCGGAGGATTTGATCGACGGGCTGGCGCAGCTGGCGGGCTACAACACGAGTGTGAAGCAATGGCGGCGACAGGCGCTGCAAGACATTGTGGGCGATGGGCTGGCGGAATTTATCGAGTCGGGCGTGTCGGGCTTGCCGGGCGCGCCGATTGACATTTCGGGGCGGCTGGGCATGGGCAATTTGCTCCCCGGAACGGGCCTGCTTTTGACCAAGCAAAACCGCGAGAGGGATTTGCTGGATGTGGCCGGGCCTGCCGGGGACTTGCTGGCGCGCGGCTTTGCGGCCGGGCGCAAGCTGCTCACGGGCGATGCGGGCGGCGCAGCAATGGAGCTGGCCCCGACGGCGGCGCGCAATCTGGCCAAGGGCGCAGACATGCTGGCCACGGGCAGCTACCGCGACGCCAAGGGCTACAAGGTGCTGGACACAACGGCGCTGGAGGCGCTGGCCAAGGCCGCAGGCTTTCAGCCGCGCAGCGTGGCGCAGGTGCAAGAGGGCAACTCTTTTCTGATGCGCAGCAAGAGCTTTTACCAGCACACCAGCGCGGAAATCAAGGCGCAGTGGGCCAGGGCGCTGTTTGAAAAGGATGAGGCAGCCTTGCAGCGCGTGCGCCAGCGCGTGGCCGACTGGAACCGGCGCAACCCGGAGCAGCCCATCACGGTGCGCATGCCCGATATCTGGCGCAGGGTGCGCGAGATGGGCAAGGAGCGCAGCCAGCGCATTGCCGATTCGGCCCCGCGCGCACTGCGCCGGCAAATGCGCCAGGCCCTGGCGCAAGAGGGGTGATGGCGGCGCCTGCGGCTATTGGGCCAAGGCCCCAAAAACGCCTGTATCGACCGGCTGGCGGGGTGGCGACGCGGCGTGGATTGGATGGGCGCGCTTGCCGCATGGCATGTAACCCTTGCCAAAAAAGGGAAAGGCCCCAATACGGGGCCTTTGGGCTGCCTATTCGGCAGAAAATAAAGCAAGGCGCTTGGGTCTCGCGCTGCGGCTTGAGCATACTCTTGCCGCCGTTTTTTCTAAGCTGCCTATTCGGCAGAAAAAGCGAGTTGCGCGCTTGCTGGCGGCATTGTAGCCGATTGAATTTACGGCAACCCAGCCGCCCGCCGCGCTAGGTGCATTCCTGCCACACAAGCGGCCACTGCTTGATCTACGTTTTGCCTGCTAGTTGCTAGTGTCTCTGTCGCTTCAGCGGCTGATTTGCCGTGGACTAACACCATTTGCGCTGCATAGTAGCGGGCGCTTGTTTTGCGCAAGCGCATGAGTTGCGCGAGCGCGTCGAACTGTTCTTGTCTCATTCGTTGATGATATACAACACTTAGCAGAGAGCGCAGCCGGAAAGCACAGTTTTACAACTTCTTTGCTTAATACAACGCCTAAACGTTGTATAATTCAGCCCATGCAAAACCGAAGCCGGATTCCCCGGCTTCTCGAAAGGAAACCATCATGACAATCGCTTACTCTTACCCCGGTCAAAGCGAGGCCGTGAGAGTCGGCCTCGGAACCTGGGTGTGGGTGCATGCCCCGGGGGACACCCACCCCCACTCCCTGTTCTTCACATGGCGGGACGAGCCGTACCCCGCCGAAACCCACTCCCCGGCGGAGTTTGTGGCGGAGTTCCCGCCCAAACCCGGCAGCGCCATAGAGGCGCGGGCAAAGGAGCTCGGCCTGCTGTAGGCCGCCCTGCGCCCTTGCGGGCGTTGCAACTGATTTCTTTTTGGAGACCATCATGTCCATTATCAACCTGACGCAACACGCCGCCACCGCCGAACAACTGGCGGCAGGCGTTGTCGATCTGCCCACTGATCAAAAGGCTGCGCTGCAAGTGTTGCTCACTTTTGACGACATCCCCAGTGCGGATGACATCCGCGCGCGTGCCGCCCTCGTTGCCGCACTGGCCGGGGGCCATGAGGCCGCCATGATTGGCGGCGCGCTCTGGCTCATGGGGCCGCTGACTGCCGCCCTGCGCGTCGCCGGGGTTCGGCCCGTCTTCGCCTTCACGCGCCGCGAGGCTGAGGAGCAGCCCCAGCCGGATGGATCGGTCAAGAAAGTGCAGGTTTTCCGGCACGCCGGATTTGTGGAGGCGGCATGAGTGCTGTCGTCATCACCCCTCTGTCCACCGGATTTGCCATTTCTTTTCCTTTTTCCTGGAAGAACAAATTCCGCGAGGCTTTCCCATCAGCAAAATGGAACGCTGCACAAAAGCAGTGGGAGGTGGGGCCGCGCTCCGGTAAACGGCTGGAGCAGTGGGCAGAGGTCATGCGTCCTCTCATTGCCGCCGATGCGGCGGCAGAGCAGGCCGAGTTCGATGCCGTCGAACTTGAGCGTCTGCGCGAATACGCGGCGCGGCTGCGCCGCGAAATCGAAGCCGCGCGCGGTGACGTGGCTCACGCCGCAGAAGTGGCCGCTGCGCTGCAGCGCGAGCGTGAAGGCGTCGAGGCGCTCAAGGCGGATTTGGCGGATGCAAGGCAAGAGGCGGCTGCGCTGGCCGCGCAAGTGAAAGAGGCGCTGGACGGTGCAATTGACTTGAGCGCCGTGCGTGAAGCTCACCGCGAGATGTGCCGCTGGTATGGCTGCGTAGGCGCGCAAGCGCGCGAGCGCTGGGATGCCGCGCAAGAAGTTTTGCGCGCCGCCGAGGCTACTTTGGCGGGGCTGGGCATTGCGTCACGAGGAATATCGAAGTTGGCGCACTTGAACTTTAACCGGCCCGACAGGGACAGGCCCAATCTGGTTTTCGAGAGCGACGTGATGGCGTTTCATCGCCTGGCGGACGCATGAAGCCGCCCGCCACCCACCGCGCCCGTGACCGCCTGCTGGCCGTCACGCAATGGGCGCGGCCCGTTTTTGACGCGGCGGCCGGCCTGCGGGCGCAGTATCTGGGCGACTGGCCCGCGTGGTGCTACCTGCCGCTGCCTGCGTGGCAAGAAGCGGCAGAACTGGCCCTGCCGTTCGGTCTGCCGCACGCAGAGGCGGAGGCCGAAATCCCGGCGCTGGGGACGTGGCGCATGACGCAAGGCATCTACCGCCTTGACCCGACGGTCTGCGACGCTCTGCTGGATACCCCTGCCGATGGAGACATCCCGGCGGAGGTGCTTCTGCGCCTGCCGCAATGGTGTGTCTACGTCGAGACGCCGGAGCGCGTGCAGTGGCGGGGCGAGCGCGTGCATGGCTTCTGGGCCTACATTGACGCCGACCGGCACGCGCGGGCAAATTTAAGCATTCTGCTGGACGGCCCTGGCGAAACCGTGCCGCTGATATTGACGCTCGGCACAGGCAGTCTGGCGGAGTCGTTGCATCACATGCTTGACGTCGCCAGGCGGCGCGTGCAAGCAGGCAACGCGCCGCCGGAGGCCGTAGCCGTGGCGCAGTATGGCTCAATGCTGATGCAGTCCCTCCAAGACATGCTGGCGCAGCTTTTGCCGCTGCTGCTTTACATCTGCACGGCGGAGTCGATGCAACAGCGCCCCGGCAACCCGCTGCCGCAAAAAACCAAGCGTGGCATGCAGACCTTTCCGGTCAGCCAGCCGCAAGTGTGGGATGTGGGTGTGCGCATGGGCGCGGCCCTGCGTGCCGCCTACGCGGCAGAAAAAACGGAGCGGGCGGAAGCATCAGGCGGCGGCACAGGCCACGCCAGCCCGCGCGGGCACATTCGGCGCGCTCACTGGCACGGTTTCCGCTCCGGCCCGCGCCTGACGGCAGACGGGCAAGCCATTCCAGCTGACAAACGCCCGTTCGAGTTACGCTGGATGCCGCCGATTCCGGTCAATCTGCCGGATATTGATGCGTTGCCGGCAACTATTTATGAAGTGAGAAAATGACAGGCCCAAAAAAAATGCAGACCAAAGCCGCGCAAGTGCGCGCCAGCGAACGCAAGCGGCTAGCAGCTGGCGCGCAGCGCATACCCGGCGGAATGCTCACGCCAGAAGCTGCTCACGCCTTAGACGCCCTGCTGGCTGCCGGGGCGCGTAATAAAGCGCAGGCCATTAATGCAGCGCTCGTTGCCGCCGCCCGCGAATGCAGAAAACACTTTGAAACAAAATAATATAGATACAGATTGAGTTACGCGCGTAACCTTGTATAATATGCGTCATGGTTAATCTTGTTGATTAACGCCGACGCCCGGCGGAACCGGGAACTCTTGGGAGAGAAATTATGACCATCGCCGCCGTCCTGCAAAATGGCCGTCTCGTGGGCTACGCCCACACTGCCCTGCCCAGCGGCCCCTGCTGCTGGGGGTATGAACTCTTGGACGGAGGGCGCACCCTCGTTCAGTGCGGCTCCGGCCGCATCAGCCGCGCGAAAGCGTGGCTGAAAGAAGTTGCCATTGGCGACCTCCCCGAGGTGTATGTGAACATCGGCGGCGGCGGGGCTATGTAAGCCCGCCGCGCCTGAAAATCTTTGGTTAAGCGCCAGTGCCCGGCGCTTTGGGAGTAGCCATGTTTGATTCTTATGCCTCTGGGGGTGGATTTAAGGCAACCCCAAAAGGAGATTACTGCCCGGTGACTGGCCTGGCGGTTTTTGAAATGTGCCAAGGCGGCGATAGTCCTTGGGCGGAGGGGGGATCCCCGCAAAGCGCCACAACCCAAGCAATTGCGGAGCGGTTGGTGGATCAAGCTTGCGAGTGCAGTGTGGATGCCCCGGCATGGTTTTGGGACCTGCTGGATGATACAAGGCAGTGTTGCGCGCGCGCTGTGAAGCGCGTCGCTGGACGCTACGGCGTCTACGAATGGAAGGTGGCCGACTGGGCGGCCTGGGAGGATTACAAGCAACACGCTTGGCTTCTGGCGGGCGTTTCCTTCCGACTGCAAGGAGACACTCTGCGTTTCGCCGCGATAGACGATTTGGGCATCTCGACGGACGAGCGACTGCGGCACTGCCGCAGTCAAGGTGTGCATGAGCACATTAAGCGCAAGCGTGCGCGCCGCCGATAAAGCCTGCGCAAGACGGCAAGACAAAGGCCCCATCAGGGGCCTTTTTTTCCTGCCTATTCGGAACAATGGATCAAGGACACAGAGCGGGCGGCTCGCCGCCCATCATTTACCCCCAAAGACGGCAGCATCGCTTTTCATTTGCTCGTGCGTGATGGCGCTTGCGTCTGGCGGGGAAACTCGCGCCCAGGCTCCGCCCGCCTTGTGTGTGATGGCAGATAGCTGCGGGCCTGAAAAGCCGCCATATCGCTGTGCAATGACGCGCAAGAGCGCCCACGTGTCACGGTCACTTTTGGGCACTGCGGGAACGTGGGCACTCCAGCCGTCAGAGTCTGCGCTCAGTGTCTGGGCGGGCTGCGTGATGACACCCGCTTCGTAGGCCTTGAATTCGTGATAGATGGCCGGGATCACAGGGCCATACTGCCAGCGTGAAAAGTGGTCATCCAGCAGCGGGAAGCCTCTTTCGCGCAAATACCACGCTTGCGTGAAGTACATGAGCTTTTGCAGCTTCATGGGCGTGAGCTGCGGTATCTGGCCTTCCTGCGCCAACTTGACGAAGGCGTTGGCAATTGCATACGCTGAATAGGCCATCGGCGTGCCTGCGGGAGGATAAAAGAAGGATAACTGTATGAGCATACAGTTATCAGTTTGTCTGCGGGATAGTAGCAAAAAGGCCAGCGCCCCCGCATGGGGTTTGCGCTCCTTGCGCATCTTGCCCAGACTGCGCGGCATGGCAAAACAGGATATCGACTGGGAGCAAATCGAGCTGGATTACCGCGCGGGCATCAAGACGCTGCGCCAGATTGCCGCCACGCATGACATCTCGCACGTGGCCATTGCGAACAAGGCAAAAAAGCTGGGCTGGACGCGTGACTTGACGGCGCGCATTGCGGCGCGCGCTGATGAGCAAGTTACCGCTGCGCTTAACAAAACGGATTCTGGTAAGCGCCTGGAGGCCGAAAACGAAATCGTCGAATCGGCCGCTTCGGCGCTGGCGGCCTTGCAGATTGCGCAAAGGCGCGATGTGGGCAAGGCGCGCGAGGTGGTGCGCGCACTGTTTGATCAGTTCGAGCAGGCGCGGCCGGGGCTGGGCGAGTCGGTGCGGCTGGTCAAGCAGCTGACGGATTCGCTGCGCGGCGTGGTGGAGCTGGAGCGGCAGGTGTACCGCATGGATGCCAAGGAGGCGGCGCAGCCTGGGCAGCCCGGTTTTGTGCCGCCGCTGGTGCAGGTGGAGTTCGTGCCCGCCAAGGGTGATGCATGAGCGCGCCGCTTTTGCGCCTGCCCGCGAAGTTGCAGCCGCTGTGGCAGCCCAGGCGCTACAAGGTGATGCACGGCGGCCGGGGCGGCGGCAAGAGCTGGTCGGTGTCGGGCGTTCTGCTGGCGATGGCCGCACAAAGGCCGCTGCGCGTTTTGTGCACGCGCGAGGTGCAAAAGTCGCTGCGCGATTCGGTTCACCGGCTGCTGTGCGACCAGATCGCCCGGCTGCAATTGAGCGGCTTTTACACGGTGACGGATTCGGAGATTCGCGGGCGCAACGGCTCGCTGTTTCTGTTTTCCGGGCTGCTGGAGCACACGATTGATTCCATCAAGTCGTTCGAGGGCGTGGACTTTGTTTGGGTGGAAGAGGCGCATAGCGTCTCGAAGCGCAGTTTTGATGTGCTCACGCCCACGATTCGCAAGGAAGGCTCTGAAATCTGGATGACGCTCAACCCGGACATGGAGACTGATGAGGTATGGCAGCGCTTTGTGCTGACGCCTTCGCCGGATGTGTGGGTGTGCGAAATCAATTGGCCCGACAACCCGTTTTTCCCGCGCGTGCTCAATGAGGAGCGGCTGCGGGCGAAGCGCACGATGTCGGCAGAAGATTACGCGCACATCTGGGAAGGCAAGCCGCGCCGCGTGGCCGAAGGTGCGATTTACCGGCGCGAGATGGAGGCGTTGTATCTTGAGGAGCGTGCGCGCGATGTGCCGTATGACCCGCTGCTGCCGGTGCATACCGTGTGGGACTTGGGCTGGAATGACGCGATGAGCATTTGCATGGTGCAGCGCGGGCCGCAGGATGTGCGGGTGCTTGATTACATTGAGGACAGCCACCGCACGCTGGATTGGTATGTCGCGGAGCTGGAAAAACGCCCTTGGCGCTGGGGGGCTGATTTTTTGCCGCATGACGGGCGCGCGCGCAACTTCCAGACGGGCAAGAGCACGGAGCAATTGCTGCGCGAGATGGGGCGCACGAATGTGCAGACGCAGGCGCAGGCGTCGGGCGTTGAAGAGGGCATCCGGGCGTTGCGCATGGTGTTTCCGCGCCTGTATATCGACCGTACGCGCTGCGCGCGGCTGCTGGAGTGCCTGAAGCGCTATCGGCGGCGCATTCATTCCGTCACGCATGAGCCAATGGAGCCTCTACACGATGAATACAGCCACGGCGCGGATTGCGCGCGCTATGTCGCCCAGTGGCTGCCCGCCATGAGCAACGGGCGCGCTGAATACGCGCCGCCGCCTGCTGCGGACTGGCGCATGGTTTGAGGAGGTTGCGCGATGACGATGACAGTGCCGCCGCAGGCGGATTTGGGACAGGCGATGACGGCGCAGGAGTTGCGCCGGATTTTTGACGAGATTGCGCAGCAGCCGCCGTGGCGCGCGCAGGCTGACCGCGAGGCCGATTACGCTGACGGCAATCAGCTGGACTCGGATTTGCTGGCGGCGATGCGCCGCAGCGGGATTCCGCCTGCAAAGGAAAACGTAATTGGCCCGGCCATTGCAACGCTGTGCGGGCATGAGGCGAAAACACGCACGGACTGGCGCGTGACGCCGGATGGCGATACGGGCGGGCAGGATGTGGCGGATGCGCTCAATTACCGGCTCAATCAAGCGGAGCGCAATTCGCGCGCGGATGATGCGATGAGTGAGGCGTTCCGCTCGCAGGTGGCCGTGGGCCTGGGCTGGGTGGAAGTGGCGCGCGCCAGTGATCCGTTTGCCTTCCCGCTCCGTTGCCGCAGTGTGCATCGCAACGAGATTTACTGGCAGATGGGGCGCGAGAAGGATTTGTCGGATAGTGCCTGGCTGCTGCGCGAGCGTTTTGTCCGGCGCTCGCAGGCGGCCGCCGCTTTCCCGGCGCATCAGGAGTTGATTGCGTCAGCCTTGCACACGGATGTGTTCGGCATGGCCGCCGGTGCAGCAGAGGGCGGCGTGTCCACGGGCTTGATGCCGGGGCTGGATGCAGCCAGGGCGTGGACGGCGCGTGAGGCGCGCTGGTATCGCAGCGAGAGCGATGAGGTATGCATTGTTGAGCTGTGGTATCGGCGCTGGGTGCGTGCGCAGGTTCTGCGTGTGCCGGGCGGGCGCGTGGTGGAGTTTGATGCGGACAATCCCATGCATCAGGCCGCCGCCGCCAGCGGCATGGCCGACTTGCAGTGGGCCACGCTGGCCAGGGTGCGGCGCAGCTACTGGATGGGGCCGCATTGCCTGCATGATGGGCCTTCGCCTTACCCGCATCCGCATTTTCCGTATGTGCCGTTTTGGGGCTGGCGGGAAGACATGACGGGCGTGCCGTTCGGTGTGGTGCGCGACATGATGTTTGCGCAGGACAATCTCAATTCCACGATTGCCAAATTGCGCTGGGGGCTGGCTTCGACGCGCGTGGAGCGCACGGATGGCGCGGTGCTGATGAGCGATGACCAGCTGCGCCGCGCCATTGCCCGCCCGGATGCGGATGTGGTACTGGATGCGGCGCGCATGGCGCAGCCGGGGGCGCGTTTTGAGGTCAAGCGCGATTTCCAGCTGTCGCAGCAGCAGTTTCAGCTGATGGCGGATGCGCGCGCGTCGATTGAGCGCGTCAGCGGTGTGACTTCGTCGCTGATGGGCAAGACGGGCACGGCGCGCTCGGGATTGCAAGAGCAAACGCAGCTGGAGCAGTCGCAAGTGGCGATTGCGGCGCTGATGGACAACTTCCGCCAGGCGCGGCGCATGGTAGGCGAGATGCTGATGACGATGCTGATTGAGGACATGGGCCAGGAGCCGGAAGTGGTGGTGATTGAGGGCGATACGCTCAATCCGCCGCGCACGGTGGAGCTGAACAAGCCGGAAACAGACCCGCAAACGGGGTTGCTGTATTTGTCCAACGACGTGCAGCGCGCCCGGCTGAAGGTGGCGCTGGAAGATGTGCCCACGTCCAGCAGTTTCCGCGCGCAGCAGCTTTCCGCCTTGTCCGAGGCGATCAAGGCGTTGCCCGCCCAGGCGCAGCAGGCGGCGCTGCCGTTCCTGATTGACCTGATGGATTTGCCGCGCAAGGCGCAAGTGGTGCAGGCGCTGGAGCAGGCTGCGCAGACGCCAGACGCTGACGCGCTGCGCGAGCAAGTCAAGCAGGAGTTGATGCACGACATCAAGGAGCGCGAGCTGGCGCTCAAGGAGTCGCTGGGCCAGGCGCAGCGCGAGAAACTGATGCGCGAGGCGGTGCAGGTGGGCGTGCAGTCGGCCTACAGTGCAATGCAGGCGGGCGCGCAGGTGGCGCAGATGCCGCAGATTGCGCCCGTGGCCGACGCTGTGATGCAGGGCGCGGGCTACCAAAAGCCGCAGCCTGCCGGGCAAGACCCCGATTTCCCTGTGCCGCAGGATGCGTCGGCGGCCCAAGCGGCGCAGGCAGCGCTGCCAGTGCGGCAAAACACATCGCCCGCTTTCCCGCCGGTGCCGCAGCAACCAGGCGACGGTCTGCGTGGCGTTGAGACGCCGCGCACGGCAGACAACCTTAGCGGCTGACCCTCTGTAGGGTTTGCCGCGCGACTGTGCGCTGCGCACACTGCCGGGCATGCTTTTTCTGGAGAGATGCCCATGAGTGATGCGATGGCGGCGCATGAAATGCTGGATGCGGCCTTGGAAGGGACGCTTGAGACGGAAGCGGGAGGCGCGGATGCGGCTGCCGCCGACAAAGACGCAGGCGCGCCGCCGCCTGAAAGTGCGGCTGCACAGCCTGCGGACGCCGCGCCAACTGCCGCGCAAACGCCGCCCGCATACCAAGGGCAGGAGCAGCCCGCGCCGATTGCGGCGAAATCTGGCGGCTACACCATCCCGTACGAAAAGCTGACCGAAGCGCGTCACCAGCGCGACGAGCTGCGCGCGCAAAACGAGGCGCTGCGCCAGCAGCTGGCCGCTTTGCAGGCCGTGCAGTCTGTTCAATCTGCGCCTGCCGCGCAACAGCAGGAAGCCGCGCCGGATGGCGTGGTGCCCGCCGATTTCGCCAAGGCGTTCGGCGACTTCTCGGAGCAGGGAATCGCCCAGGGCGTGAAAGCGACGGTGGAAGGGGCGATGGCGAAGGTGCTCGACTGGCAGCGCCAGCAGGAGCAGCGCCAGCTGCAAGAGCAGCAGGCGCGCCAGCAGCAAGCGGCCAGCGCGCACATGCAGGCTATCTACGGCGCACACCCTGACGCTGACGCAGTGGCTGAGTCGCGCGAGTTTCAGGCGTGGGTGGATGCCCAGCCGGTTTACGCGCGCGCCGGTATTGCGCAGGCGCTGCAAGCCGGTTCCGCGCAAGACGTGGTGGCCGTGCTGGACGCATTCAAGCGGGCTGGACTGCCTGCCGACGCGCCAGCGGCAAAAGCGGCGCCACAGCCCGCCGCAGCCAAGGCGGATGTGCAGGCTGCCGCAGCGCCGCCGGTGAGTTTGTCGGCCTTGCCGGGGTCAGCCCCCGCAGCGTCAGACGCGGAGCGCGTGGCGCAGCTGGCTGCATCCGACCCGGTGGCCTTGATGGACTTCATGAGCAAGCTGACGTCCGATCAGCGCGAGCGGCTGATGAACAGCCTTGTTTGACACAACCCATTTCTGAAAGGAGGCCGCAAGAATGGCCGACAAGACACATATTCCGGCTGGCTCGCCCAATGCGCAGTTCGTGCAGGCGGCCGGTCTGTTTGCGCAGTCGATGCAGCGCAACTCCACGCTCAACCGCATGGTGGGGCCGTTTCCGAAAGGCGAGGCTGGCGCGGCCGATACGGTCAAGCGCCAAACGAGCACGGACATGCCCATTGTGCGGAGCATGGACTTGCGGCGCGGCGCGGGCGACGAGGTGGAGTTTCACTTCGTGCAGCCCTTTGGCGCATATCCGATCATGGGCAGCCACATGGCTGAAGGCCGGGGCAGCGGCATTTCGCTGGACAAGATGCGCGTGCGCGTCAATCAGGCGCGCGTGCCGGTCGATCTGGGCGATGCCATGACGGACTTGCGCTCGCCAGTTCGCTTCCGCCAGATTGGCCGCCCCATTGCGCAAAGCGTGATGGACAGCTATCAAGATCAGGCCATGTACACGCACTTGGCGGGCGCGCGCGGTTTTCACAACAACATCGAGTGGCGGCTGCCGCTGGCCGCACATGCCGACTTTGCCGAGATGGCGGTCAATCCGGTCAAGGCTCCCACCAAGAATCGCCACTTTATCGCTGATGGCGGCTCCGTCATTCCGTTCAAGGTGAACGCCGGGGAAGTGGATTTGCAGACCACCGACGTGCTCGATATGAACACGGTCGATTCCATCCGCACGCTGATTGAATCTATCGCGCTGCCGCCGCCTGCGGTGAAGCTGCCGGGTGACAAGGTGTCTGAAGATTCGCCGCTGCGCCTGCTGCTGGTTTCGCCTGCGCAGTATCACGCCTTCGCGCAAAGCCCGAATTTCCGGCAGTTCCAGGCCAACGCGCTAGCACGCGCCAGCAAAGCGGAAAACCATCCCCTGTTCCTGGGCGAGGTGGGTCTGTGGAATGGTGTGCTGATTGCCAAGATGCCCAAACCCATCCGCTTTTACGCGGGCGATGAAATCCGCTACTGCGACGCCTACGACAGCGAAACCGAGAGCGTGGCCAAGGTGCCTGCTGCCTTTGGCGACACGCACGCCGTGGATCGCGCGCTGCTGCTGGGCGGCCAGGCGCTGGCGCAGGCGTTTGCGGCCAGCATCCACGGCGGCATGCCTTACTTCTGGAAGGAAAAAACCTTCGACCACGACGACAAGATGGAGCTGCTCATTGGCGCGGTGCAGGGCTTCGCCAAGATTCGCTGGCTCATCGACCAGGGCGACGGCAGCCGCCACTACACCGACCACGGCGTGATGGCGATTGACACTGCCGTGAAGATTATTGGCAAGCGCCAGTAATGGCATGACGCAGGCTTGCGGCTCACGCCGGGGCCTGCTTCTTTTTGGCTCACAAAGGATTCATCATGGCTGCAACCATTACCTGCAAGACACTGCCCCGCAACCAGCTGGGTTCTACCCCCTGGGGCAATACGCACACCTTTCATTTCACGCTTGCGACCGCCAGCAATGGCGGCGTGTTCGACGCCAGCACGGGCGATGCGGTGCAGTCAGGCGACACGCTGCGCCTGGGCGTGCTGCCTGCGGGCTGCACGATTGGCGATATTCAGGTTGTCGTTTCCACCGGCATCACGGGTCTGAAAGGCAAGCTGGGCTTTGCTTACACCGACGGAGCAGACGCCGCCAGCGCGCCGCAAGACGACGCGTATTTCAGCGCCGATTTGGATTTGGACACTGCCGCGCGCGTTCGTGGCGATGGCAAGAAAGCGCCTGTGACGTTGCCTAAAGATGCGTGGCTCACGCTCACGGCCACTGCGGCGGCCAGTGCGGCGGGCCGTGCTGACGTGCTGGTCACGGCCATCGCGCAAGGCGTGGCCTGAGTGGTGCGTGGGCTTTTGAGATGTGCTGCAAGCCGCCATGCGTCATTCTGGCGCGGCGGCTTTTTTGACGCCTAAGGAGAGAAGAGTCATGGATTTGGTGCGACTGGTCTACACAGGCCGCAAGACTTATCACGACACGGCCAGCGGTACGAGCTGGCAGCCCGGCGCGCAGCAGATGGTGCCCGACCATGCGGCGCGCCGTCTGCTGGGGTTTGTGGAGTTTGAGCGCGCGCAGCCTGCGCCGCAAGCGCAAGCGCAGCAAGAAGAACAGGCCGCCCTGATGTTGGCTCAGCAGGCGCAGCAAGCCAAGCGGCAGGAAAGCGAGACGCTGGAGGGCATGCTGCTGGCTGTGCAGGGCATGGGCAAGCAGGCGCTGGTCGATTACGCGGCCAAGTACGAGGTCAAGCTGGACAAGCGCCAGAACCTGGGCGAGTTGCGCCAACAGGTGGCCACACTCGTTGAGCAATACGGCGTGCGCTGACATGACGCTGGGCGAGATGATTGAGCGCCTGCGCGCGGCCACGCATGACCTGCAGCAGCCGTATTTTTGGCAGGACGCGCAATGGGCCGCCTGGCTGACGGATGCCGAGCGGCAGGCGTGCATGCGAGGCCGCCTGTTGCGCGAGGACAGCCGCGCCAGCGTGTGCCGCATTGCCTTGCGCCCTGACGCGCACACTTACGCCTTGCATCCTGCCGCCTACGAAATCATCCACGCTCAAATCCGCCCCGCCAGTGGCGCGGCGCGCAGGCTTTATGTTGCGTCACGCGAGTGGCTGGATGCTGAGCGGCCTGGCTGGCGAGAGTCTGACCAGCCTGCCTGGGCGCTGATTCAAGACGAGCGCTCCGTGCGCGTGGCGGGGCGCATTGCGGATGCGGACGTGCTGGAGCTGGAGTGCTATCGCCTGCCGCTGGCCGCACTGGAATCTCCCGGCGACGAGCCGGAAATCCACGAAGCGCACCACGAGGCGCTGCTGAACTGGGCGCTGCACAAGGCGTTTGCCGTGGTGGATGCGGAAACCTTTGACGAGGCCAGGTCAGCGAAGGCGGAGCAGGAGTTCACCCGCTATTTCGGCCCCCTGCCGGAAAGCGATTTGAGGCGCAGAACGCGCCACGATGTGGTGCAGCGCAGCTACCCTGATTTCCAGTGGCGCGGGCGATAGGTGACACAGCAGAAAAGGAATAGAAATGGCAGCAGGATTCATGCGCGGGTTTCGCCCCGGCAAGCCGGGCTGGGGGCCAGTGCAAGGCCCTGGCACGGCGACTTCGGACAGTGTGCGCGGCGGCCTTGCACGCGGCAGCTATGTGATGCCAGCCGACAGCACGGCGACCATAGGCGCTGACACATTGGCGGCCATGGGGCGCGGCCTGCCCGGCTACAAAGGGCGCAGCCAGAACGCGCTGCCCGTGGCTTTGAGCCGGGGCGAGTTTGTGCTTGCGCCAGAGCAGGTGCATAGTATTGGCGCGCAGGCGCTGGACGCCATGCGGGCGGGCACGCATCAATGGGTTGCGCCGGGCGCGCAAGACAGTCAGCGCCTGTTCCTGGCCAATGGCGGCCTGGTCGATGAAGAAGAGCGCCGCCGCCAGCAGGCCAGTTTTGGCGATGCGGCGGCAGCCGCGCGTGACGGCGGCGTCAGGCAGATTGCTTCTGCGGTCAATCACATTCCCGGCTACGTGGCGCAGCGCGGCGCGCCGGATGGCGCGGCGGTTGTTCCGCAGCCGCCGCCCGAGCGCCCCAAAACCTTTACGGAAGATGTGCTGGACACGGCGGCGCGCGATGCGCAGGCGGGGTGGCGTCAAGGCGGTGCGGCGGGCTTGGGGCAGACCGCAGGTGCGCTGGCGCGCGGCGCTGCAACAGCCGTGCCTGCGGCCTTCGTGGATGCCGCAGACGATGTCGTCAATGGCCCGCCCGGACGCTTTGTAGGCGGCCTCTGGCGCGGCCTGATGGGCGGCGGCAATGAGGCACAGGCATCTCAGGCGCAAGAGCGCCAGCCCGCTGCCTCTCAGCCCGCGCCGCAAACAGAGCGAGCGCCGCAGGCCGCAGGGCTGCCTTCTTATGCTCCGTCCGGCAACCAGCCGCAAACGCCGCCTGCTTCTGCGGGCCTGCCCTCACACCGCCAATTTGGCGGCCAGCCAGGCGGCGAGATGGCGGATGGGCAAATCCATTACGACCCGGCCACGCGGACATACAGCGGGCGCGATATCGGCGCTGACGCCGCCTTTGCTTCGTCGCGCAATGGCGGGGGCAGTTTGAGCGTGATGCCCACAGGCGAAGGGCTGGAGCGCACGCAGCGCATGGCGGCCATTTATCGCGATATGGCGGGCGGGCAAAACGGCTTTGCCGCAGGCGCGCCAGCCTTCAATGCGCCGCGCCACAGCGGCAACGACTGGCAGGCGCGCAATGAGCTGCGCAATGCACAAGTGTCTGCGGGCAAGCTGGCGGGCACGTGGGACAGATACCTGAACAAGACGCACGGCGGCGACGCCGCGATGGAGGGTTACCGCAAGGCGCTGGAGGCGGACGCCATCGCGCGCGGCCAGCAAGCGCCTTTGCAGCAAGAGGCCATGAGCCAGCAAGGAGCCTTGGCGCAAGCTGCCCTGCGTGAACAAGGCGAGATGGCGCGCGCCCGCATGAACGGCGCTCTTGCGCAAGGACGCCTGGACTTGGCGCAGCGCCAGCAGCAGCAGGCCGAGCGCATGGGCGCGATTGAGCGCGGCATGGCCGGGCTGGGGTTCAGCCGCGCGTTGCGGCTTGAGCAGGCGCAAAATGATTTGCTCAATGCCAGAAGCCCGCAGGAGCAGGAGCAGGCCCGGCAGCGCCTGAATTTGCTGGCAGGCAATGCAGCCGCACGCGAGAACCCGAAAGACAACTACACCACGCTGACCGGCCCCAATGGCGAGCAAACCCTGGTTGATTTGCGCACGCAGCGCGTGGTGTCGCCACGGTACGAATCCATCGATCAAGACCCCAGGGCGCAGGCGATTCGTGGTGATGCGAGTTTGAGCCGGGAGCAGAAAGAGGCCAGATTGCGGGCGCTGGGTTATGCGTGATGAACGAGCCAGGCCGACGTCAGTAGTCCGTTGGAGGCCGCAGCCCTGCGCTCAATGACACCGCATGACGCCCCCGGATAAGGAGCATGCCTGCCCATTGGGGCCAAAATAGCTCCGCCCGTTGTTGGTGCGGTTGTACCACTGCCCGCCGCTGTCCCAGCAGCCATTGTGGTTGCACTTGCTGATGGTAGCGGGTTCGGGCAGGGGCATGTCGTTTTCATTGCGGCGTCTGGCCGCCAGGCGCTCGGCTTGCCTGACTTCTTCCCGCGATGGCAGGTACGCGCCGCCATAGGGGTCTTGCCCGCAGGCGCGGGTGGCTTCTTTCCGGGCCGCGTCGTCCCACTCGCCCGCCAGCGAGCTGTTGGCCACTTGCAGGTTGCGCATGGCGTTGCGGCACGCCCAGCTGTTGCGCCGGTCAGCCTGAGCAGGGTTTGAGGCCGCGAGAGGCTCTGGCGCGGCGGCAGCGCTGCGCCTCTGCTCCGATAACTGCACGTCCTGCCAGTACCCCTGGCTGGTATCCAGCGAGTTTTGCCGCAGGCTGATGCGTCCGCCCGCCTGATGAGCCGTGCACGGTTTGTCCGAGTAGCTGATTTGCCCGTTCGCCAGCCTGCATTTGTGCGCAGTCTGCGCGCATGCGGTGCTCGATACCAACAGGGCAATGGCGAAAAACAAGGGTTTCATGGCGCTCCAAGCCTGCAAAGTGTGGCGCCCATTTTCTCTCATGCGCGCCGCATCAGCCCCCTTGTAGGGTTTGCCGCGCATCAGGTTGGCGGCCACACTGCCGGGCCATGACGCATGCCCCCATTGCCTGGACTTTGCAGATTTACCAGGGCGCAACCCTGGATGAGCGCCGCATCTGGAAAAGCGGCGCAAGCCGTGAATCTGCGCGCCCTGTGGATCTGACCGGGGCCAAGGCCCGCATGCAAGTGCGCTCCAGTGTGGATTCGCCCGCCGTGCTGCTGGAACTCACAACAGAAAACGGGCGCATTCGCCTGGGCGGGCCATCGGGGGCCATCGAATTGCATTTGAGCGCGCAGGAAACGGCCGCGATTGAGTGGGAATCGGGCGTGTATGACCTGGAGATTGAGTTTGCGGGCGGCCAGGTGCGCCGCCTGTTCGCGGGGCGCGTGAAGGTGTCCAAGGAGGTCACGCGGTGACTGAGCGCGTGACGGTCATTGAAAGCGAATCGGAAGCGCTGGTCATCGAGACGCCGGGCGGCGCGGAGGTGTTCGACCGCCGTGATGCTGATGTGGTGGTGGTGCAGGAGGGTGTTCAAGGGCCGCCTGGCCCGCCCGGCAGCGCGGCATCAGCGCATTTGCAGCTGGCCGCTGGCGCGCCTTTGGGCGGGCATCGCGCCGTGCGTGCATCTGGCGGGCAGGCGGTTTACGCAGATTGCCGCCAGGCGGCGCACGCTCAAACGGTGTTGGGCGTGACCGTGGGCGCTGTGTCTGCTGGCGAGCTGGCGACGGTGCAGCAGGCGGGCCTCATGGATGAGCCAAGCTGGAGCTGGCTGCCTGATGCGCCCGTGTTTGTGGGAGAGGACGGCGCGCTGGTGCAAGGCGCGCCTGTATCAGGGTTTTGTCTGCGTGTGGGCGTGGCGCTCACGCCGACGCGCATTTGCATCGGGCAGCACGTGCCTGTTGTTCTGAGCGGCTAAGGAGAAAGCAGCATGGGAGTGGCATCGGCTACCAAATTCATTATCAACAAGGCGGGCACACTGGCCGAGAAGGCGGCATTGACCAGCAGCGCAGGCGCTGCCGACAAGGATGCGCTGGTGGCGCTGAATGCAAAGGGCGTGCTGGACAAGACGATCATCAATGGCACAGACAACCCGGCGGGCAGCGCTGACGCGGGCAAAACACTGTTGCTGGACGCTAGTGGGCGCATCAGCTCTACGGCGATGCCGGTTGGCATGGGAGCGGATACGGCATCCATTACCGCCAGCGAGGCGTTGGCGGCAGGCGACCTGGTGAATGTCTGGAGTGACGGCGGCGCGTTCAAGGTGCGCAAGGCGGATGCGAGCGCGGCGGGCAAGGAGGCGCATGGCTTTGTGCTGGCCGCTGTCAGCGCAGGCGCTGCGGCTACGGTGTATTTCGAGGGCACGAACACGCAGATGACGGGGCTGACGCCTGGGGCGCTGTTTTTGTCGGTCACGGCGGGCAAGGCGCAGGCTTCGGCCCCCACAGGTGCAGGTCAAGTGGTGCAGCGCATCGGGTTCGCTGTTTCGGCTGCTGCGTTGAATTTTCAGGCTTCCCAGCCTGTTGTGCTGGCGTGAGGGCGCGCGATGGCGCAACGCAAGCCGCTGGTCATGAAGCAGGGCGTGATTTCGGAAATGTCCTCCAGTGACGAAATGCCTGATGGGGCCGGGTTCGCGCTGGTGCATGGCCCTGCTGAAGCGATTGAGATTTTGCTCAAGGACGAATACCGCTTCGCGCAGTCGCTTCAGCAGCCTGGCGTGATGAACTTGATGGATCGTTGGCGAGACTCCATGCGCGGGCTGCGCGATGGGTTGAACAACCCAATGGTGCTGGGGCGACTGCTGAACTCGCCGCTCACGGCGCGTTTGCTGAACAGCGCCAACGCCATTCAGACGCTGATGCAGATGCCTCATGCATGGCGCGCAGCAGCGCAAAGCCGCAGCTTTGTTCGCGCCCTGGCCCAAAGTGATACCGCGCTGGCGCAGTTGCGCTCTGCTGAAGAGAGTGTGCGCTCCGAGTTTTTCAGCCGTGCACCCTTGACCACCAGCCCCACGATGACGGGCCTGTCCACGCCAAGCGGGAAGGTGTCTGCTTCCAGCACGGCCCCTAGTTCCAAGAATCCGCCTGCGGCTTACTTTGCTTGGTACGCGATGGATGGCAACGCGAACACGCAATGGATGTCGGCGTCCGCTGCTGGCGACCATTGGCTGGAGTACGAATTTGCGCAGCCTCTGGCGGTGCTGCTGTTCGAGCTTGAGCATGGCGGCAATCCGGCAGGAAGGGTCAAGGCGCAGGCGATGTCAGGCGGGGCATGGGTGGATGCGAGCGATTGGGTGGATGCGCCGCAGCAAAGCGGCGTCGCTTACACCATCTGCTGCAACGCGGTTGGCTTGTGTCAGCGCTGGCGATTGTGGATGGAGCCAACGGGCAGGCAAATTGGCGTGCGTCAAATGACGCTCAAGGGGGCGTCATGAGCGCGCGCGTAGCCGCCCTCGCCCTGCGCCTGGCGGATGTGCCCGCTGGTCTGCATGTCGCCGCGCTGGCTTGTCTGCAAGATGCCAGGCGGCGCGCCCGTGGCCTGTCGTGGCATCAGTTGCGCGCCCGGTTGATGGCGCATCGCATCGCGCAGGCGATGCCCTGGGAGGCGGACACGGTGGCCGAAGTGTTGCCGCAGCGCGCCAGCTGGGGCGTTGTGCCGAACCTGGGCAATGGCCTGAACGGCGACAACCAGCCGTGGGCCGAGTGGTACGCCATGCCGGATGGCCGGGTGGCGCAGGTGTGGATGCTGGGCAAACCGCGCGATGGAGAGCTTGCGCCTGCGCTCAAGGCGGAAGCTGACGCTGACGTGGCACGTCGCCGCGCTGCCGTGCTGTCCGCGGGCGGCAAGTGGATCAAGGATGCGCCCTGCACGCTGCCGCTGGAGCTTGATCGCAACCCGGACAGCCTGGACTGGCGTTGCGCCGTGGCGCGCAACTATTGGGCCAAAGGGCAGCATCCGCGCAGCGTCAAAGCACGCACGGCCTGGCTGCGCCGCAACGGCGGCGAATACGAAGCCTGGGCGCGCGGGCAGGCTGTGTCAGCGGCTACGGCCATTGACCGCTGGACGTGCGAGAGCGGGCGCTGGCGCATCGAGGTGTTGCGCCAGGGCGAAGTGTGGCAGGTCAATGCCCGCTTTGCGCTGCTGGGCCGTTTCGGGCTTGGATGGCGGCTGGGCCACGAGATTGACAACGCACGCCACGCACACCCACGCCCCGGCTTTGAGCGCCGGGCGTGCCTGACCTGGGGGTGGCGGCCTGTGCGCGAGAAAGGAGCCAAACCATGAGCGCCATGAAAACCGACGTGATGGAGCGGCTTGGCTCCGTGGGCAACCAAGTGACTTTGACGACAGGCGCAACGAGCGCGCTCATTGGCTGGTTTACGACGGAGCACGTGCTCAGCATGATTGGCGTGATTTGCGCTGCCATCAGCTTGATTGTGACTTGGCACTACAAGAGAGTGGCGGCCAAACGGCTGGCAGTCGAGGCCGCGCAGCGCGCGGAGCGGCACGCCTTGGATGTGGAGGAGCGCAAGGCCCGCATCCGAATCTGTCAAGTGCGGGCGCAGCTGCTGAGCGCCCAGGGCAGCTGTCAGGGGCAAGGGCAAATCAGCGTCAGCCAAAGTGAGCTGGAGCAGATGAACACCGACCTGGGCCAGTTGGAGGCGGACGAATGACGCACGGACAAAACCGCGTCCGCGTGGCGGTGACCGCCTTGGCCTTGAGCGCCTCTGCTTTCGTGGCGCTGGTCAGGCATGAGGGCTATACCGGCAAGGCTGTGATCCCAACCACGGGCGATGTACCGACGGTGGGGTTCGGCTCCACCCGGCATGAAGACGGGCGCGCCGTGCAGCTGGGCGATACGACAACGCCGGTGGACGCGTTGCAGACCGCCATCGCGCACATCAGCAAAGACGAATCGGCGTTTCGCGCCAGCCTGCCGGGCGTCTCGCTCACACAAGGCGAATACGACGTTTATCTGGATTTTGTCTATCAGTACGGCGTGGCCGCGTGGCGCGCCTCTGCCATGCGGCAGCGCCTACTGGCCGGGCAGCACCGGCAGGCTTGCGACGCGCTGCTGGGCTGGCGCTTCATCACCGATACCCGCCCGCATCCCGGCTGGCAAGTGGCCCGGCGTGATGCGGCAGGCCGCGCGGTTCGGTGGCGCTTTGACTGCGCCACGCCGGGCAACAAAACCTGCGCGGGCGTGTGGGCGCGGCAGCAAAAACGCCATGCGGACTGCATCGCCGCGCAGCCTGAATCTTTAACCCCTGAGAAAGGAAAACCATGACCGAAAGCACGCTTTACATTGGCACCAAACAAGTGCTGGCCCGCCCCATGACGCGGCAGGCCTACAACGACTACCGGGGCTGGACATTGCCCGCTGACGAAAACGGCGCGGATGAGGGCTATCTGGTCGAGTATGTAGACGGTGGACAGCCCAACCACCCGGCGCACAAAGGCTATATCTCATGGTCGCCAAAAGCGGTTTTCGAGCGCGCTTACTACGCCCAAAAAGGCATGACGTTTGGGCAGGCGCTGGAGGCCCTGAAAGCTGGCAAACGGATCAGCCGTGCCGGGTGGAATGGCAAGGGCATGTATCTGTTTCTCGTGCCTGGCATGCCGGAATCCGAGCCAGCGCTCCTACCATGTATCGGCATGTACACGGCGACGGGCGAAGTACTGCACGGCTGGCTGGCATCACAGACCGACATGCTGGTCAGTAACTGGCAAGTGGTGGAGAGTTGATGCCTGGATTGCCTCTATCGGCCTGGCCGCTTGTCGCGCTTTTGTGCAGTCTCGTTATGAACGGATTGCTGGGTTGGGGCTACCTGGCCGGGCGCGACAAGCTGGCCGCCTTGCAAGAGCGCGTGCAGGCCGTGGCGCAAGAGCGGGACTCTGCGCTGGCTGGCGCGCAGGCGTGCAG
>ERZ772874.459-NODE-459-length-21807-cov-39.057558_pt1 | contig 21807 bp, 20 predicted proteins | sample MGYA00580586_ERZ772874 | MGnify/ENA primary metagenome ERZ772874 (study PRJEB29015, sample SAMEA2737952) | human oral metagenome | biome: human oral; feature: human-associated habitat; material: dental | place: China | collected 2154 ... | reverse complement strand
AGATCACTAGAGCTGGCAGTGCGGTTCCGGGAATGATTGGGGTTCCTCACGATTCCCCGCCGAGCGACTTCCTTAAGCTCCCTTTTTGGCTACCACCTATGCTGAGCACACACGCGCATTGGTAGAAGTGGAGCTTTCACTCTGCCGGCATACGACGTGAAAATGGGAATGATCCCCTGGCCGCCACCAGCGGTTCTGGGGATCATTCTTTAGCAAGAGCCTTGTCAGTTTTCTTTTTCTTGAGGCCGACCGTGCAGGAGGGATTTCACCCGATCCAACGCAGTGGGGGATTTCGATTTCGCAGTTTCCGTCTCGGCATCGCCACTACTGGTTTCACCAAGTTGGGACATGACTGCGTTGTATACTTCTTCCGCTTCAGGCCCGACCACCACTTGGTATTGGCCGCCAGCCTGCACCACGTCTAGGACACCGTTGAGGTTGGTGATGATGTCGGTCTTAGCCTTGTTGCTGTCCTTGAGGTAGAACCGCACCCGAGTGATGCAGTACATGACGCTACGGACGTTTTCCTTACCACCAATGTTGTCGATGATATCCCAGGCCAGGGCATCATAGCCGGTGAGGTTTGCGGGCCGGTTGGGATTTTCGGCAGGCGTCAGCTCCTTGGGGGTGGGTGCAGCCTGTAGCACAGGCGGTTCCGCCTTGACGTAGGCCACCGCGACTTTGTCACCGGCTTCAGCTGGACCAGTATTGACGTCGATGTGATCGAGTTTTTTGGTGGTGTTCGTCACCGTCACCACGGTAGTGGTGTCTTTGCCTGCGGCTTGAATCGCCTCAACATTCATGACACCGATGTCTTGCCCGGCTTTCACCTCGTCCCCTTTGGTGATGGTCAGGGTGAAGGGTTTGCCTTCTAACTCCACGGTGTCAATGCCCAGGTGCACGAGAAATTGCAGGCCAGACTCGGTTTTAAAACCCACCGCATGGAGGGTTTTCGCCACCATTATGACGGTGCCGGTCACTGGTGCGACAACGGTGCCACCGGGTGGCGTGCCGATTCCAAAACCATCGCCCACAGATTTCTTCGATAAAACTGGATCGGGCACATCAGTGATATCAATGACGGTGCCGGCGATAGGTGCCACCACCTCAACGGTGGTTGGCGTTGTAGAACTAGTCACTATGCAACTACCTCTTTCTTCATGGTCAGAGCTTCATAGGGGTGAAGCTGAATCGTGTTGACAACAAGGGGGTGCGAATAGTTAGTGATGAGCACTTCCCCTGTTGCGAAGTCTCTAGGAATATCGTACGTAATTTTCTTGTCGGATAGGTGAACGATCACCAGAAGTTATTCATCCCCATGGGTGCGAGTAACCGCGTAAACCTGTGGGAGATCGAGCTGGCACTGGAAATGATCCCCTAGTTGCCACTGGGTCGGGCACATCAGTGATATCAATGATAATGCCGGCAATAGGTGCCACCACCTCAACAGTGGTGGGTGCTGTAGAACTAGTCACTATGCAACTACCTCTTTCTTCAAGGTCAGAGCTTCATAAGGGTGAAGCTGAATCGTGTCGGCAACAGTGGGATTCGGATAGTTAGCAATGAGCACTTCCCCTGTTGCAAAGTCTTCAGGAATGTCGTACGCGATTTCTTTGTCGGACAGGTTGATGATGACCAGGAGTTTTTCGTCCTCGTGAGTGCGGGTAAACGCGTAAACCTGTGGGTGTTCGAGCTGGTACGGCTGGTATTCACCAATGGAAATGGCAAGGTGCTGTTTGCGCAGACGGATGAGTTTTTTGTAGTAGGCGAGGATTTTTCCGCCCTGTTCTTCGGCCGCCACATTGATGCGGTCTTGGTTGGTGGGTCGTAACCATGGGGTGCCCGTCGTAAAGCCAGCGCTCGGGCTGTCGTCCCACTGCATGGGAGTGCGGGAGTTATCACGAGCCTTGGAGTGCACAATCGCAAACGCTTCGGCTGCGTCGAGACCTTGGTCGATGAGCGCGTTGTAGGCGTTGCGGGCTTCGACATCAACATAATCGTCAATGCTGTGATATTCGGGATCGGTCATACCGATTTCTTCCCCCATGTAAATGTAGGGGGTGCCGCGCAGCATATGGATCATGGTGGCCAGCATGGTTGCGGATTCCACCCGGTATGTTGTTGGGTCGCCGAAGCGGTTGACGGATCGCGGCTGGTCGTGGTTGTTGAGGAAGAGCGCGTTCCAACCATTGCCTTCTTGCATGCCCAACGCCCATTCGTTGAGGGTGCGTTTGAGGTCGATGGGGTTGAACCGCACATTGCTCCATTTTTGCCCATTGAGGTAGTCCACTTTGAGGTGGTGGAAGCTGAATACCATGTCGAGCTCATGGTTGTCGGGGTTGGAGTATTCCACGCAGTTTTGAATGCTTGTCGACGACATTTCGCCGACGGTCACCGAATCAGGATCCTGACCAAAACTCTCGGCATTCAATTGTTGAAGGTAGGCGTTGACGTCGGGACCGTCGGTGTACATGTAGCGGGGGTCTTCACCTGGCGCCGAGGATTTCAGTTCCGCGGCCTTGCCAATGACGTTGATGACGTCAAAACGGAAACCGTGAATTCCTTTGGCCCGCCAGAAGTTTACGATTTTTACCATTTCGTCGCGCACTTCTGGGTTGCGCCAATTCAGATCGGCCTGGGTGGGATCATAAAGGTGGAGATAGTAGTTGCCGGTGTCGCCGAAGGGCGCCCAGGCGGGACCACCGAATTTTGATTCCCAGTTTGTGGGCAGGCCACCGTCTGCGGCGGGCGGCCGAATGATGTAGAAGTCTTGGTATTTTTTATCGCCGGCTAGGGCCTTTTGGAACCATTCGTGTTCAGTCGATGTGTGGTTGAGTACCATGTCGAGCATCACGCCGATGCCGTTGTCGGTGAGTGCGCGCACGAGTTCATCGAAGTCATCCATGGTGCCGATGGCGGGATCAATGTTGTAGTAGTCGGCAACATCATAGCCACCATCACGTTGTGGGGAAACGAAAAATGGATTGAACCAAATCATGTCGATCCCGAGGGAGGCTATGTAGGGGATTTTTTCGATGACACCCCGGAGGTCCCCTATGCCACTTCCGGTCGTATCCCGGAATGATTTCGGATAAATCTGGTAGATAGCATATTCACGAAAACCCACTTTTGTGGGGGGCTTCCCCATAATTTTCTCCTTACCAAGAAGTAAATGATAAACATGACGATCGACAAATATTTATCATTTTGAGATATATTTCACAATATTTATCGGGTAGTGGCCCTTACTATACACCCTCTTATTAAGAATGCAGCCCACATTATGATATCTATAGGTTGAATATCACATGAAAGTCTTATATTGGCATCTATTGCCAAATACACATAGTGAGCCACCCCCGGTTGAGGCCATCCAGCGGAACCAATGCTCACAGCCAACAAACAAGCCCCGAACGATCCTCGCAAAATCCCGATAAACCCGGACGCCCCACCCCGACAAGCCCCCAATCACATACGAACACCAGTTTGTTTTACCAGCACACCTAACCACACAAAACCTAATTTGGCGCATGTCGCACGCCACCACCCCCACAAACGCCAGAGAACCCATGCTTTGCAAAATCATGCGGCGCAATAACCAACATTTGCCATCAGAAAGATATGACAATGTGTGTACCCCCGAAAAGACCTGAGCTGGTTTGAAGTACCATGGTAACCATGGCATTTTTACTGAAACTCATCGCTATCATCCTGCTTTTAGTAGCACTCTTTGCGTTTTACCAATCATGGAAAGCGAAAAAATCTGCCTCAAACGAGGGTGCTAAACAACGCAACGATCCCCTCGCCTTCGCCGCTGGCGTATCTGGGGAAAACGACTTCAACCCACAAGTCATAGGCCCCGGCGCAATCCTCAGCCGCGGCGGTATCGACTATGTGGTGCGAGGCACGGTGACGCTCAGCCAGGGACCATTCGTGTGGCACGAACACATGATCGACGGTGGCTCCGGCAGCCTATGGCTCAGCGTCGAGGTCGATGAGGGACAATTAGAACTCGTGCTCTGGAATCCCCGGAAAGACCTTAACCTTGACCCACATGCCACCATCGAAGTTGATGGGGTGACCTACCGGGAGATCGAACGCGGCGGCGCCCGCTACACCACCGAAGGCACCACCGGCCTGCCCGCCGCCGGCGACATGAGCTACGTAGACTACGAAGGCCCCAATGGGATGCGGCTAGGCCTGGAAAAATACGGGCCAACCACCCCATGGGAAGCCACCGTGGGCCAGGTTGTTACCCCAGGCGAATTTAATGTTTTCCCGGCCCCACCCGCCCAATAAGGGAATTTTACGTTCATGATCGAATTCACCATTCCCCAAAAAGACGTGTCTGCCGACGCGCTGGGATTATGTTTAGGCGGCCCGGCGCCGGAAGACCAACTCGCCGACACCGTTTTCATACCAGCAGACCAATCCGATGACGGGCAACACCTTTGCCTGCGCCTGTGCATTATTGGGGCCTCACATGTTGCCGAGCTTCTCGATAGAGAAAACACTGTGGTGTTTCGGGAAGAAGTTTCGTGTGCCGCCCAACAACATGGTGGGGAACCATTATGCGATGTCCAGGAACGAACCATGCCGCATTCCCATGGTCAATATCGTTTCCATGCCGAGCATTTGCGCTATTCCCCGGAAGGTTTCGCCGCCGCCGCGGCAGACCTCTGTGCCGTCTTTGATGACGATTGGCTCGTAGGGGCTTTTCCCGGAGAAGGAAAATACCACATCACAGCACTATTTGGTATGCCCCAGCACGATGGATGGCTTTGGGACACCTATCATCTCTACCCCAATGACTACACGGTGGTGCACACCACATCGACGTTTCAGCCGCTATCGCAACGCACAACCACAAGCTAGCAATGCGGAATTTTAATGGATCGAAGGGACTGTAAGGACATAAGTCATGGAAAGTAGCAAGTGGCTGAAGATCGCCATCGCCTGCCTGATTGGTGCGGTACTCACGTTTGTTCTGGGGTATGCGGTATCATCCGATAACACCGACATCAGCAAATATATTGCGAAAACGTATAAAAAGGCGAATGCTTCAGGTTTCGCCTCGGACCAGGCTGTGTACTCCTGCTCCGGTGAGCCGAAAAAAGTAGCAAACGATATTGTTACCAAGGGCCCACGGCGACCAGACGCACAAAAGGAAGACCCCAAAACTAACACCGTCTATTTGCGCTACCCCAAGAATTTAGTGCAGGTGTTAACAAAAAATAATCAATGCCTGATCGTGGTGGAAAGCCATAAACGGCTTAATAACGGCACCTATGTGTTCATGGGTCCGGGCTTTGGGCCGTCATCACCAGGCTCATCGTCAGGTGGCCGATCCGGTTCCGGCAGCGGCGGCGGAGGTGGCGGCTCCGGCAGTGGTGTGAAATAAGCAGGTGAAATAATGAATGGGATGAATAACCAATAATTGATAGGGAGTGATAACACATGCATCACATACTGCTGGCTGCACAGCCAACCGCGCTGCTCACGGAAGTTCCTGCGCCAGACCAGCCACTAGGTCAAGGTGTTATCAGCACCCTCGCCTATTTCGTCCTGTCCATGGCGATTTTCGGCATTGGTTTTATCGTCCAAGACCTGCTCACACCAGGAAAATTCCGCAAACAGGTATTTGTGGACAACCTCCCCAATGCCTGCATGCTGGCCGGATCGCAGGCCATAGCAATCGGTATCGTTCTGGCCGCCGCCATATCAACCTCCCCAACCGACCTGGTAGAAGGACTCATCGCCACCGCCGTCTACGGGGCCGTGGGACTAGCGCTGCAAACCTTTTTCTTGGTGCTATTAGAATGGTTGAACCCGGAAAAATTCCGCTACGTGGTAGAAGACACCAAATTACGGCCATCAGTGCTGCTCAGCGGCATCATTCTCATCGTCGTGGGAGTCATTAACGCCGCATGTCTACTGTAGAAATATCACCAGCAAAACGGTTTCTGCTGCTGGTGTCGGTATCTATCTGTGCCGCCGCCGGCCTAGTCTACGAACTGGCCCTGATCTCCCTATCCACCGTGCTCAACGGGGGCAGCATCGTAGAAACCTCCCTCATTGTAGCGGGGTTCGTCGCCGCCCTCGGCCTGGGTGCCCTCGCGGCAAAACCCCTGCTTCACCGGGCCGAAATTTCGTTCCTCATGATCGAACTGCTCCTGGGGCTCATCGGTGGCATGAGCGCGATGCTGCTCTACATTACGTTCGTTATCATCGGGCAATCCCTCATTATTCTCACCCTATCGACCCTAGTCATTGGCATGTTCGTGGGCGCCGAACTGCCGCTACTCATGACGCTATTCCAACGCGGCCGGCTTGTCGACGCCGCAACCTCCGGCTCGGTGCTGGCCACCCTCAACGCCGCCGACTATCTGGGGGCGCTACTGGGCGGCCTGGCCTGGCCATTCCTGCTCCTCCCCTACCTAGGGCTCATGCGGGGCACGCTGGCGGCCGGACTGCTCAATCTCACCGCGGCCCTCGCAATCTCCATCATTGTGCTCCGCCACGACCTCAAAGTTCGACAGTTTTATGTGATTATGACCGGTCTTCTTGCCGCAATAAGCGTGCTGGTGGTGCTGTTCATCCGCAGCGACGGCATTATCACCACCGCCCGGCAACGGCTCTACGAATACCCGATCGTGTTCACCGCCCAAACCAACTACCAGGAAATCGTCGTCACGCAATGGGGTAAGGATCGGCGCCTCTACCTCAATGGCGGCCTGCAATATTCCACCAGGGATGAGTACCGCTACACCGAATCACTCACCTATCCAACCCTCACGGACACCACCGAATCGGTACTCATCATTGGGGGCGGCGATGGGCTAGCCGCCCGGGAATTACTGAAGGTACCGACAATTCACCGAATCACCCAGGTGGAATTGGACCCCATCATGATCGAGACGGCCAACACGGTGCTATTGGCCGATAATCAAGGGGCACTCAAAGACCCAAAAGTCCATGTCGTCATTGATGATGCTTTCAGCTGGGTGCGCGCCGGGGGCGATGGGCAGCACTATGATGCAATCATTGTGGATTTGCCGGATCCCGACACGGAGATCGTGGGCAGGCTATATACGGAGGAATTCTATGCGATGCTGCTCAAGCAGCTCACGTCGCGGGGGATTATGACAGTGCAGTCGAGCAGCTCGTTTACCACACCGGATGTGTTTTCCCGAATTTACTCAACTCTGCAGGCTGCCGGATGTCACACGGTGGTGCCCTATCATGTGCATGTTCCCACGTTTGGGGACTGGGGGTTTAATTCGTGTTTTGCGGGTTCGCAGTCGTTTCAACTACCCGCTACGCTCCCAAAAGATGTGAAGTTTATCACCCCGGAGGTTCTAGCATCGGCAACCATTTTCGGGCTGGATAATCAACCACGAAAGCTAGATCCGAACACATTAGACCATCAACGCATTGTAGATGATTTGCGTCGTGGTTATCGGGATACTGGGGCGTAAAATTTGGGGGTATCCTTTCGATAGTTTGTCCGAGTTTTTCACTACTATCCAACCCGAAAAATACCCCCTAAATAGGTAGGTTAGTGTGGCATGGGTGATTGCGTTAAGTGACGCCTAAGCGCAAGAATATTAACGATCTACTCCCAAATTGTAGGTAAGACTTATCAAGGTTTTGCGCTATATCATTTCAACTTTGGAGGTTTGTCTTATGCCCCACTCCGATCAGATGCTTACATCGGTAAGCATTGGTCAGCGCTGCGTGCTTGCTGACATCAACACGGAAGAGCTTAATGACGCCACCCGCCGGCGCCTCGCCGAGCTGGGATTCAGGCCAGGCATCACGGTCACCGTTACCCAAAAAATTAACAGTGGCGGCCGGGTTGTCAAAATTGGTAGCACTCGCTATGCAATCGACGGCCCCACTGCGCGCCAACTCCACGTGAATCCGATCCCCGCCTGATTCGGGCACATTACCGCTGCGTATCACGTCGTAAAGCTACAAAAGCTATAAGGACCATCATGACAACAACCCCTGCCCCTAAAGCAACAACATGCCATTGCGAATCACATGGGCATGCCATGGCACCCAAGGGTGCCCCAATTGTGGCACTCGTCGGCGCGCCCAATGCCGGCAAATCCACGCTTTTCAACAGCCTCACCGGCGCAAAGGCCCGCATGGGTAACTGGCCCGGCACCACCGTCGAGGTGAGCCGTGGCGCCTGGAAACAGTCCAAGGACGTTACCTACGACGTCATCGACTTCCCCGGCGCCTACTCGCTGGATCCCATGAGCCCGGACGAGGAGCTCACCCGCAATCTGGTCATTGACGCCGCCGAGCAAGACCGCCCTGACCTGGTGATTATCGCCGTCGACGCCTCTAGTCTGTCGCGCAGCCTCTACATGGTGGCGCAATTGACGGAACAGGAAAATCGCCTGGTCGTGGTGATGACCAAGGCCGACGTCGCCGCCGCCAACGGTGAAGAAATTGATAGCAAAAAGCTATCTGAACAGTTGGGTATCCCCGTGGTGTCTGTGGACCCTCGGCACCGTTCGAATGTGGAGAAAATCGGCGCCATCGTCGCCGAAGAGCTGCAGAAACCCAAGAAGGTACACAGGGATGTGCCGGCAGACGCCAGCGAGTTCGACCTGGCCGACCGGCGATTCGAATGGGTGGAGGCAGCGGTGAGCGCCAGCACCACGGTCAAGGAAGCCGGGAAGACCACCCTCAACGAGAAAATAGACCGGTTCGCGCTCCACCCGATTGTCGGCCCGCTCATGTTCCTGGCCACCATGTGGTTGGTGTTCCAAATCACCACCACCGTGGCCAGCCCACTCCAGGACGCCCTGACGAACTTCTTCAATGGCCCGGTCACCGACTGGACCAATGCGTTGCTGACCGCTATTCATTTTGATCATCCGATTGTCACCGGCCTGCTCGTGGGTGGTCTCATCAACGGTGTGGGCATGGTGCTATCGTTTGCCCCGCTCATGGCGCTCATGTTCCTGTGTCTCGCGGTGCTGGAGGATTCCGGCTATATGGCCCGCGCCGCCGTGGTGACCGACCGGGTGATGAAGTCCATTGGCTTGCCCGGTAAGGCATTCATCCCGCTCATCGTTGGTTTTGGCTGCAACGTTCCCGCTATTTCCGCAACCCGGGTGTTGGGGAAGCCAAAACAACGGCTGCTGACCGCGCTGCTGATCCCGTTCACGTCATGCTCGGCCCGGTTGACGGTGTATGTGATGCTGGCGAACACGTTCTTCCCGGATAATGCCGGCACCGTGGTGTTTGCGATGTATCTGATCTCCATTGCCCTGGTGATCCTGGTGGGGCTGGCCATGCGGAATACCCTGTGGCGGCGCATGGGTGCGGAGCCGTTGGTGATCGACCTGCCCACCTACCAGCTGCCGGGCGCCCGGTTGGCGTTCTCGGTGATGTGGATCCGACTCAAGGGCTTCCTGCAAACCGCCGGCAATATCATTGTGGCCACGGTGGTTGTGGTGTTCGTTCTGCAGTCGACCCCACTGACCAGCGAATATGGGTTTGCCGATAAAGAGCTGCCGCCGCAGGAAAGCGCCTACGGCCGGATGTCCGAGGCTATTTCCCCGGTGTTTGCCCCGGCCGGGTTTGGCTCCTGGTCGATCGCTGGTACGCTCGTCACCGGCTTCGTGGCCAAGGAAGCCGTGATCTCCACGTGGGCCCAAACCTACAGCCTGCAGGATCCGAGCGAAGAAGACCCTGAGGCACAGGGTAAGTCCGACCTGGCGGAGGCCATCCGACAGGACTTTGACGATACCTCCGGCGGGCATGCCGTTGCCGCGCTGTGGGCGTTCATGGTCTTCCTGCTGGCCTACACTCCGTGCGTGGCAACCCTGGCGGCACAGCGCCGGGAGATCGGGGTCAAGTGGACACTGATTGGTATTGGTATTCAGTTGAGCACTGCCTGGTTATTGGCAGTGGTAATTTTTAATGTGTTGAAGGTGTGGTTCTAATGCGTCCATTATCAGCGGTTGAACAGTCGGTTCGTAACGGGGCGACTACCACGATGGAGATTTCCCGGCAAACAGGTTTGTCCGCCTCCACGGTGGATGCGGCACTCCAGCAGTTGCAGCGTATGGGCATGCTGAAAAGCAGCAAGGAAACCATCGCCTGTGACGAGTGCGCCATGTCGTGTGGCTCGGATCATTCCAGCAGCTGCGGTTCCGGGTTGGTGACCTTAACGTTGCTGCCCCACCGCCCCGAATAGCACCCAATATGGTTGCGGCCTCGGTTGTGTTCTTTGCTCAACCGGGGCTTTTTGCTTATTTTTGCTGCTTTACGACGCCTGCCTCAGGCGGGGATAAGTCATTATGGTGGCGGCCCAATCCACGATATTTTCACTCGTAAATTACCGATTATCCTCACGCGCCCATAATGCGCACTAATGCGGTGGAAAATCACCGATAATAGCCGTGCTCCTTAAGGATTTACCCGGCTACCGCAGGGTGTTACCAGCCATTATCCGGTATCAGCATCCAATGATGGTACGGCATTACCATCCACCATAATCACCCCCAGAATACCCATGATAAAGAAACTCATTGATAAAAGCCGGAAATTCAGCCCTCATATAAAGGCTTCGTTCTAAGCTAGATAACCATGGATGTAATGGAATTAAACGGTGGTCGGTTTTACCTACGACCACTTCACGATGATGACCGCATTGATGACCGGCCGGCACTCAAAAAGCTACGGGTAAACCCGGACGATTTCATCAGCATGGCCCGTATTTCTCTCGACCGCTACTGCTGGGCAATCTGCGAGCAAACCAGTGTTGAAATGGTGGCGTTGGGGGTTTATGACCATGCGCTTGGCGATATTGTTACCCACCCCATCGGCGATCCCAACCGGGTGTTACCTAATGATCCGGTGCTGCCGCCCAAGACCGTGCAGGATGCGGCCGATGATGGGTTGGAAATCATTTCCCGGTGGGTTGATTCATATTTCCCGGAAACAGTGGCAGCAGAAACTAACGACAGTTCTCCTTCCTCCCCCGCTAGCCACGTCGATACCACTGCGGTTCGTGCCGTTACCTCGGTGGATAGCACGGATAACGCCGCCGACGTGACGGCATAAGATCACATGAATAAGCGCAGAAGCAGCGTAAGCGCATCATAAACTGTGGCCGTTCAACATGGTGGTATGCCGGCGATACTATGAGGGGATTTCGGTATCAAAGATCCGACGTCGCATATCAACGACGGTATGTGGGTGTGTCAGCCCGGGGCGGGAATCAAATCTGTGTGCTAATTTTTCGACAATATCGACACACCATTGGGCGGCTTCTGCAACGGTGGGGTTCTCCAAATCTGTAGAGATGATCCATGGCAGGGATGACCCCAAAAACTTCAGCCGTAGCCGCCGGGATGGTCGCGGATAATGCCGCAATAATATCGCGGCAGCGGCGGCACTATCCATAAGAATTCTAGGGCTTTCCATTTCTAGCCAATAGGGCAATTGCGATACAAAAAACATCACACCAATGTGATACTGAAACTTGTATCCGCGCATCCCCATCAGCGCATAATACATAAAATGCTGCGAATAAAATTCCGTCCCTATACGGGAGTGCAGGTCGCGGCGCAGAGTTTTCCGATGCGCCCGCCGCGCCTTCTTCACTTCACCGGCGTAAATCCATGGTTCCAGCATAGACAAATACAGGTTTTCCGGCTGTGCGCTGCAAAAATCCTCGGTTTGACTGAGTGCCTGTTCGCCAACGGACACGGCATCAAAGGTGTCCCCCATTGCATATAACGCCTTAATATGGTGGATTGCAGAGCAGCTGGGACATTCGGAGAAACTGCCTTCTTCCCGTGGTTCAGCCAGCCAGAGGGAAAACGCCTCCCGGGCGGCCGGATCATCGCCAAGTTCCCGGAACACATAGTAGGCACGCAAATAATATTCCTTCATGGAGCTCGCATGTGCAGACCAGAAGTCCCGAAGCTCAGCCAATTCTCTATGCAGGATGGCAACAGGAGTGTCGGGGTGGTCAAGCAACGCAGTAAGATAATACTTATATTGTTTTCCCAGGTAAGGCGCCCAATCGGCCTGTTGATCCAGGTCGAGGGTTTCAAATATTATGCGGGCTTCTTGAAAGGATGTGGGGAGTTGGCATAGTTCCCCGCCATATGTATAGGCGTCACCCAGTTCCACCAGGGCATCGAGCAATAACTCATCATCGTTCATGTACCGGGTTTTCCCAACGAGTTCTTCCCAGCTGAGAATCTGTTCTTCCCCATAATCGGCGTTGCGTGCCCTCATGAGGAGTTCAACAAAAGAAGTTTCCAGCTCGTCGGATTCACGGTCGTACGGGAACGACTCGGGGCTTTCCATAATGACCTTTCTCCCTTGCGAGGTACCCATACGCACAGGTAGGTACGGTACAAGTGATGATAAAAACCACCGGGAAATCTATGGGTGTCTACTATGATTATGCTGCTTAACACAGTTTTATTGAGGTGATTTAACGCATAATACCACCCCGTTTCCCTACTATACTCATTTGGTTATCCATATGGGGTAGATCATGCTCATGCTTATCGACGCCTTACCAAATGTGATCGGAGCACTTCTGGCCCAACCTGGGCCAAATACAGCGGATCTTCTATCTCCTTCCCTTTGACCCCCAAACAGGCACCCACAAATAGGTTTCCCCGGTCAGGTGTCCCCAATTGGGTGAGGTCTACCAGTCTTCTCTTCCAGCACCCCAATCTAGTGACCTAAAAATGGGCACCCGCGCTCGGGTGCCCACGATAAAGCGCATCCAATCAGGTGTGTTCCTTTGAGTACACCCGATTGGATTAGCCTAAATCATCATGCTCCACTAATTGGCGAGCCGCCTCTGTGATGGATCCCGACAACGATGGATACACGGCAAAAGTATCTGCCAGCTGATTCACCGTAAGATTATTCGTCACCGCCACTGCAATCGGTAAAATCAGCTCCGATGCGGTGGGAGCAACAACCACCCCACCAATCACAATGCCGGAGTGTTTTCGGCAAAACATTTTCACAAAACCGTGCCGAAGCGACCGCATCTTCGCCCGAGGGTTGGTCTCTAAGGGCAGCATGACCGTGCGGGCACTCACCTGGCCGGATTCAATCTCATTCTGGGTCACCCCCACCGCCGCAATCTCTGGACGGGTAAACACAGCCGTCGCCACCGTCTTCAACCGCAATGGTGAAACCCCCTCCCCCAAGGCATGGTACATGGCGATCCGACCCTGCATCGCGGCAACGGATGCGAGCGGAAAGAGGTCCGTGCAATCACCCGCCGCATACACCCCGGGCACATTCGTGCGCGACACCCGGTCCACCTTAATATGCCCCGAAGGGGTGGTTTCCATCCCAATGGCTTCCACGCCCATGTTTTGAGTATTAGGGATAGAACCCACCGTCATGAGCGCATGCGATCCGCGGATTTCCCGACCATCACTGGTGCGCACCAACACTCCCCCATCATCCGTACGCACCACCGAATCCACCCGTGCGTGTTTCACCAGGGACACCCCTCGCTCCGTCAACACGGTTTCCAGCACATCCGCAGCATCAGCGTCATCGTGTGGCAAGATTCGATCCCGCGAAGCCACCATTGTGACTTTCACTCCGAGCTCCGCAAATGCCGACACGAATTCCGCGCCGGTCACGCCGGAACCAACCACGATCAAATGCTCCGGTAATTCGGTAATGTTATAGATCTGCCGCCAGGTCACAATCCGCTCGCCATCGGGCTGTGCCCCCGGCAGAATACGGGGAGACGCACCCGTCGCCACCAACACCAAATCACACTCAATGGTTTCTACCGTGCCATCGGTATGTTCTGCCCGAATATAATGCACGGTTTGGTTCAAATTATAGTCATCAAAAGTGCCTCGACCTGCGATGATCCGAACCCCGGCGCGTTCGACCGAACGATAAATATCGCTCGACTGTTTCCTAGCTAATTGCTGTACCCGACCATTGAGGGCGGTAACAAGCCTGGTGGATCCCGCTCCTGCGGCATCCCCAGCTAGTTTCATGCTCAGCCCCATGTCTTCGGCGCGCCGAAGATCGGTTTTCACGTTGGCACCGGCGATAAATGATTTTGATGGGACGCAGTCATCAATGACTGCGGAACCGCCAAGACCATTATCTTCAATAAGAGTGATGTCTGCCCCATAGCGGGCACCGACAAGGGCTGCTTCGTAACCAGCGGGTCCACCGCCGATAATGACAATGCGCTTTGCAGAATGAGTGGTCAATCGTCCTCCAGAGGTAACACAACTATGGGCGTCGAAAAGCTTACACAGCAGACAATACCTGGCAGTGACTAAACCACAAACACCTGACCGGCGTGGGAATTAAACCGATCCGCGACGCCCGCGAAGAGCCGAACCCCCACCGGAATACATTTCTCATCCGCCAACATATTTGCCTTATGCAAATCCCCTTTCTCGCTCACGCCATCCCAGCAGCCCAACCGTGCCATTGAGCCCGCGACGTGCTCCAAATACCACGAAAAATCCTCCCCACCCGACGACTGGGGCGCCTGCACCACCGCCTGGGGGTCCATCATTCGTGCCGCATCCGCGAGTATGGCTGTCGCCACATCATCGTTAATCACCGGCGGCACGCCCTTCACGTATGTGATCTGGTACTGCGCACCAGTTGGGGCAACAATCGCCCCAATGAGTTCCTCCAAGAGCGGTTGGATTTTCCGCCACACATGGATATCTCCCGTGCGGATTGTCCCCCGGATCGTCCCTTCCTCGGGGATAGCATTGGGGGCAAAACCTGCGTTGATCGCCCCGAAAACCATGACCGTTGCCGTCCGCGGATCCACCCGACGTGTCAGTAATCCTGGCAGGTCAGTGACTATTTTTGCCAGGGCATACACCACATCGTTTGTGAGGTGCGGGCGAGATGAGTGCCCGCCGGAACCGGTGACTTTGACCTCAATAACATCCCCGGCAGAGGTGATGGGACCTACCCGAACCCCGATCATGCCGGTGCGAATTTTTGGCTCTGCGTGGATCGCAAAGATATTAGTGATTCGCTCCAAGACTCCCAACTTAATGAGTTCTGGGGCGCCGGAATCCATAACTTCTTCCGCTGGCTGAAAGATAATACGAATACCGATTTTTATCAGTCCTCGACGGTCCGCCTCCGCAAGCACACACGCCAGCCCGAGGGCAACCGTGATATGGATGTCATGGCCACATGCGTGCATGACGCCCGCGTTTTGTGAACTATGCTTGCAGCCCGTGTGCTCCTGAATGGGGAGCGCATCGATGTCGGCGCGGAACGCAATTTTTTCCGGGGTGTCTGGGCCGATGTCCACCATGAGCCCAGTGTTGGGAAACAGATGGGGGGTGAGCCCGTGATCGCGCAGAATGCTATTGATGGTGGCGGTGGTGCGGTATTCCTGGTCGGAGAGTTCAGGGTGGGCGTGGAAATCCCAACGCCATTGGTAAAGTTCGGTTGTATGGTCTGCTAGCCACTCATGAGCGATGTCCGCCAACGACGTTGCCGGCGCCGCTGGTGTGGTCGGTTCCCCCGTGTCTCCTGCGGTTTCCGTAGTGCCGGCTTCGGTAGCGTCGCAGGTTTCGCACCCATTTAGCATGTGGTTATCTGGGGTATGTTCGTCGTGATTATCGCTGCTGGAATGGTGCTGTTTCACTGTGTTCTCCATGAAATACCCAAAAGTGTACTGCTCATTATTTTCATCAATGTTGATGCTGGTTTAAGTTTATGCCCATCCCCCACCCAATCCCATAATGAGATGACTAAGCTTTAAGAAGTATTTCGATATTTTTCCGACTTTCAGCATTTCAAGAGCATTCCAAGAAGGGCAGGCCAGGTAGGGGTAATGAGTGAACAGCTAACATTTGGTACTGCCGGAATGCGGGCCCCAATCGGTCCGGCATCTCATCAAATGAATGTTTTTCAGGTAACGCGGATCACTTCGGGGGTGGCTATGTGGCTGGGGAAACACCGCATCATTTCCCCGGAACGCCGACACCTACCGGAAGCCTATTCCATGGCTGAACAGTTTACGGCCACAAGCCCTTACGAGCTTGGCGGGTTGGATTTTCACGATGATGACCCGGCGCCCCGGGTGGTAGTTGGTTATGATGCCCGTTATGGTTCCCACGTGTTCGCCACGACCGCCGCGGAGGTTTTTGCGGGCGCCGGCTTTGAAGTGTTTCTGCTGCCCACTCCCTCCCCGACCCCGTTGATTCCCTGGCTGGTGCGTAGTTGGGGGCTCGATGGTGGGGTGCAAATCACGGCTTCGCATAATCCGGCCGGCGACAATGGCTATAAGGTGTACATGAATAATGGTCGCCAGTTGACCAGTAGCGCCGCCCGAGAGATTGAGGCGCTCATCGCCCAGCAGGTGCCGGCGGCGGTGGAAATACCCCGGGTGACGGTGCGTCCCTGCCCGGATCAGTTGCGTCGTTTCATTGATGAAGTGACAAGTATTGTGATGCCTAGCCAAGCGGATTTATTGCGGGTCAATAATGAGCGGGCAAATATTAAGGTGGCAGTGACGGCCATGCATGGGGTTGGGGGCCGGGCCATGATGCAAACGTTACAGTCGGCGGGATTCGCCCAAATCTTTCCGGTGATGCGGCAACAATACCCGGACCCAACATTTCCCACGGTGGAATTCCCCAACCCGGAAGAACCCGAGGCTGTGGCGGAGCTGCTGCGGTTGGGTAAAAAGGTGTCGGCGGACATAGTGATCGCCCTGGATCCAGATGCTGACCGGTGTGCGGTAGGCATTCGGTTAAAGGACGGCACACTGCGCATGTTGCGGGGCGATGAAACTGGGCCGTTGCTGGCAACCCGCATGGTGGCGCCGTGGGATGGCGAGGGGGAGCAACCTATTGTCGCCACCACCATGGTGTCGTCCCAATTATTAACCGCAATCGCCGCAGATCGAGGTTGGGATTTACGGCTCACCCCAACCGGGTTTAAAAATCTCAATGCGGCAGGTGGAGAGCACACCGTGGCATTCGCTTATGAAGAGGCGATAGGGATTTCGCCCGTCCCCTGGCTTGTCGACGATAAGGATGGCATCACCACGGCCCTTATTGCCTGCACCTGGGCTGCGGAGTTAAAGGCACAGGGGTTGACTCTCGCGGATGAGCTCGAATCCCTGTATAAACGTTATGGGATTTATGTAGGCCAACAAATCGCAATTCGAACTAATGATCCCACCGGTTTGATTGGGGCTTGTATTCAAAATCCGCCCACGACCTTGGCTGAGATAAACCTGGAATTCGAAGCCGTGTTCAGTGGGGAGCGCACGCCTACCGGCCTGCTACTGCGGGGCCCAAGCCCGGTAGGAAAAATTCGGGTATGGGCCCGGGCTTCCGGCACGGAGCCAAAGGCCAAGCTGTATATAGAAATCGCCGAGGCTACAAGCCGAACCCAGGCGGAGGACTTATTGCAGCGGATCGCCCGGGAAGTAACCAGATACATACGTCAGCTATAGTGCTCGGGTATAGTGCTCGGGCCGCAAAACGCATCTCAACGTTGCTAGCAAACAGTATTGTGAACGATCCGTGGCCAATCCATGCCGCATGGCTACATGAAACTACTGCATGAATGCGCTGCATAAACGTGCTGCATAAGTACTGAGCTGGAGTATTCAATGTACTGCCCACTATCCCCAAGACGGATCATGGGGTCGCCACCACAACTCCAGCTCAGCACCTGCGCTATCCTTCCGATGATCCCGCCTTGGCCCCTTGCAAATCCCGCCAATCCAGGTGTTTCCGTGTGTTCTCGTGGATCATGGCCAGTAGGAAAGGTGCTGAGCTGGAGTTGTGGGCCAGGACAACACCCCAGGCCCCGCTGAATCGAGAAAGTACAGCTTAGTATTAACGCCACCCGGAGCGGCAGCGGCTTTCAGCATAGAGACACAGATCAAGGCATCAACAGCCACAACTTGTAGCATATGTTCTGAGCTGGAGTTTATCGCCACAAGGCATTCCCCCGCCCCTGCCGCCTGCCACCACCAACTACCGGTTCTCCCCCACAAGGCGTTCGAAATAGCCGCGGCCGTGGCCACAAGATCGCTGACAATCCATGGCCACGGCCGAGCGCATATGGCACGCGGCTAATATCGGGAACCGCGGTACCCGTTTATGCCCGCATTTATGGCAAAAGCCTGGTCCTCGGTGAATGGCTCGGTATCGCTCGCGTAGCGAGGCCACACGAGTTCGAAGGTGATAATGCCGTCGACAAGCTCCGCAAGATCACACACGCCACCCACGATTTCCGAACCGGCTGGCAGCATCACCGCCGGCGGCACCATAAGTGCGCTGGATAATTTATAGATTGTTGATAAGCTAGGATCAGCTGGGGTTCTAGCATTATTATCATTACGTTCCAGATTGGATATCTGGTTTCTACTCAAACCACAAATCTCCCCAAGGCGCTGTTGGGTTATACCTCGAATATTACGAAGCAGCCGTAAGCGGGCGCCAAACACGCGACCATAACTAGGCCACGTATCCCATTTGTTGCTTAGACCACTTCTTATAAGTAGTCGCATGTTTTTAGTTTGCCCAAGACTTTGAATTTGCACAAGAAAAATATGCAAACGTTCACGGGTGATAATATTCACACGAAATTACCTGCACATAGTGACCACAAAAATCCCACTACCAGCACTTTTACTATTTTCTTATCAGATTTTGGATTAGATCATGACCTACCCGCGATGACCTGCTATTTTGTTACTACAAATCAATATTTCGCGGTCCATAGAGCCGATCGCCGGCGTCGCCCAGGCCTGGAACAATGTAGGCGTCTTCGTTCAATTCCGGGTCGATAGTGGCGGTCACCAGCCGTACCGGTAGCCCCGAATGGGCGAGGGCATCTACACCCGGTTGGGCGGAAACCATGCATACCGCGGTGATATCCGTGGCACCACGGTCCGCAAGAATCCGCACCGCGTGCAATAACGAACCACCGGTCGCCAGCATCGGGTCGACTATGAAAACCGTGCGGCCACTCAGGTCATCGGGCAAGGCCTCCAGATATGGGACTGGCTCATGGGTAACCTCATTGCGTGCTAAACCAATGAATCCCACCTGAGCATCAGGAATCATTTTCAGTGCCGGATCGATCATGCCCAACCCGGCCCGCACCACTGGAACGATAATTGGCGGATCGGCCAATCGCGTCCCAGTCGTTGCCGCAACCGGTGTGGTCAATGGGAATTGCTCAACACGTAGGTCGCGTGATGCTTCGTAAATCAGCATGGTCCCAAGATCCGCCAAGGCGGCACGGAAGCTGGAATTATTGGTTCGTTCATCACGCATAATGCTAAGGCGGGCGGCTACCAATGGATGGTCCACAAGTAAAATATCCATATTTTCATGGTAGCGATCTTGAATCTCCTTGTCCCATAATTTCGGCCGAGCAGTCCAACTAGATATGAACGATAATCTTCACATTGATCCGCAGCATGTCCGCAACCTTGCCACCGAGCTCACAACCATTGCCGATGCCCCTGTGACATCCACGTTCCTCCCCGGTGAGACCATGCTGGGGGTGGGAAAATTCATTAGCGCCTTTAATGCCGCCGTCGATAGTGTCACTCTGCGAGCCCGCACCCAATGCGCCTACGTTGATGATGCAGTGGCCAAGACCCTCGACTACGTACGGCTTGTGGAGGAACATGATGCAGCCCTAGGCCAAACACTGGAACATGGCGATGATTGATCTCACCCGAACCATTCAGGTATTGGCAGACCTCAGGCCGCCCCTACAGCCCGTGGCGGCCCCCAACATTCCCGACTTTTCCCAGCTCCCGCAGTTAGCACAAGTATTCGGTAATGATCCTTCGCGGTTTATGGCCGATCATCGTGTGCTCATCCAGGATTCCCACGAACTCATACAGCTGCTTGCCCAAGCATTACCAGAGTGCGAAACCACCTGCCGTTTTCTCGAACAGCTTATCCAATCATTCATAGCCGAGGTCGCAGCCACCCTGTCGGTGGTGTGTGCCAGCAGCGGGGCCAATTGGGTCGCCGTCATCAAGCAGCTTATCGTGATGCCTAATAAATACGTCGAACAGGCGGTGGCCCACCTGCAGGGCCTGGAGCAACGGCTCGCGCCCCTCACCGCTCGATTAGAACAAATTTCCGAAACAAAGTCAGAGCTCGCCGCGCCGCATGCCGTGACGGATGCCGGAAAAATCCACAGCACCGCCGCCCGGGTTGCCGTTCCCCTCGACGAAACATCGAGAACCACAAAACCGACGGAGACGACATCCGGCACCCATCATGCATCGTCCGACCAGGTGGAACGTGGCCAACGCGCCGTCGCCGCAGCAAAAACCACCCTTGGCACCCCCTACGTGTGGGGCGGCACCACCACCTCCGGTTTTGACTGTTCCGGTCTCACCCAATGGGCCTGGCGGCAGGCCGGCGTCGAGCTGCCCCGCCTGGCGGAAAACCAAAACATTGGGCGCCAAGTTTCCCCCGACGAGCTCATCGCCGGCGACCTATTGGTATGGAATGGGCACGTGGCCATGTATGCGGGCGACGGCCAAATCATCGAGGCCGGCGATCCCGTGCAATTGGGGTCAATGCGCACTGAGAATCTGGGCATGGAATTTAAAGGGTACTTCCGGCCCGATTAGTAGACTATGATGTATCCCCATGGCTAATAACGGTATTGTTCCTGTCAAGTTGTCGCTCACCAAGGGCGATTTCTACACCTTGTGGGCACCTTCTTGGCGCGAACACGGCGCCGAATGGCAAGCCTTCCTCGGCGCTGGCGATGACCTCTTCGTGTTCCACTCCCCCGCGGAACTCTTGATTTTTCTGGAATCTGATGAGAAACACGACCTGCAAAGTCACCCTAAATGGGGGGCATTTTCTGCGCGAGATGCCCTACGCGCCGTGCCTGCAGAAAAAGAGGAATTCGATCTCGTTGGGGTGCCGGCATTCCTTGCCGATACTCCCTCAAGCAGCAATGTGAAGGCGGTAGCCCGATGCTTCCGAATCGCACGGAGCCTCGGCGATGTGGCCGCATCGACACCTATTCAGGTGTTTTTCTCATCACATTCTATTTTAGGAAATGCCGAACGCGGGTTGGAACACTTTACCGGGCCAGCCGGCATGTCCGAGTGGACCGCAATTGGCCGAGTGGTTCTCGTCAACTGGGATTCGGTGATTGACGAGCTCGATGACCTGGTGACGGTCAAAGAGGTGGATGAAGACAAGATCAAGGACGCCGAACAGCGAATCGAAGAGACGAAGAAGATCAACGAGGAAAAGCAAAAAGCGGAAGAGCAAAAACGTAAAGAAGAGGCCGAACAGGTCGATCCTTACGACAATACCGTGTGGGGCATCGCCGGCATCGACCCCATTAAGATCTCCATCGACGGCCGTACCGTCTACACGCTGCGCACATATGTGCAGGCCAAGCCGGTTTTCTTGGGGAAGTACGGCGAGATTTTCACCTTCAATTCTTCCAAGGCCCTGGTGCGGTGGCTGGTGGAACACGACGATCACGACCTCGCCAAGGTTTCCACGTGGGAAGACATCATGACCGTTGCCAATGCTGGCGAGCTCGGGGTCACGGTCCACCAAGACAATGTGTATTCCTTCAATGGCATTACCCGCGACATAGAAAAGGGTCCTGAGCAGGTGGATTCCAACCAGCTGCTGCGCGCCTACGAGCTGCTTGCCGACGCCGCCGACTGGGCCGGCGACGACTCCCTCAACTCGTTCTTCCTGGCGAATCCCCGGATGCAGGACTACATTTCCTACCTCACCGGCTACACCA
>ERZ772874.455-NODE-455-length-21911-cov-5.253020_pt1 | contig 21911 bp, 22 predicted proteins | sample MGYA00580586_ERZ772874 | MGnify/ENA primary metagenome ERZ772874 (study PRJEB29015, sample SAMEA2737952) | human oral metagenome | biome: human oral; feature: human-associated habitat; material: dental | place: China | collected 2154 ... | reverse complement strand
CATGCCGGGTGGTGTGGCAGGGGTGCAGCCCAGAGGGCTGCCCCCTATGCCGATGGGGCTGGGCAAAGGGAGCGGAGGCAGGCGTCAAGTATCAGGCAACAGGCTTGGGCTGGGGGCGCGTCCTGTTGCACCAGCCCCTCATGTTCGGGGGCCTCGCGGCCGGGCCGGTTGGCGGACGCTGCCGGACTGGTGTTATCATCCTCCTACCGTGGGGACGTAGCTCAGCTGGGAGAGCGCGGCGTTCGCAATGCCGAGGTCGGGAGTTCGATCCTCCTCGTCTCCACCACCCCCATTCCAAAGGGCCGGCTTCATGCCGGCCCTTTTTCGTTTCGGGGTTGGCGCGGAGCGCGGACATATCAGTATTGCCTCCTGCGGCGAATCCCGTTCTAATATCCGCATAATTTGCGGAGAATGAATGGACAATCAGTCGCGCTACATCTGGCAGCAGCCGGACTGGCCGCGCTGGCGCCATGATCTGCCGGCGCTGCTCCCGTTGCTCATCGAGGTCAGCCAGGCTCAGGGGCGGTTGCTGGGGCGGCTGCAGGATCTGGGTGAGGCTCAGCGGGCGGAGGCCAGCCTGGGGGTGCTGACCGAGGATGTGCTGAAGACCAGCGAGATTGAGGGGGAGAGTCTGGACGTGCGCTCGGTGCGCTCTTCGCTGGCCCGGAGGCTGGGGGTGGACGTAGGGGGCGTGGCGCCGGTGGACCGGCATGTGGAAGGCGTGGTCGAGATGGTGCTGGATGCCACGACCAACTGTCATGCGCCGCTGACGGCAGAGCGTCTGTTCGGCTGGCATGCAGCGCTGTTTCCCACGGGGTATTCCGGCATGGTCCGGATCGGGGTGGGGCAGTGGCGCACGGATGCGCGTGGGCCCATGCAGGTGGTGTCCGGTCCGGTGCATCGGCCGCGCGTGCATTTTCAGGCACCGCCGGCCGCCACGTTGCCGGAGCAGATGGCGGCTTTTCTGGCTTGGGCCAATGCGCCAGGCCTGGAGGCCCCGGCCGATGTCCCGGTCAACGGTGCTCGCGCCGAAGCACTGCTGAAGGCCGGGCTGGCCCACCTATGGTTCGTGACGTTGCATCCGTTCGAGGATGGCAACGGGCGCATTGCGCGAGCCATCGGGGATCTGTTTCTGGCGCGCTCCGATGGCAGCACGGAACGTTTCTACAGCCTGTCGGCGCAGATCGAGCGCGAGCGCAAGGCGTATTACGACATCCTGGAGCAGACACAGAAGGGCAGCATGGATGTGACGGCCTGGCTTTCCTGGTTTCTGGCCACGTTGGGACGGGCACTGGCCAGTGCGCATGCGACGCTGGATGCGGTGCTGATGAAGGCGCGCTTCTGGCAGCGTTGGGGCAGCACCCCGATGAATCCACGGCAGATCAAGCTGCTGAACCGGCTTCTAGACGGCTTCGACGGCAAGCTCACCAGCAGCCGCTGGGCCAGCATGGCCAGGTGCTCGCAGGATACGGCGCTGCGTGACATCACGCAGCTGCTGGACCTGGGGGTACTGCGAAGGTCGCCGGGAGGAGGGCGCAGCACGGGATATGAACTGGCAATGGGTGAGCCCCTTCGTCTGGGGACGGGCGGTTCGATGCCCATCTGACATCGCGGCCAGCTGCGGCCCGCTCTCCTACAATAGGCGCTTCCCTGACTCGTATCCGATTTCTGCTTCCTATCATGACGACTGCTCCCAAGGATTCTGCTTCCGTGTCTGCTGCTGCTGGCGGCATTTCCTCCTGGTCGCCCGAGAGCTGGCGCACGCATCCGGCCCGGCAGATGCCGACCTATCCGGACCAGGGGCGCCTGGACGCGGTGTGCGGGCAGTTGCGTGCCTTCCCGCCGCTGATCTTTGCGGGTGAGGTGCAGGCGCTGCGGGCGCAGCTGGCCGAGGTGGCGGCGGGGCGGGCTTTCCTGCTGCAGGGGGGGGACTGTGCCGAGAGCTTCGACATGCTGGATGGCGATGCGGCGCGCGAGACCTTCCGGGTGCTGCTGCAGATGTCGGTGGTGCTGACGTATGCGGCGGCGCAGGCGGTGGTGAAGGTGGGGCGCATTGCGGGACAGTATGCCAAGCCGCGTTCGGCCGATGCCGAGACGCGGGACGGGGTGACGCTGCCCAGCTATCGCGGCGACATCATCAATGGTGCTGCGTTCACCGAGGCGGACCGGGTGCCGCAGCCGGAGCGGCTGCTGCGTGCCTATTCGGCCAGCGCAGCCACGCTGAACCTGCTGCGAGCGCTGGCGGGCGGCGGTTTTGCCGATCTGCATCAGCTGCATGCCTGGACGGCGGATTTCGTGCGGGAGAGCCCGCAGGGGCAGCGCTATCAGGAGCTGGCCGACCGGATCGGTGAGGCGCTGGCCTTCATGCGGGCCTGTGGCGTGCTGGACGGGGCCGGGTCGTCGCTGAATCGGGTGAATTTCTACACCTCGCACGAGGCGCTGCTGCTGCCGTATGAAGAGGCGCTGACGCGACCGGGCGAGGGACCGCATCAGGGGCGCTGGTTCGGAGCCTCGGCCCACATGCTGTGGCTGGGCGAGCGCACGCGCCAGCTGGATGGGGCGCACATCGAGTACCTGCGCGGCATTCACAACCCCATTGGCGTGAAGGTGGGGCCCACGGCCACGCCGGACGAGGTGCTGGGGCTGATGCAGGCGCTGGATCCGAATCAGGAGCCGGGTCGGCTGGTGCTGATCACGCGCATGGGCGCGGGCAAGCTGCCGAAGCACCTGCCGGCGCTGGTGCGGGCGGTGAAGGCCAGCGGCCGTCCGGTGATCTGGAGCTGCGACCCGATGCACGGCAATACCGTGACCAGCTCCAATGGGCTGAAGACGCGCGACTTCGGCAACGTGGTGCAGGAGGTGCGCGAGTTCTTCGGGGTGCACGAGGCCGAGGGCACGATAGCCGGTGGCCTGCACGTGGAGCTGACCGGCCAGGATGTGACCGAGTGCCGGGGCGGCGGACAGAACCTGACGGACGAGAGCCTACAGGAGCGCTATACCAGCGCCTGCGATCCGCGGCTCAATGGCTCGCAGAGCCTGGAGCTGGCCTTCCTGGTGGCGGATCTGCTGAAGGCACAACGGCGCTGAGGCAAGCGCCTTTTCCCGATGAAAGCGCTGTTCGATGCCATTCTGTTCGCCGTGGGCGTGACCCTGCCCAGCGTGCTGTTGCTGGGCTTTGGCGTGGTGATGCGCCGCACGGGACAGGTGGATGCGACTTTTGCGGCGAAAGCGTCGCGGCTGGTCTTCAACTACGGGTTGCCGTGCCTGCTGTTCCATGAGCTGATGAGCAGCGAGATCCGTTACGGCCAGGAAGCCGTCATGCTGGCCGCGGGTGTCAGCACCACGCTGCTGCTGTTCCTGGGGGCGGAGCTGTATGCCTGGCGCTTCGTGCCGGAGGCACGCGACAAGGGTGTTTTCGTGCAGGGGGTGTTTCGCAGCAACATGGCGATCATGGGGCTGGCCTTTGTGCAGAACGCCTACGGCAATGCCGGATTGCCATCAGGGGCGGTCTACGTGGGTGTGGTCACGCTGATCTATAACGTGCTGTCGGTGATCACGCTCAGCCGCTCGGGGGCGCGGGCCGGTCGCCGTCGCTGGCTGCATGTCGGTCGCAACATCGTCACCAACCCGCTGATCGTGGCCATCGTGTCGGCGCTGCTGCTGCAGCGGATGAACATCGATCTGCCCATGCCCGTCATGCAGACGGCGCGCTACATGGCCAACATTGCACTGCCCATGGCGCTGATCTGCGCCGGGGCCACCTTCGATGTCCGCTCGGTGCTGGATACCTCCGGCATCTCGCTGCAGGCCAGCATCGGCCGGCTGGTGGTGGCGCCGCTTGCCGCCGTGGCGGTCGGACTGGCCTTCGGGCTGCGGGGCATCCCCATGGGGGTGCTGTTCCTGATGTGTGCGATGCCGGTGGCGTCGGCCAGCTATGTGATGGCCAAGGCCATGGGGGGCAATGACGTGGCGGCTGCCAACATCGTGGGCATCACCACGTTTGGCGCCATGTTCTCGGCAGCGATCGGCATCACGGTGCTGCGCAGCACGGGACTGATGTAAGGGGGACGAAGGCAGGCACGAACCGCGTGCTCCAAAGATGGGCGCACAGCAGCTCGTGCATGGGGCTTCACCTGTTGGCCGCCTGTTCAATGGGCCGCTGCAGGCTGTTCGCTGGCGGTGGCCACGTTCACTTCCACCGTGATGTGGACCAGCTCGGGATGAACCTTCAGCAGTCGGCGGAAGTAGTCGGGGGCAGGGCGGGGCTGCCAGCCTGCGTCGGCGTGGTGGTGGCCTTCCGTCGTGGAGGCGCTGGAGCCCTGCGGGCAGTCGTCTGCGGCAGCGACATCCGCCACAGGCGGCGGCGTCACCGCAGGAGATGCCACTTGCAGGGCCACGATGCAGGCGTACTTGTCATTGGCGACCCGCCACAGGTGCAGGTCCAGCACCTTCACGGGCATCGCGGCCCTGGTCAGCGTGCGGGCGATGCGCTCGGTCAGCGGGTTGTCCATCTCGGCATCCAGCAGCACGCGTGCGCAGTCGCGCAGCAGCCCCTTGGCCCAGACGCCCACCAGCACGGCGCCGATGATGCCCATCAGCGGATCCAGCCAGCTGGCGCCCCACCATTTGCCGCCGAACAGGGCCAGAATGGCCATGATGGAGGTGGCCGCGTCAGCCAGCACGTGGACATAGGCGGCGCGCAGGTTCAGATCAGCGTGGGCGCCCTGCGCGTGGTCATCGTGTCCGTGGCCAGCTGTGCGCGCGTGGTCATGGCGGTGGGCGTCGGCATGTCCGTGGTCGCCGTGCCGATGGTCGGAGCTGTGAGCATGGGCATCGGCCGGGTGGTGTGCATGATGATCATGGTCGTGCGCTGCCTGCCCGACTGACCCGCTGCCTCCGTGTGCGTGTGAATGCCCGTGGTCGTGCCCATGCGAGTGGTCGTGTGTGTGACCGTGGGAGTGACCGTGGTGGTGATGGTCGTCCTTGAGCATCCAGGCGCTCACCAGGTTCACGGCCAGGCCCAGTACGGCGGTGGCGATGGCCTGGTCATAACCGATGGGCAGGGGGTTGACCATGCGTTCCACCGATTCCACCAGCATGGTGATGGCCACGCCCACCAGCAGCAGGGCGCTGGTGTAGCCGCCCAGAATTTCCATCTTCCAGGTGCCGAAGGCAAAGCGACGGTCCCGGGCGTAGCGGGCGGCCATGCGGTAGGCAAAGACGGTCAGCCCCAGGGCGAAGGCGTGCGAGCTCATGTGCCATCCGTCGGCCATCAGCGCCATGGAGTTGAAGATCCAGCCGCCGGCGATTTCCAGCACCATCACCACCAGGGTCAGCCACATGACCCAGCGGGTGCGTCGCTCGGCCACAGGGTTGCCCTGGGTGAAGGAATGGATGACCTCGCAGTTGGCGGGGGCGGGCGAAGGTGTTTCAGTCGATTTCATGCGGCCTCCCTTAGAAGTGCTTTATACTATACCCCAGTATAGATAACCCTACTCACGGTGCACTGATTCATGTCCCACACCATTCGAGACAAGAAGGCCCTGCTGACGCGCGTGCGTCGCATCGCAGGCCAGGCCGCCGCGCTGGAAAAGGCGCTGGAGCAGGAAAGCGAATGCGCGGCCATCCTGCAGCAGATCGCCGCCATTCGCGGGGCGGTCAACGGACTGATGGGCCAGGTGCTGGAGCACCACATCCGCGAGCACCTGGGGGCGACGGACAGCACGCCCCAGCAGCGGCAGCAGGACCTGGAGGTGGTGTTGACGGCGCTGCGCTCGTATCTGAAATGAACGGGGGCGCGGTTGCGCATGTCGTCGAGGCAGGAGGGTAGCCCGGGTAGGGCGGGTGGCTCCACGCGGCATCCGGATTGGCGGGGGTCAAGGACGGCCGCCTGAGAAGGGCGGAACGAGGGGGCTGCCTCCTGATCTTTCGTGCGGTCGCCGAGGTTCTCCGGGGATGACCCTGCCGGTTGCTGTGCCGCTCGCTATCATGTCAGGATGAATATCCTGAATGCTCTCTGGCCAATCCTGCTGGCTCTGGCTGCAGGGGTCGTGTTCGGTCGGCTGGCGCCCCAGGCGTTCTGCCGCCGGCTCATCGGCATGATTGGCCCCCTCATCTGGCTGATGCTCTTTCTCATCGGTCACGAGTTCGGTGAGGTGCTCTTCTCGTCGGGGTCGGTGGGGCGCATTCTGGGCATTTCGGCGCTCTTCGCACTGGCCACCACCCTGGTCCCTGGCGTGCTGGTGCTGGCTTCACGACGCTGGCTGACCCGTTGGCGCCAGCGCCTGTCGGTGCTGAATCCTGCACGTTCCCCGAAAGTGCAGACAGGTGAAGAAGGGACGCAGGGTGGGGCGGTGGCCGGGCATGCCCAGCCGGACGGGCTGCCCGCGGAGGCTGCCTTGCAGTCAGCGGAAGCCGCCTCAGGGGTCAGGGCACCGCATGGCGATGAAGGCGATGCCGGAGCTGATCTCGGGGGGACAGGCGCCGCCAGCCGGCAGCGTGAGCGCCTGTCGCTGGCCCAGCAGCTGAGCCTGGCCTGGCCGCCGCTGCGCGAGGCGCTGATTGCATTGGGCATGGTGGCGCTGGGGGCCTTGCTCTTTCTGGCGCAGCAACGTCTTGGCCTGGAGTCGCTGGCTCTGCCGTCCAGCAATGCCTTCCTGCTGCTGATGATCGGCATCATCGGGGCGGACCTGGCCCAGATCCGCCTGAGCCACCAATGGGTGTCGCCTGCCATGCTGGCGCTGCCCGGGCTGGTGGTTGTGGGGTCGATGCTGGGCGGTGCGCTGGTGGCGTGGCTTGTCGATGTGCCCCTGAAGGCGGGGCTGGCGTTGTCCAGCGGCTATGGCTGGTTCTCGCTGTCCAGCGTGATGGTGGCCGAGGCGCTGGGCAAGGCCTATGGCACCATGGCCCTGAGCATCGATCTGCTGCGCGAGCTGCTGGCCTTCGTCATCCTGTATGCGGTAGGTCGCTGGTGGCCGGTGGTGGGGCTGGCCGCTGCTGGTGCAACGGCCATGGACTCGTCCCTGCCCATCATCAAGCAGGTCTGTTCACCGTCCGTCATTCCGATGGCCATGGTCAGCGGCTTTCTGCTGACGCTGCTGGCGCCGTTCATGATGAGCCTGTTTCTGGCCTGAGTGAGGAGGCGTAGCCCGGAGTTTTTCGGGGCCGGGGCTTTCCTGGGCGCCTCCTGTCCGGGCAGGGAGCCTCCTGCGGTCAGGAGCGCGGATGCTTGCCGGGGCAGGTGTCCCGGGTCTGGTCCCCTGTGCCTGCCACGCCCCGGGTGGCCTTGATACATGCGAGTGACATGAATTCACGCTATCGATACAAAGGCCGGATGCTGGAAAGTCCGGTGACGGAATCGCACCGGATATGACGGCGGCTCATGATCCATATCGGTCGGATATTGTCCCGATGGTGTAGGATGGAAGCAGATGGCGTGTGGCTTGGCGGCTGCCATCCAGAATAATCCGGATGCGGACGAGGCGTGAGGCCGTCCGTATGGTCAATGACCAAACCGAAGCAAGAAGAGACCATGGAAATCGATCTTGACCCCAAATATCAGGCCCTTCTGGAAGAAGCGGAACGTCAGGATCTTGCTGACCAGGACAGCATGCGCGTCTGTGCGCAGACGCTGACGCTGGCGGCAATGATCGATCGGCGTCGCGCGGCGGCGCTGGCTCCCCAGGGGCTGTCGGAAGGGCGCTTCATCCTGCTGTTCCTGCTGGAAGGCCACAAGAGCGGCCTGCCGCCACACGTGCTGGCCGATCAGGCGGGGGTGGCGCGCGCCACCATCACCGGGCTGGTCGATGGCATGGTGCGCGACGGGCTGGTGGAGCGGCACGGCAACCCGGATGACCGCCGTTCCAACCTGGTGGTGCTCACCCGCAAGGGACGCACGCTGAGCAAGCGCGTCTTCCCGGGGCAGGCCGAGGCGCTGGCCGAGGCCTTTGCATCGCTGTCCGTCAATGACCGTCGCCAGCTCTCGCGTCTGCTGGCCAAGGTGTCGGCGAATCTGGCCGAGGACGAGGACGCCTGAAACACCCGGCATGAGGACGCCCGGCCTGCTGCCCTGGCAGCAGGCGGAACGGGCGTCGACGGGTGACTTTCGTATTGCCGCGGGGGCCGGGAACCCTTGCGGCATGAAGCATGGGGTTTTCCGGGATTCATCCCGGGGCGGACATGCTGTTCAATGAGGGCTGGCCAGACACTGGCGACAGTTGCCCTTGATCTCCAGGCCGTGGGCCTGGAAGCCATTCAGCGCATGGATGTGTGCCAGTGAGGCCTGCAGGGATTCGAGTACCTCGGGGTCGCAGATCTCCTTGGCCTGTCCGCACCGCTCGCAGATCAGCATCACGGGGGCGCCGTGCTCATGGTGGTCGTGGTGGCCGTGCTCGCAGACGATGAAGCTGCTGGTGGCGTCAACCTTGTGCACCAGACCGGATGCCACCAGGAAGTCCAGCGTGCGGTAGATGCTCATCGGCGCAATGCCGGGCTTGATGCTTTGCAGGTTGGAGAGCAGATCGTAGGCCTTGATGCCGCCCGGATGCTGGCGCAGGTGCAGCAGGACCTCGATGCGCAGGGGCGTGAGGCGGCTGCCGCTTTGCTGGCAATGGCGTCGCGCTTCGGCAATGAAGGCCTGTTCCTCGGGCGTGTGGGCCAGTTCTGCCCCCTTGGGCAGGTCTGATCGGCCGGAGAGGGAGGCAGTGTGCTTGGCAGGAGACATCGCGCTGCAGAAAGGGAAAGACTCGGGTTCTTTCAGTTTACCTTGATTTTCGACAATGAAGGGATGCCATGCCGAATGCCTTCAATTTCTCGGTCTCGCCCTTCGACTGCCTGGATGCCTCGGAGCAGCGGCTGGTCCGTGACCAGGTGAACGTGGCGTACTTCCGGCCCGGCGAGGTGCTGCTGGATGCCGGCGATGTGCCGCAGCACCTGTTCGTGCTGATCAAGGGGTATGTGCAGCAGTTCGATGGAAGCGAGCTGCTGGCCACCTATGGGCCGGACGACAGCTTCGACGGACGGGCGCTGGTGGCCGGGCGTGCCGGCAGCCGTTTCGTGGCGGTGGACGAGGTGCTGGCCTACGAGCTGTCCCATGAGGCGGTGAACGCGCTGATTGCCTCCAACGACACTTTCAGTGCGCTGCTGTTCTCGGCTCTCGGACAGAAGGTGCAGGCTGTGGCCGGGCGGAATGCCGAGCGGGAGATGCAGTCGCTGCACATGGCCAGGGTGGACGAGGCGTTGCTGAGCCCGCCGCATGCCGTACCGGCCGACATGGACATCGTTTCGGTGGTGCGGCTGTTTCAGGCCGAGAAGACCAGCAACGTGCTGGTGCGTGATGATGTGGTGCAGCCACCACGCTGGGGCATCTTCACCACCAGCGGGTTGCAGCGGGCCATTCTGGATGGTCGGCCGCTGGACCGATTGCCGGTGGGCGAGCTGGCCAGCTGGGAGCTGATCACGGTACGGCCCGATGATCAGGTGGGCGAGGCGCTGGTGCTGATGCAGCGCCATGGTGTTCACCGGGTGGTGGTGCAGGATGACGGAAAGATCCTGGGGTTGCTGGAATCACTGGATCTGTTTGGTTTCCTGTCGAATCATTCCATGCTGATCGATCGGCGCCTGCGTGCGGCTACCGATCTGGATGCGCTGGCACGAGCCGCCGGGCAGATGAACGACATGATTCGCCGGCAGTATCGGGGCGGTACCCGCGTGGAGCTGCTGGCACGCCTGGTGCAGGATCTGAACGGCCGTCTTTTCGAGCAGGCCTGGCAATTGATTGCCCCGCCGGAGCTGGTGCAGAACAGCTGCCTGCTGGTGATGGGCAGTGAAGGGCGAGGCGAGCAGCTGCTGAAGACCGACCAGGACAACGCGTTGCTGTTGCGAGACGGCTATGTGCCGCCAGATGATCTGCCGGCAATCTGTGCGCGTTTTTCGGAGGCATTGGCGCGTTTCGGCTATCCGCCGTGTCCGGGTGATGTGATGCTGAGCAATGCCACCTGGCGCGGCACGGTGCAGGATTTTGCGCGACGGGTCCGGAAGTGGCTGGTGTTGCCGGAGGCCGACAGCCTGATCAATCTGGCGGTCTTCATGGATGCGCACGCCGTGTGCGGCGACGCGGAACTTCTGGCGTCGCTGCGCCGTCAGGTGTTTGGCATGCTGGCCGATGATGATGCCATGATGTCGCGCTTTGCCGCCGTGGTGGATGCCTTTGGAGACGGCACGCGCTGGTGGCGCCGGATGCTGGGGGGCGGCGAGGCCAATCTGAACGTGAAGAAGGCAGGGATGTTCCCGCTGGTGCATGGGGTACGCAGCATGGCGCTGGCCGAGCGCATCGACGCCACCAGCACCGAGGCACGCATCCGGGCGCTGCAGGAAGTCGGTGCGCTGGATGCCGAGACGGCCCAGGAGCTGACGGAGAGCCTGCATTTCTTCATGGGCTTGCGGCTGAAGGCCGGTCTGGACGAGATGGACCGGGGGCGGCCCGTGAGCGGCAAGGTGGATCTGGCCGGCCTGACACCGCTGGAACGCGACCTGCTGAAGGATGCGCTGGCGGCAGTGCGACGCTTTCGTGCCCAGCTGCGGCTGCGCTTCCGGCTGGGGGCCGTGTCGTGATGTGCATCACATCGTGACAGGAGCAGTGTCATGGATGGAAGCCCCGGGGAGACGACATCATGAGCGGTCGCAGTGTGGTGCAGACGTTGCCGGCCTGGTTGCAGCGGCGTCTGTTTGAGTGGCGGCTCGACTGGCAGCGCCGGCATCTGAAGGACCCGCGCTGGGCCTTCCTGTTCGAGCCGCCGCCGCCCGATGAATGGGTGGCGCTGGACTGCGAGACCACCGGCCTGAACGTGCGGCAGGACGAGATCATCGCCATCGGGGCGACGCGGATCGTGGGGCGTCGCCTCATGACGCGCGAACGGCTGGAGCTGCTGGTGCGCCCGGAGCGCGAGGTGAGTGCCGACAGTGTGGCGGTGCATCGGCTGCGGGCCCAGGATGTGGCCGATGGGCTGCCGCTGTGTGAGGCCATGGAACGACTGCTGATGTTCATCGGCAGTCGGCCGCTGGTGGGCTATTACCTGGAATTCGACGTGGCGATGATCGACCGGGCGCTGAAGCGCTGCTTCGGCCTGACGCTGCCGCAGCAGAAGATCGAGGTGTCGGCGATGTACTACGACTGGCGCTTCCGGCAATTGCCGCCTTATCAGCAGCACGACAATGCCGACATCGACCTGCGCTTTGCCACCATCCTGCAGATGCTGGATCTGCCGATGCGCGACGCCCACGATGCACTGAACGACGCCGTGATGGCGGCGCTCGCCTTCATCCGGTTGCGGGAGTTGCGGGGGGAGGCGGAGGACGCCATCTGAATGGGCCGTGTTCTCGTGCGCCTCACCCACCAAGGCCAGGGATCAAGGGTTCGGCAATGAAGAGGCTCAGCGCCAGCCGCCCGAGGCACTGATGCGTTCGCCGCTCAGCCAGGCGGACTGGTCGGAGGCCAGGAAGACCGCCACCTTGGCGATGTCTTCGGGCTGGCCATAGCGGCCCAGCGGCGTCAGACTGATGATGTGGCGCTCGGCATCGCCACCAGTGGCACCGACGGCACGGGCTCCTTCCGTGTCCACGCCCCCTGGTGCGATGGCATTGACGCGAATGCCGCGTGGACCGAGTTCACGGGCCAGTGTCAGGGTGAGCGTGTCCACGGCAGCCTTGCTGGCGGCATAGATGACCCCATGCGGCATGGGATTCTGGCTGACCACGGAACTGATGTTGATGACGCTGCCGCCACGCTCATCGAAGTAATCCAGTGCCTGCTGAATGGTGAGCAGGGTACCCAGCACGTTGACATCGAACTGACGGTGAAAGGCCTCGGGCGTGACATCCTGCAGGGGCTCGAACTGGAAGACCCCTGCATTGTTGACCAGCACATCCAGACGTCCGTATTGCTGTTTCGTCTGCTCGAAGAGGCGGCGAACATCATCTGGGGCGGATACGTCCGCCTGTACTGCGATGGCCTGGCCGCCTGCGTCCACGATGCCGGCCACCACACGGTCGGCGTCTTCCCGGCCCCTGGCGTAGTTGACGACCACCGCAGCACCCGCCGTGGCAAGGTGCTTTGCAATGGCGGCGCCGATTCCTTTGGATGCGCCGGTGATGATGGCGACTTTTCCGGTCAGAGTGTTCATGGTTGTCGTGAAACGATGGATTGGTTGAAGGGTGATCGATTCTTGTGAGGATGGACTGCGTTGCGAGAGCTGGCGTCAGGCCGGACAGGCGTTCTTTCGGCTGCAGAGGCCAGGGCGCTCCTGCATGGGGACAATACGGTCTATGGGGCGTGACCTCCCAGCTCGGTCAGGCGTTCGATCACGGCGGCGCGGCGAGCCTCGAGTTCGAGTCGTAGTCGGTCAATATGTTCCAGCTTGCGCGGCAGGTCCTGGATGCCACCTTCGCATTGCCCCATATTATCGTGTGACAGGCAGGGCACCATGGCACGCACCTCGCGCGTGGAAAAGCCCATGGCAATCAGATCACGGATGCGTTCGGCACGACGCAGGTCCGCTTCTGAATAACTACGGTAGCCGTTTTCGGTACGGCTGTTTTCCAGTAGGCCCGCCTTGTCGTAATGGCGCAGCATGCGTTGCGTGATTCCAAGCCTTTCGGCTGCTTCCTTGATCTGCATGTTCAATCCTCTGCGCATGACTCTAGATCCTTGACATTAGTGTCAATGTCAAGGCGGGGTGGGTCGTGCAGGGAAGTGTGGTCAGCAGTGGCTTCGGGGCGGTGCCCCTATCCATCCGATACGCACCCGGGTGACGACGGTCAGCCCCGCTTGAGATCCCGATAGAAGTTCTCGTGCGGGCCGACGGCCTCCAGATAGATCAGCCGTATGCCGTCATCGACGGTGTAGCCCAGCAGATAGAGCTGGTTCTGGCTGCGGAACTTGTAAACGAAGAGGTCGGACAGGTCGCCTTTCTTGCGTTCGCCCAGATGTGGATTGTCAGCTACGGCCAGGGCAGCGGCATCGACATCGCAGGCCACGTTGTCGTGAAGCTTCTTGTAGGTGCGGGCAAAGCGCCGGGTCTGGTGCAGGGCGTAGGCGCTCATGGGCGCTGGCTGCGGGGAACGAACGGGGTCGTGTCCTCGCGGGCCTCATCCATCGAGGCCAGGGATTCGGCAATGAAGGTGACGGGCAGGTCGGGGTTGTCGAGGGCTGCACGACCCACCCGTGCCCAGTATTCGACCTGACCACTGATGGTGCGGTGCTCGGCACGGGCATCGTTGCGAGCCTGGTCGTACAGTTGGCGGTCGATACGGATGGCGATGGAGGCGGTCATGGCGGAGGCAGGTTACGAAAGCAGTTTACTACAATTGTAGTATCGAAGAAGAGGGCGTCAAGGGAGAGCGAACAAGAAGCCCGCCGGGCGCGATGGCCGGGCGGGCTGGGTGATGGTGGGCAGGCCGGACGAGCAGGCTGGCAGGTGATGATGCGTGCACGTATCCTGGGCCGTGAGGCCCCCGGGCCGGGGATCGGACCCGTACCCGGGGATGGCCTGCGGGGTGATGCCTCAGTGCGCCGAGGCCTTGGCGGCGCCGTAGCCGGTCTCGGAACGGACCTGCTGGGCTTCGAAGGCGTCACGCTCCTGTGCGGCGGTGGCGCTGTTGTCGAGCAGCGAGAACAGCCAGACGCCCAGAAAGCCGACGATCATCGAGAAGGCTGCCGGCGAGGTGTAGGGGAAGGGGGCGCTGCCCGCGGGGTTGCCGAAGGTGGCTTCCCAGACCGACGGCGACAGGATGGTGAGCACGACCGAGGCGATGAGGCCCAGGAAGCCCCCGACGACGGCGCCGCGGGTGGTGGTGCCCTTCCAGAACACGGACAGGAACAGGACCGGGAAGTTGGCCGAGGCCGCCACGGCAAAGGCCAGCGACACCATGAAGGCCACGTTCTGCTTCTCGAACAGGATGCCCAGCAGCACGGCGATGACGCCCAGCACCAGGGTGGTGATGCGCGAGACACGCAGTTCGGAGGCGCTGTCGGCCTTGCCCTGCTTGATGACGGTGGCGTAGAGGTCGTGCGAGACGGCCGAGGCGCCTGACAGGGTGAGACCGGCAACGACGGCCAGGATGGTGGCGAAGGCCACGGCCGAGATGAAGCCGTAGAACAGGTTGCCGCCCACGGATCTGGCCAGCAGCACGGCGGCCATGTTGGCGGTGCCGGCACCCCCATGGATGACGCCGGTGGCGGTGTTGGCGAACTCGGGGTTGGTGAGCACGATGGTGATGGCACCGAAGCCGATGATGAAGATCAGCAGGTAGAAGTAGCCGATCCAGGTCGTGGCCCAGAACACCGACTTGCGGGCTTCACGGGCGTCGGGCACGGTGAAGAAGCGCATCAGGATGTGGGGCAGGCCGGCGGTACCGAACATCAGCGCCATGCCGAAGGACAGGGCCGAGATGGGGTCCTTGATGAAGCCGCCGGGGCTCATCAGGGCCAGGCCGTACTGCCGGGCTTCTTCAGGACTGGCGCCGCCCTGGGTGGCAATGTTGGCCTTGACGCGCACGGCATCGGCAAACAGCGCTTCCAGGCTGAAGCCATAGTGCTTCATGACCATGAAGCCCATGAAGGACACGCCGAAGAGCAGCAGCACGGCCTTGATGATCTGCACCCAAGTGGTGGCCGTCATGCCGCCGAAGAGCACGTAGACCATCATCAGTACGCCGACGATGACGACGGCGACCCAGTAGTCCAGGCCGAAGAGCAGCTTGATGAGCTGGCCTGCACCGACCATCTGGGCGATGAGGTAGAAGGCAACGGTCACGAGCGTGCCGGCAGCGGCAAACATCCGGATGGGCTTCTGCTGGAAGCGGTAGCCGGCCACGTCGGCAAAGGTGAACTTGCCGAGGTTGCGCAGGCGTTCGGCCAGCAGGAAGGTGAGGATGGGCCAGCCGACCAGGAAGCCGAGCGCGTAGAGCAGGCCATCATATCCGCTGGCCATGACGGCTGCGGAGATGCCCAGGAAGGAGGCTGCGGACATGAAGTCGCCGGCGATGGCCAGACCGTTCTGGAAGCCGGTGATGCCGCCACCGGCCGTGTAGAAGTCGGCGGCGGAGCGGGTGCGTCCGGCGGCCCACTTGGTGATCCAGAGCGTGGCGCCCACGAAGGCGGTGAACAGGATGATGGCCGTCCAGTTGGTGGCCTGGCGGGTGACTTCGCCGACATCGACGCCGGCGGCATGGGCAGGGGCGGCGCTCATCAGGCCGAAGGCGGCCAGGGCGACGCCGAAGGCAAGGGCTTGGCGGTTCATTGCGTGGTCTCCTTCAGGATTTCGCGGGTCATGGCGTCGTAGCGGCTGTTGGCGCGCTGGACGTAGAAGCCGGTGATGAGGACGGTGAAGACGATCACGCCCAGGGCAATGGGGATGCCGATGGTGGTGACGCCGTCAGCGCTGAGCGGCTTGGCCAGGAACTGGCGGTCGAAGGCAATCAGTCCGATGAAGCCGTAGAAGACGATCAGCATCAGGATGGTGAGTGTCCATCCGAGGCGGCTGCGTTCCGTCTTCAGGCGCGGGTACTGCGGGTGTTGCCGGATTCGTTCGACGATGGGATCGGCCATGGTTGTCTCCTTGTGGTTGCCCGGCCCTTGACTGCCGCCTTGGGGCGGTGGTCATGGGGCAAGGGCGCGGAAGGAGACTTTGCGGGGCCGACCGGCTTTCCGCAAGGTGGGAAAGTACCCATGGGGTTTGTACGGAATCCCGTGGGGTTCGGGGAGGGAGGGCCTCTGATGAAGGGGAGTGCCTTCGCTGGGGAGCGCCCCGTGAGCCGGGTACCTTCCTCGGCTCATGCTGTCCGCTGCGCTCCCAGAAATCGCCTGTGGAGGTACCCGACTCCCAGGGCTTTCAGAAGGCGGGGCTGTCCGGGTTTGGGGTCAGCGGAACACGACGGTCTTGTGGCCGTTCAGCATGATGCGGTGTTCGGCGTGCCATTTGACGGCGCGGGCGAGCACGACGTTCTCGACGTCGCCCCCCAGGGCGGTGAGGGTGTCGACGGTCATGGTGTGGTCGACGCGTTCGACGTCCTGTTCGATGATGGGACCTTCGTCGAGTTCGGCGGTGACGTAGTGGGCGGTGGCGCCGATGATCTTCACGCCGCGGTCATGGGCCTGGTAGTAGGGGCGGGCGCCCTTGAAGCTGGGCAGGAAGGAGTGGTGGATGTTGATGGCGCGGCCCTGCAGCTGGCGGCAGAGGTTGTCGGAGAGGATCTGCATGTAGCGCGCGAGGACAACCAGTTCGGCGCCGGATGATTCGATGATTTCCAGTTGCCGGGCTTCGGCGGCTTCGCGGGTGGCGGCGCTGACGGGGACGTGGTGGAAGGGGATGCCCTGGGCTTCGACCTGGGGACGGAAGTCTTCGTGGTTGGAGATGATGGCGCGGATGTCGATGGGCAGCATGCCGGCGCGGGTCCGGAAGAGCAGGTCGTTGAGGCAGTGGCCCAGTTTCGAGACGAGGATGACGGTGGGCATGCGTCGGCCGTTCTCGGCAAGGTTCCAGCGCAGCGAGAGGTCGCTGGCGGCGGCCTGCAGGGCATCACGCAGGGTGGTGGGGGCGGCGGGACTGGTGAACTGCACCCGCATGAAGAAGAGGCCGGTGTCGGGGTCGTTGTACTGGGCGGCTTCGGTGATGTTGCCGCCGTGCACGAGCAGCAGGCCGGTGATGGTGTGAACGATGCCGGCGCGGTCAGGGCAGGCGAGGGTGAGGATGTACTCGGGGCGGGTTGTGGTGTTCACGGTGAGGGAGCGAAGCGGGAAAGGTGTGGTGATCAGGGATGCTGCGCCGATGCGGTACGCCGGAGACGGCCCGTGGCGGCCATGCGGCGAACGCGGCACATGCGGCACATGCGGCACATGCGGCATGGCGCGGTGCGCGGCATTTTCCGGTCGATCTTAGCACCGGCGTTCCATCGGCTCCGGACGACGGATGTCGGACTGTCACCCTGCCGTGGCGCCATGGGCTAATATCAGGGGTGTGATGGGGCGTTTTGTATGAGGCCCTTTCTGGAATATGACGTTATTTGTCAGGAGATGACACAATGTATTCTGGTTTTACGCGCAAGATGACGGCTGCCCGTGTGGCGGTTGCTCTGGCGGCAGTCGGCGGCTGCGGGCTGGCAGCTGCGCCAGCCATGGCGGCAAGTGACTACGCCAACACGCTGCAGGCGCTGCAGCAACAGGAGTTCCGCGAGCTGTCCAAGGAACTGGGCGGTGCCGTGGCCTTCAAGGGTGTGGTTCCGGCGGAAGGGCTGGGCGTGCTGGGCTTCGACATCAGCGCCTCGGCCACGGGCTTCAAGCTGAAGGACCGTTCGCTGTGGAGCCGGGCATCCAATGGGTCGAAGGTTGACCAGTACGTGGCCATGGGCGGCATCCGGGCTCACAAGGGTCTGCCCGGTAACGTCGACGTGGATGCGTTCTACAACAAGGCAACGAACAATATCGGCGTCTGGGGCGCAGGCGTGCGCTGGGCCTTCATCGAGGGCAGCACCGTGATGCCGGCAGTGGCCATCCGGGGTTCTTACTCGGCGCTGTCGGGCGTGGACCAGCTGAAGATGAACACGACCGGCGTGGACCTGTCGATCTCGAAGGGCATCCTGATGTTCACGCCGTATGCGGGCGTGGGCAAGGTGTGGGTACGCAGCACGCCGAAGGATGTGCCGGGGCTGAAGCGCGAGTCCTTCTCGCTGAACCGCGCCTTTGCCGGCATCAACATCAATCTGGGCATCAACCTGGCGGCCGAGGTGGACCGCACCGGTGACACGACCAGCTACAGCGTGAAGGCCGGGGTCCGGTTCTGATCGGCTGAAGATTGATCGCTGATCGTCGCTGAGCCATGGGCCCCTTTGGGGGGCCCATGGTCATCATGGAATGCCAGGGAGCACGTATTTATCGTGGTGCGCCTTCTGGCCGGGCCTGATGGCCCTCGACAAGAATGGTCGCCTTGCACTGCACGGGAAAATTCAGGGAATTGGCGATGAAGCAAGCCTTGTGAGCGTCTTCGTGCAGCTTCATGGCCAGGGAAGTGTCCGACTTTTCGTCGACAAGAATCGTGGGGGACAGCGTGATCGAGACGATTCTCCCTTCCTTGTCGCCATGGCCTTCTTCCATGACGGCCTCACAGGTGTCCTCGTAAGAGACAACGGAGATGCCGTTCACGGCACACAGGTGCAGATACCAGAGTTTGTGGCACGCTGATGTGGCGGCCAGGAGCAGTTCCTCGGGGTTCCAGCGCTTTGCGTCTCCCCGAAAGGCCGGGTCAGCGGAACCCGAGATCGTGGCGTCATGATCATCGGATCTGACGAGGAAGTTTCTGGAATAGGCGGAGTAGCTCTGGGTACCTTTCCCAAGATTTCCTTCCCATTCCACGCAGACTTTATAGTGATGAAGTTTCATGGTTTACCCTTTGATGGGAGGTAAGTCTTGTGGACTTCCACGCATTCTTGATCAGATGATGGCCTGCAAGCCTTTGTCGGCGATGATGTTCAGAAGCTTGAGTGCAGGGCCCGTAGGGTGGGTTTCACCCTGTTCCCATTTGCGTATGGTTGATGCGGATGTGTGCAGGTGAAGTGCAAACACGGGTTGGCTGAACCTGAGACTTTCACGCAGACGCTTGATGTCGGCGGCCTGGAAGTCCCTTACTGGAGGGGGGCAGATCGCATCGAACTCGCGCATTGTCACCTTGTCGATGGCTCCGGCTTCGTGAAGCGTTTCGAGATCCTCGCGCAGCGATTCAATGATCTTGCTCACAATGTACCTCAATCAAAACACCGTCGGTTGGATTAGGTTGAGTAGCGCTTGTCGCTGACGTTCTTACCAGGATAGCGGTCTGGCCTGGCCGCAACACCCCGGAGTGGGGTGCCTCCACAGGCGATTTCTGGGAGCGTAGCGGACAGCATGAGCCGAGGAAGGTACCCCACTCCGGGGTGTCCTCAGCGAAGTTGCGAACCAACAGGGCAAACTCCGCGTTTTCTTCGGTCAAGGGAGGAGACCATGATGGCCAGTCAAGTCTCTAAATAAAAAGCGCCTGTGACGGCGCTTCTTTTTGAGTGCGCCCCGAAGGGCGCACGGTTCACGCTGCGTCAGCCGCGGAAGTAGCCGAGCAGGGCCCGGGTGGACGGATCCAGCGCGCTGGCGTCGCCACCGGCCAGGGCGGATTCGACCGACTTGGCCATCACCTTGCCGTATTCGACGCCGAACTGGTCGAAGGCGTTGATGCCCAGGATCACGCTGGCCACGAAGGTGGCATGCTCATAGGCGGCCAGCAGGGCGCCGACGGAGCGGGCGTCGATGGCGGGCAGCAGGATGAGCGTGCTGGGCCGGTTGCCCGGGAAGGCCTTGTGCCAGTCTTCGCCGTTGGCTTCGTCGGGCAGCGGCTTGCCCAGGGCCAGTGCGGCGCTCTGGGCCAGACAGTTGGCCACGAGGATCTGGTGGCGCTGGTCATCCGGGCCGCCCAGGGTGGCAGGGTCTGCCTTGCGGGCGATTATGAAGTCCACCGGCACGGTGTCGGGGCCCTGGTGCAGCTGCTGGAAGAAGGAGTGCTGGGCGTTGGTGCCCGAGACGCCCCAGATGACCGGGCTGCTGAGCAGGCTGAGGTGGCTGCCGTTGACGCGGGCGGACTTGCCGTTGCTTTCCATGATGAGCTGCTGCAGGTAGTTGGGCAGCAGGCGCAGCCGTTCGCTGTAGGGGATGATGGCCTGGCTGGCGCAGTCCAGGATGTCGCGGTTCCAGATGCTGATGAGGCCGAGCCAGACGGGCAGGTTGCTCTTGAACGGGGCGCTCTGGAAGTGCTCGTCCATGGCGCGGGCGCCGTCCAGCAGCTGCTCGAAGACTTCAGGGCCACAGGCGATGGCGATGGAGACGCCGGCGGCGGACCACAGGGAGTAGCGGCCGCCTACCCAGTCCCAGAAGCGCAGGATCTGCGTGGCGGGCACGCCGTAGCGTTCGGCGGCTTCGGGGTGGGCGGTGACGCCGATGAACTGCCGCAGGGCGGCTTCGCGCGGGATGCCGGCGTGGATGAGCCAGTGCAGGGCGGCTTCGGCGTTGGCCAGGGTCTCGCGGGTGGTGAAGGTCTTGGAGACGACCAGGAAGGCGGTGGTGGCGGGGTCGAGACCGGCCACGTTGCGGGCCAGATCGGCCGGGTCCACGTTGGCCACGAAGCGGACATCGGGGGCGTCGGGGGTGGCCAGGGCGTCGCAGACCAGGCGCGGGCCGAGGTCGGAACCGCCGATGCCGATGCAGACCAGCGTTTCCAGCGGCTGGCCGGTGTGGCCTCGCAGCTCGTCATTGCGGAAGCGGGTGGCCAGGGCTCGGATGCGTTCGCGCTCGGCCCGGGCCAGCTGGCCAGCGGTGGCGTCGGCATCGTTGCCACGCAGGGCGGTGTGCAGCACCTGCCGTCCCTCGGTGGGGTTGGCAATGCCGCCGCTGAGCATGTACTGGCGCGCTTCGGGCAGGCGGGCGCTGTTGGCCACGCCGATCAGGGCGTCGATGACGGCGTCGTCGATGCGCTGCTTGCTGAAGTCGGCGATGAGGCCGGCGGCTTCGAGGCGCAGCTGGGCAGGGCGGCCAGGGTTTTCGAGCAGGGTTCGCAGGGGCGTCTCTTCAAGGCGTCGTCCCTCGCGTTGCAGGATGCGCCAGGCAGCCCTGCGAGCCCCGGTGTTGGGGGCTGAGCGGGGGGATGGCGTCTTTTGCGTAGTGTCCATGACGAAAACCTCCAGGCAAGGCATGCACTTGAATTCAGGATGTTGCCACAATTGACGATTGGGCCACTGTACAAAACCGCAGCACGGATGTCTGTTTTGCCGAGTTCCGGGAAGGGGTCGGCGAAGGCCCCGCCGGATCTTCGGTGATCCGGCGGGCAATGGTTCCGTTCTGGGCCCAAATGCGTTCAGTGTGCGGTGCGAGGAGCGGATTGAGGGCCGATCTTGCGTGGATGGCCTGGAAAGACGCCGCTCCGTGGGGCCACGAATGTGTGTGGGGGGCGTGCCACGTGATGGGGCGTGTCACGAGGTGAGGCGTGTCGCGGGGTGAGGCGTGTCACGGGGTGGGGTGTGTCACGACGCGCGGGACCTGGGCTGTTCGGGCGTCCGCACGGCACGCCAGGCCGAGATGGCCAGCCACAGCCAGCCGGCGATGAAGCAGCTGCCGCCGATGGGGGTGAGGATGCCCAGTGGCCGGGTGCCGGTGAGCACCAGCAGGTAGAGGCTGCCGCTGAACAGCAGGATGCCGAGGGTGAACAGGCTGCCGCTGACGGTGATGGCGCGGGGTGGCAGGCGGCCGGCCAGGGCACCGAGGGCGACGAGGGCCAGGGCGTGGTACATCTGATAGCGCACGGCGGTCTCGTAGATGAGCAGCAGGGGCTCGGCCAGCATGGCACGCAGGCCATGGGCACCGAAGGCGCCGGCGGCGACGCCCAGGGCGGCGAACAGGGCGCCAGTGCCCAGCCAGGGCAGGCCGATAGCGGTGGATGGGGTGGTTGCGGGTTGCATGATGAGGTGCGTGGGTGGGAAAGGACGCCGGACAGGGGGCTGCAGGCGCTGGATGCTTCTGCAGGGCTCCCTGTCTGCGGGGCGGTCGTCTCGTCAGTGGGGATCGGTCTTGCGGGCCCTGGTGGTGGTGCGGGAGGTGCTCGCCTTGCGGGTGCGGGATGCCGGGCGCAGCCCGGCCAGGTTGGTTTTGTTCTCGTGGGCTTTGCTCTGGGCGGCTTTCCCCTCGGATCCCTCGGGTTTCTCGGTTTTTTCGCCCCGATGCGCCGCCAGGAACTCGGCCAGCAGACGACCGGTGTGGGTCTTGCGGCTGCGGGCCAGCTGTGCAGGCGGGCCTTCGGCGACGACCTGGCCGCCGTCGGTGCCGCCTTCGGGGCCGATGTCGATGATCC
>ERZ772874.449-NODE-449-length-22013-cov-3.943847_pt1 | contig 22013 bp, 36 predicted proteins | sample MGYA00580586_ERZ772874 | MGnify/ENA primary metagenome ERZ772874 (study PRJEB29015, sample SAMEA2737952) | human oral metagenome | biome: human oral; feature: human-associated habitat; material: dental | place: China | collected 2154 ... | reverse complement strand
CACCACGAAAAAAGACCCACCTCCGCGACCTCTCTGAATAAGGGGTTACGGGGGTGGGGGTATGTAGGGAGGGGGCTTGGGAGGCCTCACGTAGGGGAGACCTCCGTACCCTTTTTCTCCTTGTTTTTAGTCGATTGTGTCTACTAGCTTGTATCTTCCGTCGTTGATTCGCTTTTGTACATCCTTGCCCTTTAGGTCTCCTTGCCCAAGCTGTAGGAGGAATGTATAAAGGTGCTTACGTGTCGTGTTGGAGTAGTCCCAAGCCTTGGAGAGGGTTACATTACCAACCTTGTCCACCTTGGCGATCATTGTTTCATAACTTTGGAAGTAGTATTCCCCTTCCTTTTCGATTACGAACTGATTTGCTGCTGCTCGTCCGTTACGATTGATTAGGTTGCGTAGCTTCATTGTTGTAGTTGTTATTTGTTGTTCTTAGGTCTCGGGGTCTCTCCCCTCCCCTTTTGTACTACAAAGATACAACAATTATTTCAGATTTCCAAACAACTATATTAGTTGTCCGCCTCTAGCAAGTTATCTATTTCCGTAAGGTTGTAGATAAAACTGAAACTATCCAAGGATATTACCACTGAGGTATATTCGTCACCATCCACGTACTCGGCACTATAGACTGAAATTCTTGGGAGGCTTGAGCCAATAGGGTAGGCCTCAAGGATTAGAGCGTTCTCCACTACGGAATCATTTTTCACGGCGTGATCGATCGTTTCGTGGGTATAACCTATCTCGTTCCACGTTAGCACGTCCAAGACACGGAGGAAGAAGCTGCTATTATTTTCAAAGGCGTAGGCGTTTTTCTCGTCCTGCCCAAGATTATTATAAATCTTTAGCAGGCTGTCGATAGCTTCATTAAGCACCCACGAGCGAGCGGGGTCTTGTTCTACGCGCTTGATATTATTGATAATCATCGTTGTAGTTGTTTGGGTGATACTAGTCCTCTCTATTGTAGCAGATAGCGTATTCTAGGCGTGAGGTGACCGAATCGTAACGGCATTTTTCCGTATTCTGCATTAGCTTATTTACCGCTTCCTGCGTTAGCTTGATTGTGTAGATACCTAGGCCTCCCGAGACGTTGTTTACCACTACATCGTTTTTATATAGGCTCTTACCTATGGTATTTCTTAGGGCTTCCCCTATGATCTTTTTTCCGTAGGCCTTGATAGCGGTGATTGTGTCCTTATCATCCCAAAGGCTTGGGAAAACACTTACCTCCTGACAAGCCCCCTCACGTTCGGGGACTACAAGGCAATTAAGATTTACCACTATTCGCTCAGCGAACTTGCTGCGTTCCGTGCTCATTGTTGTAGTTGTTTATCGTTCTTGGGGTTGTCCCCCTCTTGCTTTACAAAGATAAGAAATTTATTTCATCCTACCAAATGAAACGCTACATTTTAGAATAGCTCGTTATCCCCGTGTTCCTCAAGGGCTTCATTAAAAATTTCCTTGATCTTATCCAAAGAACATTCAGAAATTTCAAACTCTGTTTCTGCATCTTGCGCCTTGAGAGCCTCGGTGAGCTTCTCGGTCAGCTCATACTCGTCCATAAGCCAATACAATGCCCAATAATGGACGTCTAGTACATAACGGGTAATACCCTTGTCCTTGTAGCCGTTTAGTAGTATATCTACAGCGTCCGCGCCAATTTCTTCAAGTATGTAGAGAGGTAGACGGGAAATATCGTACCCGTTTTCTTGTACCAACTTTTTGTTATCATCGTTGTAGTACGATCCTATGTAGTTATCTAGATAGCAATACTCTAGGGCCGTATCTAGTAGATCAGCTACGCAGGTTGTTTCTTCGATATGATTGGATAACTCCACGAAAAAGTTATCAATAACTTCACTAAGTAGAGCATTTACCTTCGTATCCATTTCTGTAGTTGTTGTTTGGGTTGTTGTTGTTTCTTTTTCTACTGCAAAGATATGGCAAAAATTTCAGTTTACCAAATACCCGAAAAAGTTTTATTTCTTGGCTCTGTAGACTTGACCACTTACGTGCAGCTCCTTTACATTTTCAAAGGCCACAACCAAGGGATATACTTGATTTTCGGTTAGTCCCGCATCGCTTTGGCTTTTCTTTGGTGACTTTTTCAGAGCCTCAATAATGAGGGCTGCCGTATCTCTGTCCGCCTCAATACCATTTATATAGTAGGTGATTTTCGGGGCGTTGTTGTTGGACTTATAGTATCGTAGATAGTACTTACCATCGTGAGCAATGATTTTGTTTGCCACCTCCCACGTACCCCAAGGCAGAGGCTTTGCGGTAAAACTATCGTTCTTACCTTGCGCTCTAAGGCGGTTATTTACAGCATTTTCGTAGCTGTAATTAAGTTGTACATTTGCCTCCACAAGGGCGCTCACCTCACCGAGACCAAGTTTTTTCACCTTGGTATCCTTAATAATCGTCTTGGTTACGATCTTTGCAAAGGTACATCCCTTTAGTGACTTCACCATATTATAGAGAGTTTCCATTTTGGAGGGTTAGGACTACCAAACAATATATCTTATATTGTTATCGTTCCTTTTTCTGATACAAAGATACGGCTTTTATTTCATAAAACCAAATTTGGAATTTTGAAATATATTTCTTACCTTTGTATTGCTTTTGGTGATTGACGTAGGCCAAGTGAGGCCTAAAAGTTTGCCAAAAAGTCAGGTACAGAAATTTGGAAAACTGAAATAATTTTCGTACCTTTGCAAAGCCTTTGAGTGGTATGAAATGGTCTGAATAACTCTGACTCACAAACTCAAGGTTAAAACGAAAATGGTTTGGAATTTTGAAATAAATTCCTTACCTTTGCAACAGAAACAAACAACAAGGCGAACGAGGAAATACCTCTGTAGCTCAAACGACTAAAACTATATACGATTATGAGTGATTCACTTATAAAGTATAACCCGATTTTGGGGGCTGTGGCCTTGCCTTATTCGGACAAGGTAACGGAACTCAAAAAGTTGGCTAAGGCTGAAATGAGCAAGTTCGGCAGATACGATAACCCGACCTTCAACGACTTTAAGTATCTTAGTGATATTGAAAAGTTGTTTAATAGCCTTATCACAAGCGCAAATGCTGAGTGGGTGCGTATCTACGGAAGAACAAAGATTATAAACAGATCGCTGAATAATTCTGAATACGGGTATCAGCACTACATCGAAAACGATAGAGTCGAGCTGTCCAACCACTTCATCAGAAACGTGGAGGATTATGTAAAGTCAAACTACAAGCATATCCTAAAGGCTATAGAAAAAGCTGAGTCTTTGGGATTGTGGGAGGTGCGGAATATCTCCAAGGATGAAAATGCTTGGGTTGAGCACCTGCAACTGAAATCACCTGCCTACATCACGTTTTATCTGTACGTATGTACTGAGGTAAAATATAATTGGCAGTTTACTGAAATGCTAGACCAATACCTACAGGAAAATATGCCCATTAGCAAGTACTCCCGACCCGAATAAGGTTGGGAATACCCTTCGGGAGAAAACTAAGGGTATAACACTCAAAAGAGTATGTAATAGGTTTGGATAACTGAAATAAATTGCGTACCTTTGTAGAGCAAACAACAAACAACTATAACAATGAGTATTAAGGTAAGCATTGGAAGCAATGCAAGACGAGAAGCGTTTCTCAAGGAAAATCTTCAGAAGCTCGTGGATATGTTCAATGCAATGGATGTTGAGAGCAAGGAAATTTCCGAATACCCAACGCACCAAGGGCTTGACACACTTCTGTTCTTCCTAATCAGAGATTGTACTATCTATGATCGTCACGTCTTTGAGACACGCAAGGATGAGATTGGGAACAAATATGATAGTATCATAAGATACAAGTGCAAGACGGATGAAACATCCCCATCAGTATGCTTCTATACAGACGGCTCCTACTTCAATACCACGGTAGAGATTGCTACGGTAACAGAAAACTACCTCTATGCCCTCCAAGAAATAGACTATCTCCTCAAGTTTGAGGATAATAAGTAACGTACTCAATTGAGTACAAGTTCTAAGTAAATTTGCAAAGCTGAAATAATCTTCGTATCTTTGCAATACAATAAGATAACAACTAGACAAGAATACAACTATGACTATCAAGACGATCGACGAACTGAAGGACATGTTCTTTGAGGCTTGTGACGAAATCTACACTGAAGATATGGTCTCAATTCACAACAAGTATTGTGAAGCGAATGGCTATGATGATGATATGGTATATAAGAACAATGATTTGTTCTTTGAGGAATATCTGAGTGGTTGTGGTGGAATTGACCTACTCAGTAAGGCTCAACATGGGGATTATTCGGTAGGCCACGACTATGTGTGGCTCGATGGGTATGCGAACCTGTGCAGCTCAGACTTTGAGAGGGATATGCCAATAGACAAGTATGCGATATTCGAAGAAGCCCTTGAAAACACAAGACTACTAGAAGGGTATGAGGCCTTTGATGACTTCGTAGAAGCCGTAGAGGAATATCAAAACGGCGAGGACGAAGAAGATGAAGAATAAATAATAACGGGGAGGGTGAAATTCCCTCCCCATATATAAAAATACTCTTGTAGCTCAGTGGTAAGAGCAATATCCTTATAAGATATAGGTCATGGGTTCAAGCCCCATCAAGAGTACGAATTGATCGTAGCAGAAAAACTGTAATGTGGATAACGTCTTCCCGGGAGGGTGGGCGTTATCGTTTTATATAGGTCTATTGTACTCAATTGAGTATATTTCTATTTCGTGGCCATTTGGTATTTTGAAATAATTGTTGTATCTTTGTATTGAAGAAAGGAAGTAAGTCTCCCGAATAAAACAACAAACAACTACTACAAGTATGGATGCAAAGTGGAACGAATTTATCTCATGGGATAAGGAGAAAGCGGAAAGTTTTCTAATCTTTTCCCCTAGTGGTATATCTAAAACGCTTGATGGGATCAACACCAAGGTAAAGGAGGTTCTTGACCTATCAGATTCCATTATTAGGATACTAAATAGTAAAAACATCCCCTACAATAACGAATATGATGAGAAGATAGAAAACATCTTCAATCTGTTCGGTGAAGCGTCTGAATGCGGTTCAAATGGTTTAGATATTCTATTAGAATCTCAAGATAAGTTCATTCTTGCAGATGAAGCAAGCTATGAGAAGATTAGACTTAAACTATACTTTACTGCGCTACACAAAGTGTATGTTGGTAATCTCAAAGATAAGGTAAGCTATCTTCGTGCTGCCTACAATCTTGAGGCTCGCAAGAAGGCGTACGATGATAAGAAACTTCTAAATCTCATTTAATAATAAAAACGAATAACTATGAGGGTTCTTAAAGGGAGAAATACTTGCGCCTCAAATTGGGATGCAAGTGCTCTGAATGAAAGTTTGGAGGCTATTGTAGACGCTCACAAGGCACGTTGCGGTGGATATATTAGGGGTAGGGAAAATTCCAAATTCTTATGTATGATGGAGGAATTGGTAGAAGCAAATAATATCTACGAAAAGAATAGTTACCCTAGTGTATCCTATACCCCAACAATTATTGACGCTTATTCTCTACCAAAGGTGTCTTTGAGTAAAACCTTTTCATACTTTGCCTCTCCCAATATAATCTTCAATTGGAAGGGTCACGAATTTAAGGTTCCTCTTCAAGATGTGGATATGATGATTGAATAATCATTATTCCATACTTGGTGGGATGAAATAATTTCCGTATCTTTGTTGTGTCAAAGGGGAACGACCTCCGAGATAACAACAACTAAACAATACAAGAACTATGTTCGTAGTAGATAAGGCACGACTAGATAAGGTTGTGCTACTATATGAGGCTATTGACAAGTATTTGTCTGTGCTCAATTCAGAGTTTGTGGGTGCTTATTGGAAGGATAAGCATACGTTCATATCCTCTCTAGAATCTGCCGTATCTCTCGGGTTATACACCAAGCGTGAAGTCAAACCTTCCGAATGGTGTGTTCGATATGATGATAAGAATTGCGTGGAATTTATTCCAAAGATGAAGAATCTGCCAACATTCCAAATTGGAAATGTCTACAAGGATCATATTGAGACTGCATCAGTCAAGATTATCCTTGGTGATAAGTTCTATATCTACAAGCACTCTGAGATAAACGCTATTATTAAGGTTTTGTAATTCCTGTGTGAATTTGGAATCTTGAAATAATAATCTTATCTTTGCATTAGAAATAACAAGGCAAAGATATAAGCCCCAATAGCTTAATGGACAAAGCCGTAGCCTTCTAAGCTACTGATCTAGGTTCGATTCCTAGTTGGGGTACGACAAATAAAACCTAGAAATGAAAGTGGGTAGTATTATTACCGAATAGAACTATGGGACAAAAGTTCAAGAAACGTATAGCTGTTGAACGTTGGTGGGAATATATCGTAGAAAGCTGTATGGATGGCGGAATGAAGGATGTTATTCGGATTGAAAAAGATTTCAAGATTGGAGTAACAGAGAATGATATAGTAAATATGTACAACGGCTTTCATCAGAAGCTGATACGATACGATTTGCTATTAAACGACCGCACCACGCTAAGGATGGGCTTTCGACTCTCCAATGGGCTCATAGTGGATATTGAGAAGATAGGTGATAATCCTCTAGAAGAGAGGATCTACTATAAAGGTAACCTCACAACCAAACCTATAATAGATATTCTAGGTATCAGAAACTACTATGAGGATAAGAGAATAAAGCTAAGAGAGAAATTCTCTGAAACCTTATCTAGTGAGATATTGGATGTTTACGTTAGACGCCGTCTAGACGCAAATTTAGCCCATATTTCGGTAGATCTCGTTGGTAATGGTAGTTATATTGCCAAGGTACAAAATGTAGGCCTACGCGAGGTTAAATTTCTCCACGTATTAAACTTAATGGGAAATATTGTAGGTCGTTTCAGAGTTGTTCTATCTGATGGTAAGGTTTTGATAATCCTTGTTAAGCTATTCGGAAATTCTTACGCGAATAAGTTTAAGAATACTTTCCGAGTTGAGAGGGATGATGAGAGGGAGACAATATGTTTCGAGTTTGATTATTCCAAGCTATTGGATATATTTGCTCATGAGTGTGTATATAACATATAAGAAATAATTGTTTTAGTTGTTGTTGGTTGGCGCTTCGGGTATTCGTACTTGGGGTGCCAACTTTTTATGGACTTGGAAAACTGAAATAATTGTGGTATCTTTGCAATGTGAACAGGAGATAATCTCCAAAAGAAACAAGGATAATTCATCTAGTAATTCTTACGAAAATGGAACATGTTGAGTACGAAAAGAGGAGAAGAGAGGCTCTGAAGAAGTACGAAGATTTCAAGGAGATTACCTTGAAGCAGTTGGACTTTACTCATTCCTTGGAGTTTGACAAGCTACCTAATAGTGAGAAGTTCTTCCATCAGACCAAGTACACCTATATGCACGGGTATCTTAACTGTCTTAGAGTTGAACTTGACAATATAATCTCCGAGGAAAAAGAAATCTTCTAGAGGAGATTTGGAAATCTGAAATAAATTACGTATCTTTGTATTGAAGAAAGGGAACAAGTTTCCGAAAGAACAAGAAGGAATAACCCAAAGACAACAACAAGAAACAACAATTAAAACTCAAGGTTATGAATACTAATAAGATTATCCGAGTAGCGTTGAAGCCGTACAACGAAAGAAGAATCTCTTTCCTGATGGAACAGCTTTCCAAGCTAGTGGAGCTCTATAATACGCTTAATGTAAATCCTCATCCTAAACTCATTAAGCCTGATAACTTTGGGATTAAGCACCTTATGGGGATGGTGTCTAACAATGGGGGTCCTTACAGGTCATCTGAATTTACGGATCGTGATGAAGAAGTTGAGTGGACAACGGAATATTATAAGTCATCGGATACTAATCTTCCATACATTGAAATATATTATTTCATAGACCTTTGTGAAATAACGATTGAATGTGATGATGAATTATATGTTTATACAATTGAAGAAATCAATCAGCTATTAGATTATCGGATTGAAATCGTCGAAGAATAAGATATTGCTATAGAACCTTAGAACGGTAATATAGAATTTAGGCACACTTCGTAGCTCAGTAGGTAGAGCAACGGGCTTTTAACCCGTGGGCCGTGGGTTCGAACCCCACCGGAGTGACAAAAATTGACCCTTGGTGTAATGGTAGCACGACAGAATTTGGATCTGTTAGTCCTAGTTCGAACCTAGGAGGGTCAACTGTTTAATTTTCATATGTTTATATTGTTTGGTTGCACTTGCCCGTGAGGGTTGGTGCAACTTTTTTACTAATAGTATATGAATATACTCAATTGAGTATATTCATATTGTTCATTTTGAATATTGAAATAATTGTTGTATCTTTGTTGTACATTAAAGAACGGGAAATATAAACCTTCACGAATAATAAGATCATATAGGATATGGTAGTCTTCAATTATAGTGACGAAGTCACAATAAACAGATATTGGGAATACATGATTTCTGAACAAAACGGGAAGGTAAAGATGCTCTTCAAGAAGAAGAGAAAATATGAATCCAAGATTCAGTTATGTTCTGTTTATAACATATACAAACGTTTCCTAATCAAGCTAACAGAATATGAATGGATGTCAGATTCTACAACGAATCTCTTTCTTGGTTTTACTTTGAGCAATGGTATTAAGTTTAAATTTAGAAAAGAAGGAGAAGAAGAACTGAGGGAGGAGGTATTTGTCAATGGGGTAAAATATGAAGGTAAATTCTCTGAACTCATATCCATTGGCGAGCTTCAAAAGCAACAAGAAGAAAAGCTAAGAAGAAAGCTAGACAAGTTAGACTATAGTGAAGTTCTCGACAAGCATCTTCAACTAAGATTGACCGACAACCCAAACATATTCAAAACCAATCTATATGGCTTTGGATTCACTATCAATGGCGATAAGATTGTCAAAGTAAGTTGTGTTAAGTTACTTAGCATTATGAGAATGTATGGTGAGGTTGTTGCTCGTATTACATTAACAGACTCAGATGGTAAAGAACTTTACATGCTAGCCAAAATAAAGGGTTCTTCACAGATTGATGACCGAAAGGAGCTTATGGTAATCGACCATACTAAGGATGGCTCTTTTTATCGTTTTCATTTCAAGTACCCTGAGTTTCTAGATCTGTTGGCTAAAGAATTGATATACAATTGTACGTTCTAAAAGTTTGAGTTGGTTTGGAAATCTGAAATAAAAGCCGTATCGTTGCAATACGATAAGACAAGAAACGAACAACCAAACAGATAAATAACGATGGAAGATAATAAGTATGTTAAGAGTGTGGTCATAGACTTGAAATCTCTTTTTGTACCTTACGTTTATGAGGCTTATTGTCCCGTGAACTTAATAGAGGAAATGGGTCTAGAGGATAAAAGTCCTCAGAAAATCGAGGAAGCCTGTTATGAAATGGTTGTACAGGCTCTAGCAAATTCCTTGGGTGAAGAAGTCTACCAAAATGATGTGGTTGTTGAAAAGCCAAATGATTCGCTTGGAGAATATCTCATTAGGCTTACGGAACAAGCTATTTCGGAGTTGCATATAGCTGCTGAAGATTGTTACCTACCTAGTGTGAGAAAAAGGTTGGAGTACGTTATTTGGCTTTATCGAGACTAACTATGATTTGGAAAATTGAAATAATAATCGTATCTTTGTATTGTCAGAGGGGACAAGTCTCCGACGGTGTCAAAGGGAAAGACCCAAAGATGATAAGGCCGATTAGCTCAATTGCATAGAGCAGGGGCGTCCTAAGCCCAAGGTTGCGAGTTGGATTCTCGCATCGGCCACGTAAGAAACATTAATTTGTAGTTGTTAAACTCTATGACTTGTGAGAGTTTGAATTTAGGAACAAGTCAAATGCTCCGATGGCGGAATGGTAGACGCGTTGGTCTCAAACACCAATGTTGAAAGGCGTGTGGGTTCGAGTCCCACTCGGAGTACGAGAGCCTCCCATTAGGGAGATTTCATGATGTCAAAGAAATAGATTAAGATTTGGTAACGCTTGCTCGTGAGAGTAGGCGTTTCTTTTTTATTTGGATTTCTGAAATAAATTCCGTACCTTTGTGTTGTAATAATAAACGCGTAAGCATTAACGGAAATAATGACTATGAGTTATTCTGATCTTCTTGAGAAGTCTGAAAAGTTTGGTACTCGATATACCAATGATCTATTTCTTGATATTCTGTATGGGTTGAGGGATAATAATGAAATCTCTGAGCTAATGAAGTCACTAGAGAATCGTTTCAATAAGTGTCTCAATGAGCCGAGAAAGGTTCATTATCTTAGTCTGTATCGTGGCTTGGTAGATAACTGCCAACACTACCTAGAATGTAGAGAATATTCGTTCTAAGTGAACGTTTGGTATGTAGAAATAATTTCCATACCTTTGCATTAGGGAAAACAATAAGCCCCAAGAACAGAAACAACAACTATAAGTAAGTTATGGAGAAGCACGAAAAGTGGAACTCGAAGACGATCGATATGATTGTTATGATTGGCCTTCCCGGTTCGGGAAAGAGCTACACAGCTGAAAAGACCTGCAAGGCCTATGAAGAAGTTGGCAAGCCAATAGAGATTATCTCTAGAGATCAAATCAGAATTGATTTGGGTTTCTGTGGTAGTGATGAAAAGTTCGCAGGAACTAAGAGCCAAGAAGATAAGGTTAGTAGTATCGTAACCAAGCGAATCAAGAGTTGTGTTGAACGTGGCGTGAATTTCATCATTGACAATACATCACTCAAGAAGAAGTATAGAGACGCCTTCAAGGAACTTGTGAAGAATAATAACGTACGTGTGATTTATCACTACATTGAGGCTGATTCCATCGAAACCAATATCGAACGTAGAAAGGGGCAGATTGATGCACGAGTCATAAGAAATATGCTCTCTTCATTGGAATTTCCATCCAAGTCTGAGTGTGATTATCTTCTGATAAACTAAGGTATCTAGAGGGCTTGGAAAACTGAAATAAAAGCTGTATCTTTGTATTGTCAAAAGGGAAAGACCTCGAGACAACAAACAACTATAAACAACAACAAGACAATGACTACTAGAAGAGAAATTATAATCAATGAGTTCATCAGAGTATTTGATAAACTTACTGACAAAGAACGTAGTGAACTATACGTGATTGCGAATAGTGTGGATAATTTCGGAAGAGATTATCGAAGGAATGACCCAAGTTTCTTTGAAAATCTGCCCGCTGATGTGTCAAAATATGATATTGCTAGAGGTGTATGTTTCGGTAACTACTCTTATGAAGACGATTTTGTTTACTATGACGCTTTAGATAGAGTGTTCCATAGTGTAAATGCAATTAGCATGGCAGAATACCATAAGAAGGCTATTGCAGAGTTCTTTTCAAGGACTGACGAGTACAACTATATCCTTGATAGTATGTGGGATTTCTCCGTCTTCTATGCGTCAAAGAATTTCAAGCCCGCATTATACATGAGAGTTCAATTTGTGTATGGTCTTGAAAGACATACAATCAACATACCGATTGATGAGGTGCTTCATACTAATGGTGGAAAGCATTGGGAATACTTTGACTACCGAAAGAGTGGCAAGTTGGCTCGCTTCGTTGGGTCGTATGAAAATCAAACAGATGTAAAGATGTCTGTATATAACGCTTCAATTGAAGATTATTCGGACGAGAACCTTGAAAGTGAAGATATAGAAGTCCTAGTAACAGGAATGTTTTGGATGTAGAACTAAATAAGGAACTGAAATAGAGTATGAATATCAAGGAGACAAAGAAGGTAGCCCTTAGTGAGGGTAATAGTGTGCGTCATAAGCTGCGCCGTATGACAAAGGATGAGTTTATTGAACGTCATTCTAGTGGCACGCTACGAAAGTCCTATAAGCTAGGTTTTAATGTTGACTATCAGTATTACCACGAACGTGTGGCCTACGAGATTGGCTATGGATTTGACATCTATAACATCCTTGGCAAAGATAAGGTTCTTGACGTTGCAGGCTATGTAGATCCTAATGCTGTGATTGGTAGAATCAATGCTGTTCCCGATGACCCCGTCACCACGGAAATTGGTTGGGTTGTTGAACGACACCTTACCATTAACGAGTTCCCCGAAGACAAGTACGAACTTATGACATATAATGGTCTACCCGTACTAGTTCTTACTCAGACCTCAATGGATATTCCCGAAGGTTGTGTTGTTATGGCTGAACTTACGGCTAATGACGAAGTTGTAAACATTTCCTAGAGAAAGAATCGAAATGAAGAATCATTTTTTCATTGAACCAATCAAGGCGTTTGTCAAGTCAGAACAGATTCTAGACACACCCATTCAGAAGCTGACAGAGTGTGAAATCATTGGTTTCTGTACTTACGTTGGTGAACATATTACGGCTATCATTAAGCTGTCTGATGGTGTTGTATTCGACTACATTCCATTCAGTTCGCTATGTTCTGACAATACGGGAGGATTTGAAAATGAGGCAGTTATCTATAATTGTCCCGACTTGAGTGTAACAATACAAGAGACGCCAAATAATCTTCGGGACGTACAATATACCAATAAGGATAAGTTGGTATTCACACGAGGAAAGTCAATCTATCTGATTGATTTTTACGAAAGCAATGAACTATTCGTATTCATCGTGAATGAGAGCGGAGGTTTTGCTATGCGTCCACTACATAAAACGCTCTTCAATACAGAAGTAGACGGGAAGAGTGTCATTAAGAACAAGAAGTATATTAAGCAACGTAACACATACAAGAGTTAGTAAAATGAGAGAAAATTTCATTTATTGGTTCAATCATTGGTGCGCCTTCAATATGACGGCAATTAACCATAAGTGTTGGAGAGTTGGTCATCTGTTCCACGATATGGAAAAGCCCTTCCTTCTGATGTTTATGTCAGATGATAAGGTTCGGAAGGTCCATAGGGAAAATAATGCTCATCACTTGGAGTACAAGAAGGGTGCTAAAGATTATATTTCCATGGCGGTGGATTGGGAATGTGCTCGATTCACAAAGCCCGATAAGCCTCTGAGTGCTAGACAACTATACGATAAGATTAAGGATAAACTTACTGACTTTGACAAGTCGCAACTTGAATACGTCTTTGACAAGTTCGGTTTCAAGTAGGCCAAGATTTGGTATCTTGAAATAATCATCGTATCTTTGTTGTGAAGAAAGGGAGACAACCTCCCGAGTAAGTCTGCAATAACAACTCTAAACAAGAACAAGAAAATGGAACGCATTCTAGTAAAGAATGGAAGTGAATCGCTAGTATTCACCAAGAAGATGAACGGAAACTACGAGGTGTTTGGTGAGCCAATGGAAACTCGTGTTCGGTTCATGAACCTAGTGAAGAAGGCGGTAAAGGTTATGGAGAGTAAGGGTACGAATTGTAATGGTTCGGTCTTCTATGCTGAAATAACCGACGACTCTATGGATCAGTCGCGAATCGAAGTCAGTAAGCTGCCAAATGGCACTATTCGACTAGTGGATACTTGTGATGGAGCTGAGTCTTTTGTGAAGTAAGCATCCCTTTTTTAATATAAGTTTTGAACTGTGTTTGGTGTGACCGTTAATTTCGGCCGCACCAAACTTTTTATTATTGGTTTTGGTGTATTGAAAGATTTGTTGTACCTTTGCAAAGCAAGAGGTGACAAGGTTCCCGATGGTAAGAAAGATAACAACAACTAAGACAACATAATATGAATAACATCGAAAACCTATTCAAGGAGTTGGATTATGTTAGTTCTGATAAGCATTCGTTTATTGGATTATATGATCAATTGGTTGGTGAATACACCCACCTTGTGAATAGAGCCTTGGATTTACTTCCAATGGTTGAACGTTATTTCAATCTAATGGATAGGTATCGAGTTGGTGAGAAAACAGCTGTTGCTCATTCGTTTGATATTTCTTCCGTTTCTTGTTCCTTGGTGAATAAGATTGTTAGATTATCTTTCGATTGTGCAAATTGCAAGGTATCTGTGTCATATTCCAACGGAGGACATAAGATTAGGATCTCCAAGGGTGGTTTATTCACTAAGACCTTGGTTATCAATCTGAACGAACTTACAGCAATGGTTAATCCTTTCGTCATTAAGGTGGGTGAATGTCCAAACATCTATATGAAGGATGCGATTGTTGGTATTGCCCTAAACCTCAATGAGATTGAAAATCTTATCAAGTGTTTCAAGCGCATCTATCGTTCACTTGGCCTACTAATCAAGGATTTTGATGGGATTATTGGTAATGAATTAAGAACACACATCCTACCCAACTCGTAGATTTGGTTTATTGAAATAAATGTTGTATCTTTGTGATAGAAAAAGGAACAACAACTAAAAACAACTACTGAAATGGAAACGAAGAAATTCACGGAAGTTACGATTGATCTTAAACAGGTATCCTTTTGGGATGCGGATTATGGTTATAAGACGTGGCCTCTTGAGTGGACAGATATCCTACCACTTATAGAAGATGAGGAAGACCTTATCGAGAGCATGATCTTTGACCATTCGGAAAACGCAGGAATTAGTTCTAATCTTGTGAAGGAGGTTGGCGAAGGTTACATAGAGTCCGCCCTTAACAAGGCGCAGCCCACGTTCAATATAAGCCGCATAGGGGATCTTTTGGAACATATTCTAGGGTTTGAGACTATGCTAGGTGTTGATGTCACAGAGGGTGAAGGTGCTTTCACGTTTACCTTCAAGTATAGTGATGAAGCTGTTCAGAAGCTGAAAGAACGCTATAGTGAATACAAGGATTACAATCTGTCAGATATGACAATGCAAGCTCTCTATGACGCTTCTGTTGAAGTTCCATTGGATTATTCTGAAATCGGAGAACTTGCTTGGGACTATATCAGTGATGGTTTTGATGAAGCAATTCAAAAGGCTTTAGATGAGGAGGAAGCAGAAGAGAAAGCCGAAGAAGAAGCTCACGAACAATATCTTGAAGAAGTTGAAGTAAGACGCGAGAATGCTTGGAAATGGTCGTATGGTCTGTCCAAGGAAGAATTTGATGAACATTTCGACAGGTTGTATAAGTACACTGATGATGTTCTAGAGTTCACACCAAAGCAGCTATCACAGATTATCTTCGCAATGGAGATTTCTTTCCGAGTTGGTAGGAATTACGATTATCTAAAGTCAAAAACAGAAGAATAGTATGGAAGTCGACACTAGAGAATACTACTTCTAACGGATTTGAATTGATATTTATTAACATATTAAAGAATATAGTGCATGGAGACATATCGTATTTCACAGATAAGTTGGGATGTCGAAGACCCCAAAGAATTGGAGAATCTACCAACAGAATTTGATATTGAGGTAGAATCATTCGATGTCCTCGAGAAAGAAATCACTAAGCAATATGGGTCAACAATCCATTGCTTTGCTATGGAAATGCTTTAGTGTATTCGATTAAGCGTTTTAGTCAATGGTTGGTTAATTGCTTCACAGCGTTAGCCAACCATTTTTTATTTGGTTTATTGAAAGTTTTGTTGTATCTTTGTTTTAGTAAAAATGGGGTGTACCCCGAGGCAATAACGTAATAAAACAATAACTACAACAATGGATGACCTGTATGTAAATCGGCTAATGGTTAGCGGTTCTGATGAAGACATTGATAGGTTTGTAGAGTTTTTCACAGATGAGAATGGCAACTTTGTTTTCTCTCCAAACAAGGTTGAACCAATGCCCGATAATCTAGCAAATAACAACTTTTATGCTTGTTCTAAGTTCATAGAGAAGTATCGAACTAACAAGACGGAATATCTATCCCAAAAGATTATGGAGTGCATGAGCACCATTGATTCGGCTGAAGATGCTGTTAGGGTATATGATGAGTTGCTTTTTAAGCATGGTACGATTAGTCGAACAGATTGGTTTGATGAAAATTGGGGTTGTTCAAGCTATGATGAGCAGCTAGATTTCAAGATTGTTAATGGTAAGGTTTTCTTAACATACACAACGTTTGGAGGAACGTCTTACAAAGTTATAAAGAAACTCTCTAAGATGTTTAGTTATTGTGTGTTTAAGACTATATGTCTAAAAACAGACAGAGCTTACTATAGTAGAGAAACCCATTATCTAAATGGTGTTTGTGAAGTTTCTCGAAGATTGAATAAATCCGAAACGTATTGTTTTTGGCGACACTTGTATGATCGTTATGAAAGTCTAAGGTATCTTGAAGTGGATGCTTCTTATGAATTTTGGAACTAAATGTTATATAGGTTATTATGAGACGTTATATAGAACTAAAGTCTGAATTTATTAAGTTCTGTAAGTTTTTTACATTATTCGTGGTTGCTTTTGCTAGTCTTCAATACATCTTATCTAGTAACCAAACAAACGTTGAAGTGTTAGAAAAGATTTCTTATAACGAGAAGGAATATGGTAAATCTGTCACAAAATATGAGACTAAGATAAAAGTGCTTAGTAACGGTGTTATTCTTAAAAGAAGTGTTAGTGAAGAGGAATATAAACAGATAGAAATCGGTACCAATTATAATGTGGATATTGATAATGGGAGAATATTTCTTGAAGAATATGATGCAATATTTTTCATTTACCTCATGTTCAATCTTATAGCTTTTGTTGCAACTTTTTTATTTGTGTTGTTACACTTTTGTAGAACAATAAGGGAAACTTGGTTCGCGATACAAGATAGGAAGGTTCACTCTATTAACAAATACTTTGATGATGAGTTGTAACATTAGTTGCTTTCTTGAAATAAATTCCGTATCTTTGTTGTGTGATTGGGAAGTAACCAAGAGCACAAATAGTAAACGTAACAACGACAACAACTAAACTCAAAGCAAATGTCTGATATACTTAACCTACTCTACGGAATAGAGTTCTACTATCTTGGTGGTGTACTAACCTCAGATCATGTTTTCCATGTGGAAAATGGGGATATTGATAAGTTTATCTCTATGAGCAGAGATACCTTATCGGTATACCTTGGTAAGTTTATCATTGAGAAGCACTCTTCTCACGTGTATAAGGTAAAGCTAAAGACCGATATGGGAATTGATGTGATTGCCCATTGGGACTTTGATGGCACGTTCAGCTCGGACTTCAATCATGTATTGGTTTATACCTCTTCTGACAATAATGGTAAAGAACACTACACCTATTTCGATTCTGAACCACTTTATCGTGGATGGTGTTTCATGGAGGCTAAGAGGCTTTTGAAGCTACCAAATGATGAATTGAAGAACTACACCAAGGACTACTTCCAAAGGTATGCTGTTGAACCATATAGAAGTAACAAGAAGGATTTCTATAGGTGGAGTGAAGATGATGTTGAGGAGAAGCTCAATCTGTGTAGATAAATCTTCCATAACGTTTGCAAAACTGAAATAAATTCCGTATCTTTGCAATGTCAAAAGGGAAAGACCTAGAGGCATAAAACAACTAAGGATAACAACTAAACAACTACAGCTATGTCAAATTGGGTATTGAACAGAGTGAACATTTCGGGTAATGGGCTTGAAAAGGTTAAGGAGTTCTTCAGAAGCGAAAATGGTGAACTAGAGTTCTCACTTAACAAGATTGTTCCAATTCCCACTGAACTTGAGGAAAACCATCTAGCGAACTTCTTCACATTCCGAGATCCAAATGATATGGACGAATACGCATACATTGAGCTTAATTCAATAAATGAACAACTTCCTAGGAAAGAAAGGCTCACAGTTATGGATGCTAAGGTTATGTATCAAGAATACACCGAAAAGTATGGTACTGCTAGTTGGTATGATTGGAGGTGTAAGCATTGGGGTTGCAAATGGGATGTTCGTGATTGTACTATCGAAGAAACAGACCATTATATGGCAATCGAGTTTCAAACGCCGTGGGCTTCTCCTCGTGAGGCTTTACTTAAACTATCCAATCTGTTCCCACAAACATCAATTATTGTGGAATACGCTGACGAAGATCTAGGTTATAATCGTGGTGAATATGAATTATTGGGTGGTGCTGAAGTTGCATTCCAAGAATGGGATCACGATACTGCAATGGAGTTTTGGAATTTGGACGATGAAGAATAGATAACAAACGTGGGAGGGTGAAATTCCCTCCCAACAATAAAAATATTCAGGTCAGCTAAAGGTTAGGCTCGATGTCTTATACACATCCAATCCGGGTTCAAGTCCCGGCCTGAATACGAAACACCTCCTTGTGGTGATTTTTATACATTTTAATTATTAACTTATTTGTAATAACGCTTGCCCGTAATGGTTGGCGTTATTGTTTTTATGTATTTTCGTTATACTACAATTGAGTATGTTATTGACTTTGAGGGATTGAAATATTTGTTGTATATTTGCATTAGAAACGATAGGGAACAACAACAATTAACAAGAATACAATTATGGCTAAATCTATAAAGAAACTATTCACCGAGGCGTTTTATTCTCTTTCAATGGAGGATAAAGTTACCTTGCATAACATGTATTGTAAATACATAAATTCAGGTAGTATCATTTACAAACATGATGAGGCATTCTTCAATAATGTACTAGGAGGTTTCACCAACTACGAGATTTCAAGAATGATCATGAATGGTGAGTGCGATCCTTATGACGAATACATTTGGTTGAATGAACATAACGTGTTGTGTACGTGTGGGTGCACCTCAATGTTACCATTCGACTTGGATGGGATGTATAACCATTTTAAGACCTTTTACGCATTAGTCTTACCATATAAGGAATTTAATAAGTTCACAGATAAGGTAATGGAACTTAATGCGGCAAACAAGAAACCTAAAGGTTATGTTACAATTAGATTTGAATATGTTCCTTTTAATTATGAGGTTGTTTTCCAAATCGAAAACTTGACATTTCACCCGGATCAGTCTATTTGGTATTGTGTTGAAGAATTGATTGATGGTAACATGGCTCATATATATGGTGTTTGTGATTCTAGTGGAAAACCATTATTCGATAACATTCGAGTGGATTTTTATGAAGCCCCTTTTGAGATATTTGAATATGTAGATGTTATTGCTAGAGACATCAAACCATCCTATGTTATGGTTAATATCAATTCAAAGTAGGTTTTGGTGATATGAAATAATTGTTGTACCTTTGTGGTGTTGAAAGAGAAAGGCTCTTGATACGAAAACAACAAACATAAACAATAAGTAACACAATAGGTATTATGCTTATCATATCGAAGTATAAGGACTATTACGATTGGTTGGTATCAAAGTGGGGAATTGACACTAAGGTGGTCTATAATCGAACACAGAGATATAATGGATATGGTCCATTCTGCTTCAGAAGAGATCATACAACACCTGAAACTAACTATAGATTCTATGTGTTGGAAGTTGGTTATACGAAGTATTTTTACGTAGGTAAGAATACAAAGAGTATGGGAGACTATATGGAATATAAGCTAGTCAATAAGATTGTCGATAGGTCTTGGCGACTTAACAAGAACAATACACCAATCTCCCTTTACTCTGTCTATCTTAACGAGGTATATGGCTTTGAATCGATCCATCGCTTTATGGAAGGTGTCCGCAAGGTAAATCTCGAAAGTGATGAATTTCACACCAAGAGAATGCGTCCTTGGAGTAGCATGGACAAATATCTTCTAATAGAAGATCCAATCATCAAAGATACCCCTCTACCTCTACCTGATGCTGAGGAAGTATTCTTATCAGTCCAAGATTATATATCTTCACTTATAGAGAATGGTAAGGATTGTTCCACACCAAATGAGATTAAGATCATCCAACACGGATTCGATGTAAAGCGTTCATTCAGACATAGATAGATAGTATAACTTAAAGGAAATTAACATGAGAAAGATTCTGTTCCTACTTATCATTCTTGTAGGCACACTTCAATCAAATGCTAACGAGTTTCGCTCCACTGAGGAGTGCGTAAGATTCATCAAAGAGAAAGAGAGTTTCTCACCCAAGGCCTATTGGGATGGGAACGGCTACTCGATAGGTTATGGACATCACGGAAAATCGGTTAAACGTGGTGATGTAATAAGTCAGAAGGAAGCGCTAATGCGTCTAAGAAAGGACATTAAAACCGCTGAGTTCTATGTGAATCACCTTATCAAAAAACTTCCTTATAAGTACAAATTCAGTAAAGGTTTTATTGATGGGTTCACATCCTTCGTCTACAATGTGGGAGTTGGTAATGCAGAGAAAAGCCTCTTCTACAAGCGGTTAAAGAAATGTCGAGTTATCAATGGATATATGAATCCTTCAGATTTCCACCACGCTATAACGGCCATTAAGGTGTCTTGTGTTAAACAGAAAGGACATATATCAAGGCGTGAAGGGGAGTATAAGTTAATGAAAAAATTTGTTTAGTTAGTTGTTTGGCTACCCGAGATTTAACTGCAATGGTTATTTCTTGGGTAGTCTTTTTTGGTTGGGTGAAATAAATTCACTATCTTTGTGGTGTTGAAAGGTAATAGAAACTCTACAAATAACAATTAAACTGACTGAACAATGTTGATCAAGGCAAGTATCCAAGAGTATAAGCCTAGAAGAATGGTACTACTCATCGAAACGATTAGTAAGCTAATCGAAATGTACAATTCGCTAAACATCAAGTATAAAGGTAGTGTTAAGAATTTCCCGAAATTTAATCGAGGAAGTGTAAGAGAGTTGTTGGAAACAATAGCTCAACATAATGAGAACATTGATGTTCAAAGTTTCACGTTTGATAGAACCTATCCCAACGATAGTAGGGTTGTCAAGGTCTATGTTTCCAAGTATTACGATACTAATAACCAAGACCTAATCATTCTACTAACAGACAACGATAAAAACGACTCGCGTGAAATGGAAATCATTACGGGTGATGAACGATACACCTACGATGTTGGTGAGGTGAATATGATGGTTGGTTTCAATTTGGAAGATTGAAATACTTTACGTACCTTTGTAATGTAAAGCTAGTCATTAGAACAACATAACAACTAAGAAACAAAACAATGAATAAGATCGAACTCACATACGAGAATGGTCAGTTTGTAATCCCAAAGTCCGTGTATGATGTTGCGGGTAAGATTCTATCTAACCTCCTTATCTACGGATATACTATCAAGGTTTCTTGTGAGGGATATTTCAGTGGTTCAATTATGACTAGAATAGATGATAATGGCTTTGTGACACTTCTCTCTGATGGTGATAAGGTGTCAATCTACAACGATGTTTTCGTCAAGTTGATTGAGTATGTCTCAGCAAACAATAAGATCACACTTCCAATCTACGCAAAAATCAAGAACAGCCCATTTAGATTTTCTTTGAATGGTTGTAATACCATTGGTTCTGTTGAAATTCTTTATGGTAAGGCAATGCCTAATGAGACAAATGAAGATTTCCTTAGAACTCTTGTTGATTATGTCTTTTATGAAGGTTATGGTAAGAATTACTTAAACTTTGCTAGTGATAGTAAACATAGGATTTTAATCCAAATCCTCGCTAAGATTAAGGATTCAGAAAAGGTTCTTCCTGTTAAACTGCACTTCTCGAATTGTTGTTTTCGATTCAATGACCTACAGTTCATTGATGGTGAAATTCTCCACTTTGGTGAGGTTGTAGGTGGATATGATTTGGAAGATAATGAACCATATTATGATAATATTAACGAATGTATTGTCAAACCTATACAACATTACCAAATCGAATACATGACATTGATGTACGAAAAGGTAAGCGCGTAAATGGGTAAGAAGGCCAAGGTATTAGACCACCTTCCAATGCTTAATAGACATTCGGAGGTAAAAACAAACCATACAATTGAGTTCCCTCTATTCATTGGGTTCGATGACACAATGCTATTCAACAATGATCTCTTAGAGAATAATGGTATTGATGTTGATATTGCCAATGTTAAGATTGACATGCAGACCTACATTGAGGAATGTGTTGATGGTTATGTCTATCACCTAAGTGAATCATCTTTCCCGTTGTCTAGATATATTGATTTGGTGAAGTTTGTCTCGTTGCCATTCGATTCATACG
>ERZ772874.446-NODE-446-length-22135-cov-5.576857_pt1 | contig 22135 bp, 15 predicted proteins | sample MGYA00580586_ERZ772874 | MGnify/ENA primary metagenome ERZ772874 (study PRJEB29015, sample SAMEA2737952) | human oral metagenome | biome: human oral; feature: human-associated habitat; material: dental | place: China | collected 2154 ... | reverse complement strand
CCTTGATTTTCTTTTGCCTCCTTTTCTTTCATCAAGGAAAGAAAAGGAGAAAGAGGAGCCTCCATTTTTCGCATCAAGAAAAGAAAAGAAGAAAGGATCCAAGCAATTCAAATACAGTTTCTCCGATATGAAAACAATATCCCGCAACCTACTCAGCATCGTCCGCCGCTTCCGTGTGGCGACCGTGCTCAACGTCTTCGGTCTCTCATTCGCCTTTGCAGCCTTCATGACGATTCTCATGCAGATCGATTACGAGCGAAATTTTGACCGCTGTCACCCCGAGGCCGAACATATTTTTCGAGTGGATCTCTCGCAACCCGGCGAGTTCTCCACCGTCCTGCCGCGTGCCTTCGTGGAGGCCGTCATCGCCTCGTCCCCACATATTGAAGCAGGCACGCTGATCAACCCCTTCGTCGGCGAGGTCTATTTTACGGTCGCGGGAAACGACGGCACCCGTCATGGCTTCCGCGAAACGGTGCAGACGTGTCACCCGACGCTCGTCCGCACGTTTAATTTCCCCATTACGGAAGGCGACACCGATTGTCTCCGCAGTCCGGATAAGGTGCTGATCCCCGAGAGCATGGCTCGCCGACTTTTTGGATCCGTGTCGGCCGTCGGGCGTCCATTGCGCGCCGAAGAATCGATCTGGAGCAAAAGCCGCGACGACGATAGCACGCAGTTGGAGCTTACGGTGGGTGCCGTCTACCGTGATTTTCCGGGGAATACGCAGCTGCGCAACGTCATCTATACCGCCATCGATGGAGCATTTCTGAAGGAGAATTACGACGCCAGCAACTTCATCTGTTACGTTCGCTTGGACAATGCCGCCTCAGCCGTCGACGTAGAGGAAAACTTCAATCGACATTTCAACTTTAGCCAAATCGGCCATCCGGGTGAGCAGATGAAGCTCACGCCCCTCACCAGTATCTATTTTATGAACGAGAGCGGCGACGGACGTCTTTTTCGGAGTGGTAACGCCGATGTTGTGAATCTACTTATGGGCATCGCACTGCTGATACTCATCATTGCAGCAGTGAATTACACCAATTTCAGCACGGCCATGACGCCGCTGAGAATGAAGAGCATCAATACGCAGAAAGTTTTAGGCAGTACAAATTCCGCTCTTCGCCTCTCGCTACTGATCGAGGCTTGTGCCATTTGTCTCACGGCGTTTTTGCTCGCGGTAATACTTGTTTGGGGCATGCATCAGAGCCGTTTGCTGGCTTTCGTTGAGGCCGACACATCGCCGCTTCATCACCCGGTACTTTTATTGGTTACCGCCATTGTGTCGTTACTCGTCGGCCTCGCAGCAGGCGTCTATCCGGCTTACTACATGACCTCCTTCCCACCTGCGATGGTGCTGAAGGGTAGCTTCGGCCTCTCACCCCGCGGGAGGAGGCTCAGGCTCATGCTCGTCAGCCTGCAATTCGTCATATCGATGACGCTGATCATTGGCGCGGGCTTCGTTCAGTTGCAAAACCGTTTTCTGCGCACCCACACCATCGGTTTTGACCGCGATCAAATCGCTGTGGTAGAGCTCAACGGAGCCATCGCTGGTCATCATGCCCGTGAGTATGTCGACGGATTGAAATCTTACGCAGGTATTGAGGACGTGGCGTTTGCCTCGGAGAAGATCGGCGCGAAAGATGTCTACATGACGGAATCGTCGGACTACAACGGCCGCAATTTTTCCTACAATCTAATCTACGTATCGTGGAACTTCCTCCGGACAATGGGCATTCACATAGTCGACGGCCGCGATTTCACCGAGGCCGATGCGCGCAGTGACCGGCCAGCCTTTATTTTCAACGATCACGCTCGGCGCAGTCTGCAGATGTCCGTCGGTCCCTTCAAATATTGGCGTGACAACTCGGGCGACCTTGTCGGCTTCACGGGCGACTTGCATATCGCTTTGCTGCGACAAGAATCGACCAACATATGCCTTGCTGCCAGTCCGCTTGGCTCCCGTCTGTTTGTTTCTTACATCCGCCTAAAGTCCGGCACCGACGTTCGCGCCGCTACAGCACACATCCGAAAGACCGTAGCCGCCATCGATCCCTCTTTTCCGATCGATATCACCTTCTACGACACAATCTACAACGAGCTTTATCACCGCGAAACGACACTACGCACGCTCATCACATTTTTTGGTCTGCTGGCCGTGTTACTGTCTCTCGTCGGCGTATTTGGCCTCGTGGTGTTTGACAGCGAGTACCGTCGGAAGGAGATCGGCCTCCGCAAAGTCTTCGGATCGTCTACCGGACAAATTCTTGTCCTATTCAATCGCACTTATCTGCGTATTGTCGCTATCTGCTTTGTCGTAGCCTCGCCCGTGGCTTATTACGGCGTAACAAAATGGCTCGAACATTTCGCCTACCGTACCCCGATTCGTTGGTGGGTATTTGCGATAGCGTTTGTAGCCGTCTCGGCCATCACTTTTATCACCGTAACATTCCAGAATTGGCGCTCTGCTAATGCTAATCCGGTGGACAGTCTAAAAAATGAGTGAGGACAGCGGGAAAGGGAGCTGTGCTTCCGCACAGGCCTCAATTGACTGTTAAATCACTCATTTTCAAATTGTAGGTAAGGGGTTAACATGCGATGTATTCCTCTCGGAATGTACGCATGCCACTCTTTCCTGAGATTTTTTCTCGAGAAATTTTGCGTGAAAGCTTTGCGCGTTTGAAAAAGCCATTATCTTTGCAGCGCAATCAGGGAAACGAAGAGACGTTCAAACAAGAGATTGCTCCCAATATGGTGTGGTAGTTCAGCTGGTTAGAATACCTGCCTGTCACGCAGGGGGTCGCGGGTTCGAGTCCCGTCCATACCGCTTCGAAGGATAGAGCTTACACCAAGCTCTTCTCCAACGAGTAGCTCACGAAGGCGATCCACTCGGGATGTAGCGCAGTCCGGTTAGCGCACCTGCTTTGGGAGCAGGGGGTCCCAGGTTCGAATCCTGGTATCCCGACGATACACAAGAGAGGTCTGATGTAGCCACTACGTCAGACCTCTCATCGTTTGTATCCACTGGCGAAGGCTTGTTTGTGAGAGCTGTCGTACCTTTGGAGAACAAATAGGGTGAGAGGTGCTGGGTTCAAGCCCCTCTACCAAGTCAAGTAATCACCTCCCCCACGTGAGTGGAGAGAATGGATAGACAAAATGGAAGAAAACTATAGATTGATCGCAAAGACGCTCCAGTCACTGGAGCCTGTCCTTGCCCAAGAACTAGAGGCACTGGGGGCGACCGACATCGAGGAGGGACGCCGAATGGTCTCCTTCGCAGGCAGTAAGGAGATGCTCTACAAGGCGAATTACCACCTGCGTACGGCGCTGCGTATCCTTCGCCCCATAGCCTCCTTTCACGCTTCGTCACCTGATGAGCTGTACGAGGAGCTACGCAGGATCGACTGGGGACAATGGATGCGCCCTACCGACACCTTCGCCTTCGACACTGTTGTCTATTCGGAGACGTTCACCCACAGCAAGTACGCTGGCTACCGAGCCAAGGACGCTCTAGCGGACTACTTCCGTGAGGAGCACGGCACGAGACCCACAGTGCGTCTGGACAATCCCGACCTACTCTTCCACATCCACATCTCGCATGAGGAGGTAACCCTAGCCCTCGACAGCTCGGGTGAGAGCCTGCACAAGCGTGGCTGGCGCATGGCACAGACCGAGGCACCGATGAGCGAAGTCCTCGCCGCTGGTATCCTGCTGATGGCAGGATGGAGTGGGGAGACAGACTTCATCGACCCTATGTGTGGCTCGGGGACTCTGCTGGTGGAGGCTGCACTGATCGCTCGTGGGATCGCTCCAGGCTCCTTCCGCAAGCGGGGCTTCGCCTTCCAGCGGTGGAGAGACTACGATGCCGAGCTTTTCGAGCAGATCAAGGCTGATCACTCAGGTGAGCGCACCTTCGCACACCATATCTACGGCTCCGACAGCTCCATGGAGGCTGTCCAGATAGCACGTCACAATGTCCGTGCAGCAGGCCTCACGGAGGAGATTACCATCCTGCACCGCTCGATGCAGCAGTGCCCTGCTCCCGAAGCCCCCGCACTCATTGTCACGAACCCGCCCTATGGCGAGCGCCTTCGGATGCGTGATGCCGAGGAGCTCTACAGCATGATCGGGGAGCGACTGAAGCACAACTATGCAGGCTCTACGGCTTGGATCTTGGCTTACCGCCCCGAGCACTTCGACCATATTGGCCTGCGACACAGTGCCCGCCACAAGCTCCTCAATGGGGCTCTGGAGTGCGAGCTACGAGCCTACGAACTCTTCGCTGGCAAGCGGGATGACTTCAAGCGCAGGGATCGGGAGCGAGACCGAGCCTTCCGCCCCGAGCGTCCTAGGGGAGAACGCAGTGACCGTCCTAGGGGTGAGCGTAGTGACCGCCCCCGCCGATCCGCCTCCGACCGCCCTCGTAGAGACTGGGAGGAGCGTCCTCGTAGAGATCGTGACGATCGTCCCCGTCGTGACCGAGAGGATCGACCTAAGAGACGCTATGACTTCGCAGACGAAGGAGCGAGGGAGCACAAGCAAGAAGGGGGTAAGGAGCGCACCTTTGCTCCACGAGATGAGCACAGACGCCCCAAGCGCACCCCCTCGCCTCGTCCCGAGGGCAAAGCCCGTGAAGGACGTGCAGGGCTATGGCCAAACGACCGCTTCAAGTACCGAGACGAAGAAGGCCGAGAGCGTACCCGTCCCCGCCGCTTCGTCCACCTACAGACCTTCGGTAGCGAAGGCAAGGACAAGGATCAGGACTAGCCTAATACAACGACCGCCGATAGCGCATCATACGCTATCGGCGGTCGTTGTATTAGGGGAGGGCTTAGGGGACGGGGGCTATCTGCTTGCTCTGCCTTCGTCCGCCTTAGGATATTTGGCTCCAGCTGGGACGCTCGTGGTAGAGGGCGTCGAGACGCTGACGGAGGGGCTCGTTCTTCGCTAGGATGAGGGTAGGATCTTCGGCGAGGATCTCTTCGGCGAGGTCTCGGGTATACTGCACCATCGCTCCATCTAGGGCGGGGTTGGCGATACGCAGGCTCAGCTGCTGCCCGCTCTGACGTGTACCATCAATCTCCCCAAAGCCCCTGAGACGCATATCTTCCTCGGCGATCTCAAAGCCGTCGTTGGTCTCGACCATGATCGCTATCCGTCGCTTGGCATCCTCACCGAGTTCGTTGCCCGTGAGGAGGATGCAGTAGCTCTGGCTAGCCCCTCGCCCTACTCGTCCTCGGAGCTGGTGTAGCTGTGAGAGTCCGAAGCGATTAGCTCCTTCGATGACCATGACGGAGGCATTGGGGACATTTACCCCAACCTCAATAACTGTCGTAGCGAGCATAATCTCCGCCTCGCCCGAAGCGAAGCGTCGCATCTCCTCGTCCTTCTTCTCAGGCTTCATCTTTCCGTGCACCATCACGATCGTGTACTCGGGGAAACGCTCTCGGTAGCGCACAAGCCCTTCCTCTAGGGCTCGTATCTCCTCCCGTTCGTTCTCCTCGATCATGGGGAAGACGACGTAGGCCTGCCTGCCCTCTGCTATCTGTCGCTCGAGGAAGGCATAGACCTCGAAGATGTGGCTCTCGGGCTGGTGGTACGTCTGGATAGGTTTGCGCCCTGGGGGGAGCTCGTCGATGACGGATATGTCGAGGTCTCCGTAGAGCGTCATTGCCAGTGTCCGTGGGATAGGCGTGGCGCTCATGATGAGGATATGTGGGTGCTGGGACTCGTTCTTCGTCCACAGGCCTGAGCGTTGGACGACCCCGAAGCGATGCTGTTCGTCGATCACAGCGAGTCCTAGGCGGTGGAACTGCACCACGGGCTCTAGCAAGGCATGCGTCCCGACGATGATCCGAAGGGAGCCATCACGGAGGCCTTCGTGTAGCTTGGTGCGCTCCCGCTTCTTCGTACTGCCTAGGAGTAGTCCGACCTCTATGCCTAGTGGGGCAAGGAGCTCTGTGAGGGAGAGGAAGTGCTGGCGTGCAAGGATCTCCGTCGGAGCCATCATGCAGGCCTGATAGCCATTATCTAGGGCAAGGAGCATGGCGAAGAGAGCCACAAGGGTCTTACCACTGCCCACATCCCCCTGCACCAATCTATTCATCTGCCGGCCGCTGACGACATCGGTCTGTATCTCACGGATTACCCGCTTCTGCGCCCCTGTTAGATCAAAGGGCAGGGAGCTGTATAGCCCACGGAAGGCTTCGCCGACACGGGGCAGAGGGAAGCCCGGAGAAGTCGCCTTCCGCTCGTTCTTCATCCCGAGGAGTCGTAGCTGGATGAAGAAGAGTTCGTCAAACTTCAGACGGCGTCGTGCTGCCTCGAGCTCCGTATTGCCCTCGGGGAAGTGTATCTGCTGGATGGCCGTACTATACGGGATGAGCTGAGCTCGCTGTATGATATGTTCGGGGAGGGTCTCTCGGATCTGACTGCGACAAGCCTCCAATAGGATGTAGAGGAGCTGTCGCATCTGTCGGTTGGCAATGCCTATACGCTTGACCTTCTCGGTGAGCGGGTAGATAGGCATAAGACCTCCGCTGACAGCCTGCTCACGGCTCTCCTCGTCCACCTCGGGATGGTTGATACTGTACGAACCATTGAAGAATACGGGCTTGCCAAAGATGAGATAAACCTGTCCTACGGGATAGAGACGCTGAATCGTAGAGAGCGAGCGAAACCAAACTAGCTCGATCGTCCCCGTACCATCGGAGAAATACGCTACGAGTCGCTTCTTTCGCCCTTCGCCTACTTCCTTGTAGTCCCTGATATAGCCACGTAGCTGGATGCTAGGCATCTCCCCCCGTAGCTCTCTAATGGTATAGACTCGGGAGCGATCCACATATCGGGTCGGGAAGTAGTGTAGGAGGTCAAGGTAGGTGTACAGATCCAGCTCCTCGGCGAGTACAGTGGCTCGCTTCGGGCCAATCCCCGGGAGGTACGTCAGAGGAGTCTGGAAGATATCCATGCGGATGCTAAGGCGAAGGGGGGCTCTGCAGGAGTAGCTCTGCGAGCTTGAGGTCAAGGCTAGTGGTGAGCTTGATGTTGGTTACCTCTCCTCGTACGAGGCTTACTGCCCCCTTCTCGGCAGCCTCGTAGACGGAGGCATCATCAGTGAAGGAAGGGGAATAGGGGGTCTCGTAGGCAGCTCGTATCCGATCTAGGCGGAAGGTCTGCGGTGTCTGCACGGCGACGTAGCTGGAGCGGTCGATAGCGACACTCTCAGTCTCGGAGGAGCGCCGACGCAGACTATTCGAGATAGGGATCACGGGCAGAGCAGCACCACTTACCTCAGCTGTGGTGAAGCAAGCCTCGATAAGCGAACGGGAAGCAAAGGGTCGGACACCATCGTGGATAGCCACGAGGCCACTAGCAGGCAAGCTGGCGAGTCCACTGCGTACCGACTCAAAGCGTGTCGCGCCCCCTAGGGCAAGAGTATGAGGGAGGGTAAAGTCATGCTCCCCGCATAGCCTAGCCCACTGTGAGATTTGGTCACGGGGCAGGACTAGGACGATCCGCTCCACAAGACCATAGAAACGCTCTAGGGTGTGCATAAGCACAGGTCGCCCACCTATGGGGAGGAACTGCTTGGGGATATCGCTCTGCATCCGCTCGCCCCTGCCCCCTGCGACGATGACAGCATAGCGGGGGAGCATGGTGGGATGTTGGGGTGTCGTCGTTGCCATAGGGCTGATGGGGTTTGTGTTGCCTTTTACTGCTCAGGTGAAGGGCCTTCGGCACTCTGCGCAGCTGGATCTTCTGACAGATGTGCCATCATGGTAGTGAGCTGTTGGTCGGCATGGGTGAGCTTGCTCCGGCAGAACTTTGTCAGTTCTACCGCTTCGGCGACGAGCTTGGTAAGCTCATCCACGTCTGGGCTATCCTGCTCGATATGACGTACGATCGTCTCTAGTCGGGTGACAGCTTCTTTATAGGTTAAGTTTTGCTTCATTGATCTATTGGGATTATTTGTCCCCTACAAATATACAACTCTCCTACATGCTGGCGAATACCCCGAGGTCTTCGCCTCCCGATCCGAAGGTGCTTCGACGACCTCTCCCCCACCCCCATATTAGGGGTTGTGGGGAGAGGTCAGTATGTCGTGAGGGACAGTCATAGCCTACTCAGCGCTGAGGCTAGGACTGACGCTGTAGGAGAATGCCTCGGGAGGTCTACCCTTAGGCTATGAAGCTCGTCCACCGCAGAGGATGGATAGAACCTTAGGGGCAATGCGCACCAGCACCCAGTAGGCGATGAGCACGGTGACGAGCGTAATACCAGCAATGATGAAGTAAGAGAGGATCAGACCTATATCCGTCCCTGAGAGAAACGAGACACGTGCAACGAGGGAGCGTGCAAACCCAATAATCAGGATCGCATGAGCCGCATATATGAAGAAGACGTACTTGTTCATACCCTCAAGCCATGCGGTGACCTTCGGTGCTCGTTCCACCAGTGTCGCAAACATCAGTATCCAAGCCACGATTGAGCAGGCTAGATAGGGAAGCTCCAGCATGTGGTAGTAGCTCTTCGTAAAGAGGCAAGGTAGGACGAACGTCCCGACAGCCCAGACAGCGAAGCTCGGGATAGCCAGCGGCCTGAGCTTAGCTATCGGATCCCACCCCTTCATGGCAAAGAGTGCTCCTATCGAATAGAAAAGTAGCGACCTAGGCTCGGCACCAATGATACGGAAGGGATCTAGGATGAAGACACATAGTAGGAAGAGTAGGGGCACGAAGTATCCCCGTGTCACTCTAAGTACAAAGTGGATAACGGGCGAGATGAAGGTCAGGACGATAAGATCTCGTACGAACCAAAGAGGGTAGTTAATCGGAGCGAACCAAAGATAGTCAAGGAGCTTAGCCCACTCAAAGTCGAAGGACTCTGTCCTAGGAAGTCCGACATAGGATGCCAGAGACTCTCTCGCTATGGAGATAGGGATGAAGATGAGGTTCCATATCAGGTAAGGGACGATGAGCGTCCATACTCGCTTCTTGGTCTCGGAGAGGTAGGTCGAGGTCTGCTCTAGGTTCTTCCCCTTGAAGGCATAGTAGCCCGAGAAGACGAAGAAGGCAGGCACTGCCACACGCGTAAAGAGCCACTTGATCAAAGTACCGACATAGACATATAGGCTGTAATCATCCCCAAGGCTCTCGGTGGGGACAGGCTGCGTGTGGATCAGTATCACCAGCAGTATCAGAGGGAAACGCAGGGAGGTGACTACGGATGAAAAGTGTTTGGATGGGTTCATATTAGAGGTATAAATAGTGATCTATCTAAGAGAGGGTCGGTGTCCCTCTCCTAACGACCGTGGGTAATGAGCTGCATGAACTCCTCACGGGTCTTCGCCTCACGGAAGGCGCCAGTAAAGTCGCTGGTCGTCGTCAGGGAGTTCTGCTTCTCCACCCCACGCATCTGCATACACATGTGCTGGGCTTCGATGACAACGATTACCCCAAGAGGATTAAGAGCCTCCTGGATGCACTCCTTGATCTGCATCGTCAGACGCTCCTGTACCTGCAGGCGACGAGCGAAGACCTCCACGACACGTGGGAGCTTAGATAGACCCGTAATATAACCGTTGGGGATGTAGCCGATGTGCACCTTCCCGAAGAAGGGGAGCATGTGGTGCTCACAGAGGGAATAGAAGTCAATATCCTTGACGATGACCATCTGCCGGTAGTCCTCCTTGAACATAGCCGATCGGAGGATCTCGTGGGGAGACTGGGTCATGCCCTGGGTGAGGAAGCGCATAGCCTTGCCCACACGCTCGGGGGTCTTTATGAGGCCTTCGCGCTGGGGGTCTTCACCTAGTAGGGATAGGATCTTGGAGTAATGGTACTGGAGCTCTTCGTCTTTTGTCATTGAGAGGTAGGTTATTCTTCCCGGCTATTGGGGTCTGTGTAATTAAGTATACGCACCTTGTCTCGCACGACATAGGATTCGCGCGCCCAAGCAGGGAGGGTGGAGACAAGGCGTGCTCGGGCTTGTGCGGCTTCCTCCCGTGTGGCAAAGTTGCCTACGGCTAGACGCCAGAAGGGAGCCTTGTAGGTGATGTAGCTGCTCATCGTGGGAGCGATGTGGCGTATCTGTTCGGCACGTGCATAGGCTTCGGCCTTGGCACCAGAACGGTTGCTGTTGAACATTTGCACCCGATAGCCCATGAGCAGGGTATAGTTGCCCTCACGGCCGAGTACTGCACCCGAACTGGGAGCACCTACGAGCCTGCGTAGCTCGGGGGCTTGATTGATAGTGACCACCCCTTCGCCGGGGGCTGTGGTCTCGAGTGCCTCGAGGATGTTCCGAGAGGTCTGTTTGGCAGGGGTTGCCTGCGCCGAGGCAACTTGTATCCCGATCACGAGCAAAAGTGAAAGGAATAAGAGGTGTCTATAGAGTCGCTTCATCACTTGTCTTATTTACGTCTGTAAGTGCAAAGATACTTTAAGTAGAGTTAATGTTCCCCCTTCCTCCCCTCCAAAGGCTTGGGATTGTCCCCTTCGCCATCCCTCCCGAGGTTGGCTCTCCCCCCTTCCGAAGGCGGCTCCATACGCACCTCTAGGGCGCTACCAGCCCCCAGCCCAAGGCTAGACCACCTCTACTTCCAAAGCAAGACCGCATCTCCAGCCAAGGTGGTACCATAACCCCAGCCGAGGTAGCCCCGTAACCTTCAAAGAGCTTTCCCTACTACCTCTCGAGGGGTTTGCCCATAACCTCCAACGGGGTATTCCCCTCGACTAAAAGCGGGCATCAGGCAAAGGCTAGGAGGAGAAGAATTGGGCCAAAAAGAAGGGGGCTACACGATCTGCCGCGCAGATTGTGTAGCCCCCCTTCGGAATAGTAAGGGAAGAGCCCCGAGGCTCGTGCCCTAGATTAGTGGAAGGCTTCGATGATAGGAAGGAACTTCTCTACGCTAAGGGAAGCACCACCGATTAGACCGCCATCTACGTCAGGCTGAGCGAAGAGTTCTTCGGCGTTGCTAGCGTTGCAGCTCCCACCATAGAGGATCGTACAGTCGTCAGCGATTGTTTCGCTATACTTCTTGGCGATGAGTTGGCGGATATGGGCATGGATTTCCTGAGCCTGAGCAGAGGAAGCCGTAAGACCGGTACCGATGGCCCACACAGGTTCGTAGGCGAGGATTACCTTGCTGAAGTCTTCGGGTGATAGGGAGAAGACCGTACCAGCTAGCTGTTCTTCTACAACCTGGAAGTGCTTACCAGCCTCACGCTCTTCCTTCACTTCGCCGATGCAGAAGATAGGGGTAAGTCCGTTGGCAAGAGCTAGGCGCACCTTCTCGGTTAGGATGGCATTGTCTTCGCCGTAGTAAGCTCTACGTTCGGAGTGGCCTAGGATCACATAGCGAGCACCCGTAGAGGCAACCATAGCGGCAGAGACTTCACCCGTGTAAGCACCCTCTGCCTTATCTGCGCAGTTCTCAGCAGCGATACCGATGGGGCTTCCTTCGGCAAGGCTTGCGACCGTTGCTAGGTGAATGAATGGCGCACCGATGATGACATCGCAGTGCAGGGTCTTCGCAGAGAGCGCAGACTTTAGCTCGCTAATGAAGGCAGTACCCTCCTGGAGGGTCTTGTTCATCTTCCAGTTGCCAGCGACAATGTTCTTTCTCATTGATCTTTTTCGTTTATATGGATAATGTATACGTTTCTTGAGGTAGAGCGTCAGGTGAAGCTTCCTCGCCCAGAAGCGAAGGAAGCCGAGGATAAGGAGCGCACCCCATACCAGCAAGAGATAGGTACGTGCCAGCGAAGGGGCGGGGGCGATATAGTCGGGCTCTCTAAGGTGGTGCAGGTAGCGTGTGACCTCCTCCACCGTGGGGAAGTCCGTGAAGGATCGCTTATCAATGATCTTGCCCCCACGCAGGACGACCAGCCCTGGGTAGGCTCGTATCATCGTACGGATGGGCGTGGCATCCATCAGAAGCATTGGGTAGCTTGCTCCGGTGAGGTATCGCCAGTCAGTGATCTCTTGGGCTGAGGAAGCGGTCAAGCCGTAGAAGCGGTACCCCATGGACAGACTCTGCGTATAGAGTTCGCTGATCTCATCAATACTTCCCTCACTCGCACGATTCCAGTGTGGAGCAAGAAGGAGCAGCGTCACCCCTGGGTCTGCGAGGAGCCCTTCGGCGAAGGTATTGCCCAGGCTATCCATAGGAGTGAAGTCATACTTCGCCTTGTATTTGGCGAGCGTGGCATCCTCTTGCACCTTAACGAAGCGCCAAGAAGAATCAGGAATAGCCTCGGGGGTGAAGGCTTGCTCCTGCCCCCCCCGCTCGTAGATGTAGCGGGTAGTAGCGAGCAAACCTGCCTGCAGGGTAGAGTCTTCCCTTGCCATCTCCGCCCTTAGATCCGTCCCCACACGATAGGGGCGGAAGTCCACGAGGGGCAAGTGGCGGTAGTTCTGCACCATGAAGACCACGATCCCCACGACAGCAAGCACAGCGACAAGCCAGCGCTCCCGTCTGGAGAAGAGATGTCTCAGCGAACGTGCATCACGCAGGACAAGGTAAGATAGGGGAAGGAGGACAATGTTCTTCAGTAAGGTCTCCCAGTGCGTCAAGTGAATCGCATCGCCGAAGCATCCGCAGTCGCTCACCGGATCGGCAAAGAGCGAATACAGGGAGATGAATGTCATCCCTGCGAAGAAAGCTACAGAAAGGCGTGCCGAGAGCTTCCGATAGATCCCCATCAGCAGGAAGGCTCCGAGTAAGAACTCCCCTGCACAGAGTACAAAGGAGAGCGTGAGGGAGATCGTCCCACTCCATGCCCAGCGCTCATCCAGGATCGGCGCAAGGTATTCCCCGATCTTCAGTGCAGAGCCTACGGGGTCAATAGCCTTGAGCAAGCCTGAGACTATGAGAACAACTCCCGTGAGGACACGGGCTGTCTCTGCGGCGATGAGTCGTAGGCTGATCACGTTAGTTCTCCGAGAGCTTGACGAGGCAGAAGAGGGCGTAGTTCACCATGTCCTTGTAGTTCGCATCAATGCCTTCGGAGACGAAGGTTTCACCCTTATGATCTTCGATTTGCTTGGTGCGGTAGACCTTGGAGAGGATAAGATCGACCATAGAGGAGAGCCGCATATTGCGCCACGCCTCACCGTAGTCGTGGTTCTTAGCTAGCAGGAGCTGGAGCGTAGCCTCTGCGAAGCGATCATAGAGGGACAATGCCTGAGCAGCATTGAGGTCGGGACGGCTGACCGCCCCCAGCTCTAGCTGGATCATCCCGATGATGCCATAGTTCACGATGCCGACGAACTCGGCGTCTATCCCTTCCTGAATGTGTGCTTCACCTCGGGTCTGGATGCTGCGTATACGTTCGGCCTTGATGTAGATCTGATCTGTGAGCGACTCTGGGCGTAGGATGCGCCACGCCGCACCGTAGTCGTGGAGCTTCATCTCGAAGAGGCTTCGACATAGCTCCAGTACGGCGCGGCATTCGCTCTCAGTGCGTAGCTCTTGCTCTGACATGAGTAGTGTTTTTCTATTTGTTAGGCTCGCCTGCCCGTTCGTCGAGTAGGGCGAAGGAGAGGACTTCGCTGATCTCATCTACATAGTGGAAGGTGAGACCATCTAGGTACCTCTCGTTGATCTCTAGGATATCCTTCTCATTCTCACGGCAGAGGATGATGTCGGTGATTCCGGAGCGTTTAGCGGCTAGGATCTTCTCCTTGATACCGCCTACGGGGAGAACCTTTCCACGCAGGGTGATCTCACCCGTCATGGCTAGGTGGGGGCGTACCTTGCGTCGGGTGATCGCCGACACAAGGGAGGTAACCATCGTGATCCCTGCGCTGGGGCCATCCTTGGGGATAGCTCCCTCGGGCACGTGGATATGAATTTCTCTATCCTTGAGCTGCTCGAGGTCAATGCCGAGCTGCTCAGCGTGGGCACGGATGTAGCTAAGTGCGATGGTCGCAGATTCCTTCATCACGTCACCTAGGCTACCGGTCAGGATCAGCTTGCCGTTCTGTCCTGGCTGTAGGCTACTCTCGATAAAGAGGATCTCACCACCTACACTAGTCCAAGCGAGTCCGATGACGACACCTGGATACTCGTTGCCCTGATAACGGTCACGCGAATAGATAGTCTTACCGAGGTACTCGTGTATGAGCTCGGGAGTGATCTCCTCGGGAAGAGGGTCACCCGAAGCGACCGCCCAAGCGATCTTACGTAGCACGGCTGCTATCTTCTTCGTGAGGGCACGTACACCGCTCTCACGTGTGTACTCCTCGATGATGGTCTCTAGGGCACCTGGGGCAAAGCGTAGAGGGTAGTCCGAGAGGCCGTGCTCCTTAGCCTCCTTAGGCAGGAGGTGCTGCTCGGCGATACGAAGCTTCTCCTCGGCGATATAGCCGCTGACCTCGATGAGCTCCATTCGGTCACGCAGAGCCTGAGGAATGGTGGAGATGTTGTTGGCCGTAGCTATGAAGAGGACCTTACTGAGGTCGTAGTCGATGTCGAGGTAGTTGTCGTGGAAGGTGGTGTTCTGCTCGGGGTCAAGCACCTCAAGCAAAGCCGAAGCGGGATCCCCCTTGTAGTCGCTGGAGAGCTTGTCGATCTCATCGAGTACGAAGACGGGATTGGACGTACCAGCCTTCTGCAGGCTCTGTATGATGCGTCCGCTCATAGCACCGATGTAGGTACGACGGTGCCCACGGATCTCGGCCTCATCGTGTACCCCACCGAGAGAGATACGGACATACTTACGCCCGAGGCTCTCGGCGATACTACGCCCGAGGGAGGTCTTACCCACCCCTGGAGGGCCATAGAGGCAGAGGATGGGCGACTTCATGTCGCCCTTGAGCTTGAGCACGGCTAGGTGCTCTAGGATACGCTCCTTGACACGCTCTAGCCCGTAGTGCTCACGGTCAAGCGTCTCCTGTGCCTGCTTGAGGTCAAAGTTATCTGTGCTATATACACCCCAGGGCAGGTCTACGATCGTGCGTAGATACTGCATCTGGATGGAGTAGTCGGGGCTCTGAGGGTTGAGACGCTCGGCCTTGCGTAGCTCCTTCTCGAAGGTCGCAGCCACGGCCTTGTCCCAGTTCTTCTTCTCGCCTGCCTTGCGTAGCTCCTCGAGTTCCTCCTCGCTGTTATTCCCTCCGCCGAGCTCCTCCTGGATGGTACGCATCTGCTGCTGGAGGAAGTACTCCCTCTGCTGCTGATCCATCTCCTGACGAGTCTTGCGCAGGATCTCATCCTTGATGTCGGCCTCCTCGATCTGTCCGTGCAGACCCGAGAGAGCTAGGACGCCACGATCGTTGAGCGTGACGGCCGAGAGTGCCTCCTGACGACGCTCGATGGAGAGGTCGATGAGGTTGGCGGCGAGGTTGATGATATAGGCCTTGTTCTTGATCCCACGGATTGTGTCCATGAAGCCAGCAGGCGCCCCAGGGGAGAGCTTCTCCAGCAGGAGGATGAGGCGGTCATGAATAAGGCTCACGAGGGCGTCAAACTCCCTGTCGGAGGCACCCCCACGCTCCTCCTCGGGGACGAGCGTGTAGCGTCCAGCTAGATAGGGGTCGCTCTGAGTCAGCTCCCTAAGCTCGAAGCGCTGGCGACCCCTGAGGATCGCAGAGAGCTCACCCGAGGGCAGCTCAATGATCTGCGTGACCTCGACGATGGTCCCCATAGGATAGAGGTCGTCTAGGGTAGGATCCTCGACGGCAGCGTCACGCTGGGCGATGACACCGAAGCATTTGTTCTCCTTCTCAGCCTGACGGATGACCTCTACAGACTTCTTACGTCCGACGAGGATGGGGACTAGGGTACCAGGATAGATGACTATATTGCGTAGGGCGATCAAGGGGAGCTCGTCGGAGAGTTCCTCCGCTGAGAGGGCGAAGGATTCGCCCTCGTTGTAGGTCGCTAGTACGGGTATAGGGACAGCTGGAGTCTTACCCTCTGATCCTGCCATTTCGTCAGATTTCTTCTTTTTGCTCATTATATCGTTGCGGTGAGACGGGTCGAGAGTACGACCAAGGAGGACTACTCCTCAGCTACCCCATCACCCCTCTCGGTGATATGTCTTAATTAGTTCGTTTTCGGCCGCTCCTTCATTCCCACACCTACTGCGGAGACCCCAGTCAGGGTCACACGCCCCAAAGGCGTTAGGCGAAGATAGAAGAGACCAGTATAGGGCATCTGCAAAGGCCGTGCCAATCCCGCCTTGTACTCATGGAAGACTGTACCCGGGCGTAGCCACACCTCGGGCTGGTCAGCTAGGCGGAAGCGCAATGTGTCGGTATAGTACGTGCTGTTGCCTCGCTGGAGCTCTGCGAGCAGGGCGAGCTCAGTCTTCTCGATACGACTATCTAGGCGTAGAGCGATCTGGATCTGATAGAGGCTCTCTCGATCGGGGAAGAGGAGCTGGAAGCGGATGCTCGTATTGCCCTGCCACACTCCCTTCGGCATATCGTAGAAGGCATAGTAGTCCCCCTCCTCCGTGTTCTGATAGCACCCCCCGCTCCCTATCCAGACAGATAGGAAGAGAAGCACTCGAGAGAGGTGGCGTGCGAGGGTTCGTAGTCTCATCGTCGTACAAGGGCTTGGATCAAGCTTATTTCTCTTCTTTGCCCTCCTTGGCTGGGCTGGGGCTAGGTGCTCCCTCGGCTTGCCGAGAGCGTGGGCTGCGGAACTGGCGCACCTGGTGCCGTGGCTCAGTGCGCTCACCTTGTGCCTCCGTGCGGTCGCCTCGAGAGGCCTCCCGTCGGCCACCCTCGTGGTGGCGTGGTCGGTCGCCTCCCCGACGTCCCTTGCGCCCGCCGTCAAAGCGGGTAAGGCTGTTATCAGCGAGTATATCCCGTGTCTGCGAGCTCGAGCGGTGTCCCTCAGAGCTCTGCTCTAGGGTCTCGGGGCGCTCGCCCTTCTTGTTCTGTGCGATGACCTCAAAGGCTCGTTCGGCAGAGATCGTCACCAGATGTACCGGGGCATTGCGCACCGTGCTATAGGTGACCTGTCGCTGGAAGTGGTCGGTCTTGAAGTGGTAATAGCTCCCAGAGCGAGTCTCTAGGATGATCTCTCGGTCGGGAAGGCTACGCTGTGCCTCAGCATAGGCATTGACCTCGAAGTTCATACAGCACTTGATCTTACCACACATCCCCGTGAGCTTCTGTGGGTTCATCGTCACATCCTGCACTCGGGCGGCACTCGTGCTGACCGAGGAGAAGGTGGACATCCATCGTGAGCAACATAGCTCCTGCCCGCAGGGGCCGATCCCCCCGATGCGTCCAGCCTCCTGACGAGCACCGATCTGCTTCATCTCGATGCGTACGTGGAAGGTATCCGCTAGGACACGGATGAGCTGGCGGAAGTCTACACGTCCGTCGGCGATGTAGTAGAAGATAGCCTTGTTGCCATCCCCCTGATACTCCACATCTCCGATCTTCATCTCCAGCCCTAGACCTGCGGCTATCTGACGAGCCTGTATCATCGTCGGCTCCTCTCGGCGCTTGGCCTCCTCCCAGCGCTCGATATCGCTGGCTCTAGCTATGCGATAGACGTGCATCCACTCGCCCTTGTCGGGGTGGTAGCGGTGGCTCTTCATCGCCAGCTCGGCCATCTTACCCGTGAGGGTCACCTGACCGATGTCGTGCCCTATGGAGGAGCCGACGGCGACGATATCGCCTTTGTATAGCTCTATCTTCTCGCTATTGATGTAGTATCCCTTGCGGGTATTCTTGAATTGCACCTCGACGAGGTCGGAGCTCTGCAGAGACTCAGGTATATCGCTCAGCCAGTCGTAGGTACTCATCGGGTTCCTACTACAGCCTTCGCATCCCCCTGGGCTCATGGCACAGCAACCCATGTTCGCCGTTGTGGTCTTGTAGTCCATCGAATGTCACGTATTGGCGGTAGGGGGCGATAGCTCGCTCCTACCTATATATTATATCAGCGAGGGGTGGATAAGCTCCTGCTGGGAGCACCTCTCCTCACCTACCGAACAGCGTCTAGGCCTACCCTCCTATCCCCGCCCTATCACCCTCTTCATAAAGGGGATCATCACCCCTCTACTGATGAGGGGAACGGTGTATCAAGCGTGGTGGTGGAAAGTATAGGCATACAACGTCCAGCAAAGGTACTGAAATTTACGTCCCCCATCCCCTCCTCCAACCGCTATAGCCGACCCATGAACTCTTTTACTAGCCCCTCTCTCTTTGGCTCTCTCGGAGTAACATTTCATCCTCATAGGAGTCTTCGCCGTATCTCTTTCGTGTATCTAGACGTTAGCCCCGAGAAACGGACATACGGGAGAGCCCCACAGAGGACATACCGAGAGCGATGTTGTGTACACGCGTGTATACAACAGTGTACACACGTGTACACAATGGTATACACGCGTGTACACTCTTCCCCCCCTAGGTAGCACCTATACACCTCGTACGACTATACTTAGGAGGCAGATGCACTTCGGTATATGCCCCCTCGACGACTGTGCCCTCGACCTCTAGGTGCCTTAGCCCTCCTCTACTACCGACTGGCAGGGAGGGACATAAGCACCTAGAGACCGAGGGTCGAGGCAAATAATCAGCCCTCCCCTACTCGCCTCATCTAAAGAGACGGAAAGGGGAGGGCTGATAGTAGGGGGGGGCGAGACCTGGAGCCGACTAAATCTTAACGATCAGCCCCAGAGTCGGGAGTACAAGCTTGCTGTAGTAGTCTAGCTTCCGGAGCTGATGTCGCTGGGGATCGGTGGGGTCATCCATCACACGACCCGAAGTATCGAGGTTGGTGTAGATAGGGGCACTGACCGAACTGCTCAGATAGGCATTCTGTATATCGACATAGAGGTTGAGCATCCAGTGCTTGAAGTAGAACTCCTTGTCGAGGCGCAGGTCGAGCTGATGCTTGGCGGGCAGTCTCAGCGTATTGAAGCGTTCGTAGTCTGGATAGGCTCGATGTGTGACAGCCCAAGCGTCTTTATTTGTCGATAGCTCCATATCAATCGGGGTATAGGGTGCTCCACCGATGTAGCGCCAGCGTGCCGAGAGGAACCAGCTCTTGCCCAGACGATAGCTCACTAGGAGGTTGAGCATCTGCCTCGTATCCCATGACGAAGGGCGGTAGATACCAGCTAGGTCAGTAAACTCGCTCCTAAACATCGTGTAGGTCGCCGTCGCAGAGAGCTGATGCCAAGGCATCAAGCGGGCTACGACCTCCACGCCATAGGCTCGACCTAGCCCCTTAGACAGAACGGCTTCATCCCCTACCTGCCCGTAGTCCGTACCCTTGCTGGCTAGGCTCACCCCCTCTCGCTCAGAGATCGGGTAGCCACTGTAGGCCTTATAGAAGCCCTCAGCCGAGAAGCGAAGGTAGTCGCCTGGGTGGTACTCCGCCCCGAGCACGGCTTGGTTCGACATGATGTAGCGTAGACGCTCCTTGTTCACATAGCTCCCGTCCGAGACTCGGTAGCCCATGGTCGTGTAGGAGGGTTGCATGGCATAGCGTCCGAGGTTCGCATTTAGGTCGATGTCATCCGTTAGGGCAAACGAAGCCGAGAAGCGTGGAGATAGCTGGGGGAGGGGGTTGCTCATTGTGGAGTTGAGCGTATTGCCCACGAGATTGACCCCGAGCGAGAGCTTGAGCCTCTGGTTTAGGTATTCGTCCGATGCCTGAGCAAAGGCGGAGTAGGCGAAGAGCTTGATACGGGCATCATACGAGACAGGCACGATACGCCCCGACTGGTATATGAGCCTCTCGGCATCGTTGCTATAATCAGCGTAGCGTAGGCCAGCCCCGAAGCTGAGCTTGAAGGGTAGGCTCGTGTATATACGCTCGTAGCGTAGCTTGTTCTCCGTCTCATCAGACTGGTACTCCGAGAGCTTGCCCTGAGCAGGGTCGTTGCCTTGATACTTCACACTTCCATTGCGTAGCATATTGCGGCTAAGCATCCAGCTATCCATATGCCCCCTGCCATAGTGCTTGTAGACGGCGCCGATTGTGTAGTTCCACTGCTTGTACTCGGGTAGATAGCTCAGGATATACCGCTGTACCTCTGTGCCCGTGGTCTGGAGCTGACTATTGAGGCGCATATTGTCGATCGCCCCAATAGCCAGGATAGATAGTTCGTTGTGCGGATCGAAGCGATACTTATACTTGAGCTGGAAGTCGTTGTAGGTCGGGAGGAAGGGTAACTTAATGGCCTTGAAGAGCCACTGCAGGTAAGACTGACGAGCCGACACGATGATCGACGACTTACGCCCCAGTGGCCCCTCTAGGGTAAGGGCTGCATCGGAGGCACCAACCGAAGCCTTGACGTGCATGCGGTCTGTATTGCCGTCACGCTGCTTGATCTCCATCACGGAGCTTAGCGCATTGGTTCGACTTGCAGGGAAAGCCCCCGTATAGAAGTTGATCTCTCGGACGAAGTCTGGGTTAATCATCCCCACGCCTCCACCCGATGCACCCTGCGTAGCGAAGTGATTGATCACGGGGATCTCGATACCATCTAGGTAAAAGACATTCTCCGAAGGCCCCCCACCACGCACGATCAGGTCATTGCGATTAGGGTCTGTTGCCCCGACACCAGGCAGTGTCTGCACCAGCTTCGAGACATCTCTATTGGCTCCTGCACTCTTCTCGATCTGCTTGATGCCGAGTGTCTGGATAGAGAGTGGACTCTCGGCTCGCTTGAGGAGTCTATTGGGACGGATAAGTACCTCGGCTAGGCTGGTTGAGGTCTCGTTTAAGGCGATGTCAATAAAGCTCGTTTGGTTCCCGAGGACGTGGACTTCCGAAGAAATCGTCGTCTCGTACCCGAGCATACTCACCACGAGGCGGACGAAGCCTGGCTGAACGCTGGGGATAGTGAAGCGACCCAGCGAGTCCGTAGTCGCTCCTTGGGTTGTACCTTGGATTCGTACGGAGGCAAACTCTAGGGGATCATGACTTGTCGCACTATATACCTGTCCTTTGATTGTTCCTTGCTGTGCGAGGAGTGTCGTTGTGGAGAGCACTAGAGCCAGCAAGGCGTAGTATAACCTTATCATTTCATTTTCAATTTACGCGCACGACCTACCGACACTCACAGAGCATACCGAGGCCTACTATTGGGAGGGCTATAGATGGGCGCACTATGCCCATAGCCTATCGAGCGTCCAAGCTATACCTACCTGCTACGCTCCTCGCATTGTTGCCTATATGTGAGGGAGACCAGAGACTATACTATAACTTAGTGTATAAAGGTACAACTATATTCACATCTCCCCCCCACACACATTGCCTATCGCCCTCAGAACGACCCAAATACGCAAACCCAAAGCCGAGCCCTACAACGACAATCCCCTCCCCCTAGGCTCAATGCCGAGCCCAAGGGGGAAGGGATTGTCTTATCTTTAGGATAGAGAGGACAGTATTGCCCTTTACCCTCCATTAGGAGTTATGGTGTCTACTTAGGAGGGACGCTGTAGACGAAGCTTCTTCACGAGTTGCCCATCTTCGAAGAGGAGGATATTGTAATACTCATCGTCCTTGGACTGGGTGAGGTCTGCGAGGAACTTGTCTTGGAAAGTAGCGCACCACGTGGTATTATAGTAGCGGAAGTCAATGCTGAGGATTGGCTCTGGATGGAGGAATAGCTCCGACCGCAAGTCTATGGCGACGAAGAGCGGACGTGCCCCCAACTGCTCGGCATAATGTGAGACAGATGAGAGCGTAGGGCAGGAAGGTGAGCTACAGCCCTCTTGGTAGATATAGACGAGCCATTTACCACCCTTTCGTGCGATTGCTTCCCGTAGCTCACGCCCATTAACGAGGAGCACCGACCTCTGCTGTTGAACTTGGGCTAGAGCTCTATCCAAGTCTGTCAAACTACCTTGGGAGAAGACGACACGTGCCTGCAGCTCTTTGGGGAGTTGGTTATACCCCGTCGTCAAGCCATAGACACGGATGACACCTGTGCAGAGCAGTAGCGCAAGAAGGGCGATAAGCCCCCCGATGAACGAGCCTATTCCGATAGACCACTTTGCTAATCGTCGCATAGAGTAAACGCTGTATGAGTCGGTAGTGTGGAGGCGATTCCATTGTGGCCTCCCCTCAAAGGTAGGGTATTTTGAATGAGCTACCCCTTTTGCCTCCCACTCTCTTCAAGGGAATATAAATAGCCCGCCCCGCAGC
>ERZ772874.440-NODE-440-length-22243-cov-10.085181_pt1 | contig 22243 bp, 28 predicted proteins | sample MGYA00580586_ERZ772874 | MGnify/ENA primary metagenome ERZ772874 (study PRJEB29015, sample SAMEA2737952) | human oral metagenome | biome: human oral; feature: human-associated habitat; material: dental | place: China | collected 2154 ... | reverse complement strand
TCCTTTATATTTATAATTATACATCATATGATGTATAAAGTCAATAGTTATTTTGGAAAATTTTTAAAAAAATTTGTCAATAAAAAAAGAGTAGATGTCAATAACAACTACTCTTTTCTTTCCTTACGCTCCTGGATTAATTGCTCAAACTCCTGAATATCCTCACGATTCATATTCTTTATGAAATTTCTAGCAGTGGAGCGCTTGACTATATAAGCCTTGCGCTCTTTGTTCTTATCATCCCATTTTTTATTAGCTTTTCTTTTTGCCTCTGATAACTTATTCATGTCTAACTCCTACTATTTGTTCTGGTTCAACTTCTGCCACGATATATTCCTCATATTGACCACGGTTAGAATCATTAGGAGCAATTTCATTTCTGTATGCCTCTACTTCTACCTCAAGCACCACGTCACCATATTGTGGGAAACTTTTAACTTCTGATGTTGGATTGAACAAGTAAACTACTTCTGTTGAATTATTTGCTCTTCTATTGCCTTCCCAGTTATCGTTACCAGTTTTTGAAATAGGTAGGATACCTTCTTTTAAGATTTTATCTAAATCTTCTGAACTAACATTTTTGTATAGTTTCATTTTTTTAGATTCTCTAAATTCAAAAGGAACAATAGTAGATAAGTAATCTTTATCTCCAATTTTTACTCCTTCGTTGAAAATTTTAACCACTCCGTAATAATCAAGTTTTAGTTCGTGTAAGAATTCGAATACATCAATTCTATCGCTCCACTCAGATTCAGAGTTAATATATTCTTCAGAATCTCCTTTTATTACCACTGTCACTTCTCTAACAGCGGGCTTGTCTAAAAATCTATTATTGTGAGTAATTTTTACTATATCCAAAACTACTTTGTCGTTGTATCTACTTATATCGAATGTCAAAGTTTCATATCTTGAACTTTTAACATATCTTGCGCATGATGCACTGCTAAGTATCTCTTGTTTAGTAGGCTCTATCAATATATATCTTCCATCTTTTTTTATGTAATTTCCCATTCCCTTTTACCTCGTTTCTTGCTTCGTACTTTGATTATAACATACACGTTATAACGTGTCAATAGTTTTTTGGAAAAAGTTTTAAAAAGATCATAAAAAAATACCCCTCAACTTTTGTCAAGGGGTAAATGAGCTGACACCAGCTCAGCCAAAAGGCAATATAGATAAATCTTGATTTGAACTTTGATTGTATAAGATTCAAAATATACACTCTCTCAAACAATAAAATACCGTATTTATGCCAATTTCATAATACTATTAATTTTTAATTTTGTCAATAAAAAAAAACATTCCCTTAACCGAAGTAAAAAGGGAATGGTATTTGGTTATCTTTAATGTAACACTATTTTTTAATTTTGTCAACAAAAAAATACCCCCTAATTAAAGGGGGTGTAATAACGTCTTTATTAAGTTATTTTAATCTATCATCCTGATAGTTCCATCTTCTTTTATTTCCATTTTTTTATTGGTTTGCATTTCTCCGTCCTTGTTGAACATATACCAATAGTCACCTATCTTACGATACTCCTCTGATACCATATCTCCATTTTCGATGTTAAGGTAATACCAACGACCTTGATATTCTACCCAACCAGTCGCCATTTCTCCATTTTCATGGAAATAATACCAATGGTTATTGATATATCGCCATGATTTACTTGCCATATATCCTCCATTATCTAACCAATACCAACGATTAGTAGTTTCGTCATGATACCATTGATTTTCTAATGCATATCCATTTTGATTAAATTTAAACCATGAGCCATTAATCATTTTCCAACAATCTTTGTAATAATCGCCATTTCCTAAATCATACCACCAACCTGTAGCATTTTTAACCCAACCATTCTCTGAATAAGCTGGACGGATAAATCCTACTAAACAACTATCATCTCTAGTTCTTATACGTGCATACCCGCCTACTCCGACTGCTGCACCGTCTACATTTTGCTCAACAGATGTTACATATCGACCGTTGACAGAAATAACAATGCCGATATGACCGTATATATCCCAACTACCCCACTTCCAAATAGCAAGGTCTCCGGGTTGAATTTCTCCACTTGAATAATGCTTCCAATCACTTGGGATAGCGTTTGATAAGTAGTCAATAGCGTTACCATGTGGTGTCATTCCACCAAATACTTGACAATATTTCATTGCTAAATCAACACATTGAGCACCGTAAGCACCATCTACATCAATCCATTTATTCTCTTGAGCCTTCGCCCAATTAATCATTTCTAATTGCGTTGCCATAATTTTAAGCTCCTTTTTCAAAAAATAAGGTTGAAGTAGAAATCTACCTCAACCATTTAATAGTGTTTTTATGTTTTTAATTAATTACCCGGATAACGTTCTTCTCCATCAGTTTTATTATTTTCTTCATTTTTTAAAATACCTTTGTAAGCTTGATGTACTCCAGTAGCACTAAGTCCACTAACTACACCAATTATTAAATTTAACCCACTAAAACCATTTAATATCGTCATTAAAATAGCACCTATCAATCCTAACGCTAACGGAATGTAATTGTTTGGTAACTTAGGTACACTTGATTTTAAAGTATTTCCTATAAGCCAACATATCCCAACTACCGCTGGGCTTATAAATTGTTGTAACTCTGTCATATTATTTACCTCCCTTATTTTTACTTAATAAATCTATAATATCTTTCAATGTTTCTATATCCACTCCCATTTTACCTAAATTTTCAGCGATGCTTTTTAACTCCATTACTAAATATCCGATATATAAGGTGTATACTAACGCTACTCCTGCTCCCGCTGGTATTAATACTGATAATGGAATGAAAAATACCATAATTGAAATACTAGCCAATTTCCTCAAAATACCATTAATTCCAGCTTTCGAGTTGAAGGTAATATTAGAGTTGACTTTTGCAGCTATTGTTCCTGTTAGAAAATCAATAATCATTGCGGATACTATCATTGTTAATATAAATAGTATCTTCCCATCTTCCGTTTCTATAAACTGTCTTAACCACTCAAACAAATTCATTGTCCTCACTTCCTTTATAAATTTAAAAGAGCAAGATTATTCTTGCCCTTTTTTCTCTTCCGCTTCTTTTAAAATTCTATTGACTTCTTGCTGCACTACTTCTCTAAGATTGCCGATATTAGGTACATCTTCAATCGTACGTCCACCGCCGATTATTCTTTCTACATGAAGTCTAACTAAAAAATCAGTAGGTTTAAATCTTAATCTACTTGGTCTCATTACTCTCAATACCCCCTTCGCTGTGTGATACCCCATCGCTAGTGTGTTCAGAATTTCCATTTTCTTCTCCTCCTTCTTCTTCCTCAAACATTTCTTCTACAGCTTTCATAACCGCTTGAAATACTCCGGCCATTGCATCATTTAATTGTGCTTTTGTGATATAACGTCCTGCTTCATCTTCTAAATCTTCTTTCTTGTCCGTTTCCTCCCTAGTTAAAGATAGCTCTTTGTATTTAGTAGGCTCACTAGTAGGTTTCCACACCTCAACTGATGTATGTTCTTCTAATACTTCAAATAGTCGATTATCGTATTTAAATTTATCTCCTACTGAATACTCTACTCCTATCTCGTATGAGTCAAACGCATCAATAATAACGTCTCTGTTGTCATTGATAGTTTTAGCATCCAGTACATCTAACAGCAAGGTCATAAGCAATTTATCATTACCTTTGTTAACCTTATTAACTAATTTATGTAGTGCTTTTTCCCTTGCTTTATGATCTACATTACCATTTCCTAAAACAATCATTTGACGAGTTAAATTAGCATATTCTGTGATTAATGCCGGTGTAGAGTCACCCTCATACATTTGGATTGCTAATTGACGTTTTATTTCCTCTAATATTTCATTATCTGTTACTGTAGCGTATTTACCCGGTAAATCAGCTCCACCAGTTAAAAATACACTACCTTTTCTCAATGAGAAATTAACAGATACACTTTTATATCCACCAGCTTCCGGTATTGCTGTTCTGTCAATAAGTTCTAATGCCATTATTTATCCTCCTTAGACTTTATCTCCTCTACCAACTCTTTTAGTTCCTTGTTAGAGTCAATCAATTCTTTTAACCCTTTTAGTTCTTCCACTTCTTCATTAAGTAGCTGATAAGCTACTTTATAATGAGCAAGCTCTACTGTTTTCTCACTTAATTCTTGAGCTATTAAATGTATTGGTTGTACCTCGTTATGCTGCATATAGTTTTTCCTCCATCTGTTCAATTCTTTTTTCTAACTTGATTATTTTTTTATCTTTTTCTAAATCACGATAATATAGTTCTTGAGTAGCTTTCAGATTGAAAGTTAACAAATTAAAATTGTCTAACGTCATATACTCGCCGACCATCTTCACAAAATTCTTATCTATCTTTTCTACATCTTGAGCAATCAATCCTATTTCTATATAAGGTTTTGTTCCAAAGTTTTTTCTTTCTTTCCAATTAAAACTCTTAAATGAGAATAATTCTAGTTTATCAAGAGCGTTAACTTCTGAATTGATAATATCTGTTTTTAATCTTACATCAGAAGTAGTATCAAAGTGAGATTTTATTATTTCCCAAAGACTATATTTAGTGTTGGCATAATCATAAAATATATCATTAGCAGAACTATCAAATAGTAAATCTACATTTCTATTCCAAACTCCTATAGATGTACTTCCATCTGTGTAGTTAGCAAATTTTAAATTGTTAACTCCTTTTGTGTTTATATAACCTTTAACCGTCAATAAATATGCATCTGTGTCTACAGGGGTGTAGCCTCCAACTGTGAAATCACTATCTTGATAAATAAACATTCCATAAGGTACATCTTTACCTCTATTATTTCCTCCTACTATTTGAATACCTATACCATCTTTACTTGTATAGTTGTGAGGAGAATTAATTTGAAGTCCTCCACTTTCTGTTGGTTGCATATATCCGTACTCACCTAATACTATTTTACTTCGACCTGTTATTGTACCACCAATTATGTCAGCTCCGATTATAGTTTTACCTCTAAGGCTTTCTGTATCTATTTGAGTAGAAGTTATCTTGACTGTTTGTAATTGGTTAATAAATGCTCTTTTAGCGAACAATTCCGTAATAAAAGCACTATTAGCCAAGAATTTTTCAATCATAGCATTGTTAACTAATATTTTATCCGCTTTAACTGCATTAGCTGCAAGTAGTTCAGTTGTTATACTTCCTGCTTTATGGTGTCCAGTTTCCAAAGTATTAGCTTTGATTTTTCTACCCTCAAGCGTTCCATCTACAACCATATTTCCCGTTACTCTAATAAGTGGACTTATTAAGTCAATGCTATCCGGCTGCACTTTCATAATACTAGCAATAGTTCTTCCATCAATAGTTTTTCCACTTCCTATCGTAATCCCATTAGAGGTAACGGAAACATCTGTTTTCTTTAAGACTTTATTATCAAGTTCACTTATAGCAACATTAACCTTACCAGCTAACGTAGTAATTTCTGTTTTGATATTTTTATTGTAAAAATCTAAAATAGCTCCAGCATTATTAAGTTTAATTTTACCCCAAAGCTCGCTATTTTGGTCTCGCATCTGAACATCTAAATCTCTTAATTGTTTAAATATCCCACTTAAAGAATTGACTTTCCGTTCCGGAGCCATGTAAAATGTCGCTTCTTCCCCTTGTTCTAACTGAATGTGATTTAATCTAGTATCTCCAACACATCCCATGTGATGTATTTTGATTTTTTCTGTAGGAAGTTTAGGGATAAATGTGAATTGATATTTACCATTTTTAAAAAGTGCTTCGTTTTTTTTATTTTGAATTTCTATATCCATACACTACCCCCTTCCCCAAAATTTCACACTTAAATAAGACCCTTCTGTTATTTTTTCAAAATCTTCACTTTTGGGAGTGAATTTAACAACGCTTACATCGCCTATATCGTCTCCTTCTGTGCCTCCTTCTGCGTATTCTATAGAAGAAAAATTAGATATTTCCACATTTTCTATGATTATTTTTGTAATACTTTTCACATCAATATTCATAGGATAAAAAGTGATTATATAAATTTCAGAGTCTTTTTTTTGCACAAATGCATCTTCCATATGTTTTAACAACACTATACTCTCCCAAACTAATTTATCTCCAATAAATCTTTGAATAACTTTTTTGTCACCCACCATTATTTTCAATCTATCCATAATAGCACCTACTTAAATACATCATATATCGTATAAGGGTCTTTGACCGGTATTGCGTTGTATTGAGCTTCCGTTCCAGCCCAATATTTCATAGGTTGTTTATTTTGTTGATTAATTATGTTTTGCCCAGCACTCCCGTTAGTTCCATCTCTACCGGGTTGCCCTCGCTCCCCTTGTTGTCCTTTTTCCCCTCTATCTCCTTTGTCTCCTTTGAGATATTTTAGGTTAGTAAATCTACTTCTACCATCTCCAACCTTTAAATATCCTGTATCGCTTTCTACACCTATTTCTCCGTCTAGGAGGATAAGAGAGCTACTTCGCCACTCGTTAGCTGTCATTCTTTTGTGTTGTACCCTTAATGGTATTTTTTCTATTGACATCTAGTTAGCACCTCCATCTAATATGTATTGTGGTTGTTCGTTCCACTCCCCTTGCCATTCTTTCATCCAATCTTCTGTAAACTCTGGGCGGTCATTAGCATCTGCTATCTTTTTAAAAGTTATATTGATATTCAAAACATTTTTATTGGATATTTCTACTGTTGTATATACCATCTCCAGCCAATCGCTAAGTAATAAGTTGCTATAAGTAGAACTATAGATGTGAAGTAAGTCCACTTCTTTTGTTCCTTTTTCTAGCACTTTATCTACTCTAGGATATAGATTGTTTTTAGATACTAAACTTAGTCTTGCAACAAAAGGTAAAGGTTTATTAAATATCACTTTTACATCTGTAAAATCATGTGTTCTACACTCTGCTTCCCAACTTATAGTATATTCTTTGCCTACTTCAAAACCATCTCCATTATGAGATAATTCAATATAAGCTGTTCCTAATGGTATCTCTCGCTCGGTAGCACCTTCTAATCTGTTCTTGTTGTAAGTGATACTATCGTCTGTTCCTACCATTTTAACTGTAGTTTCAGCTATTTGTTTAGTCTCTTCAATTTTCTTTCTAAGTTCATCTAAATTACCACCATCAAAGCTGGATAATTTGCTGTTGAACTCTTTTATTGTTGAGTTGACTTCTGTTTTGAAAGTATTAACTTCATTGTTAATATCTGTATGTAATTCATTTTTAAATACTTCACTTGCTGATTTAGCACGTTCAACTCCATCTTCAACAGTTTGTTTTAATTCTTCAGCTTTTTTTTCGAAAACTCTATTAAAATTTTCACTTCTCTCTTGTACTTTCTTTTCTATATCTAGAGATATAAGATCTGTATAAGCGTTCGCTCTAACTTCTGCTCCTCTACTAGAATGAGAAATTTCTGAACTTAATCTTCCTTCTTTTTCACCTAATACAAACTCTTTCCATTTTTTTAACATTGGATCATAATGAGTTTCTACTATTCTTATTCTTTCGTCGACACCATATTTTAAATATTTTAAAATTACAGTGTCACCTCGATTTATATTTTCTGATAATTGTTCATAACTAACTTTAATAGAGTTTTTTGGTTTATCAATATTTTCTCTAGTAAAATATTCCATTGCCCATTCTTCAAGTTCTTCAGCTGTTCTTAAATCATTATTAGAAACAGCCATTTCGTTAATGAATGGGTAGTCATTTATTAACGGACTTTCCACAACTAAACTAATTGTTACTTCTTCATCTAATGCATTTAATTGATCCTTTTGTTTAGCTTTCAAAGCTTCTATTTCAGCCTTTTTTTTATCAGCTAATGCTTGACTTTCTGCTTTTCTAACCTGTGCTTTTTGTTCTCTAATCTGGTATTTAGCCCTGACTTCTGATTCTATTTGAGAATATGATTTTAATATTCTTCCACTTCGTTTTATAACTTTATTTTGTTTAGCAAGTTCCTTAGCATACTTTTTTGCTATCTCTTCTTGTATTTGTTGAGCATTTTTTTCAGCATTTCTATTTTGTGAATATTCTTTTTGAGACTGCCTTAAGGCTCGTAACTCTTCTCTGTGTTTTGCTTGTAAATCCTTCTTATCATCTTTATCTCCTACTTTAAAAGTAGCAGTAGCATATATTCTTGTTACTATTTCATCTGAATTACTAGTATTAACAAATTCACTTATATTCTTAGCTGTAGTCAATACCTCTTCAGTATCTCTTCCCAGTTTTTTCAATAAACTAATTTGTTTATCATGCATATCTATATCTGCATGATATAAACTTGCTATTTCTCCTAATAAATCGAATGATGCCTTGGGTTGGTTGTCTTTTTCATCTTTATAACTAGAGAATGAGTTTGTATCATCTATATCAGAATAATAAGAAAAATCCTTTTCAGTTGATAGAAAGTTGCTATACCATTCATCTAGTACTGACATACACCCAACACTTACTCTACTAAAGTTATTCACTAATCTTTTACTAAAATCATAGTTCTTTTGATAAGCTGTAACAATGATACATTTATCATTTTCAGATATATCAATATCTTTAATTCTAAATAAGTTTGTTCTGTTATGCTCATCAGCTTTTACAATCATTCCTTTTTCAATGAAAGAATATAGATCGTTGTCAACTGTTGGATATTTGAATGTCAATTTATACATTGTATTCAACACCCAGTGAATGTCTGAATCGTAAGCATTATTCAATACTATTCCGTTATAAGTAAAATCTGTTTCAAATTCATCATATAACCATAACATTAAACAAACGCCCCCCATCTACACTCTATTTCTAACCTAGTAATTCCATTTCCTAGAACAATCCCACTCACTCCTGGTTTAATCTCAAAGAACGCTCCTAGCATTACACTATTTAATAGATTTCCATTCTTATCATATACATTTTGTTCTCCTTGTTTGCATTCAATAACTAACTTTTCAGATAGTTGTTTTAATCTGACTACCTGATTACCTATGGTTAATGATGTGTCACCCGTTGAATTCCCATATAGAATGATTTTAGGATACATTATTACATTAGTTTCATTGTTGATAACTCCATTACCTGTGTATGTCTTAATATCAGAAGCAACACTATATGAAAATGGATTACAAGTGAATACTACATCTATTTCATATTCATCTACTTCACCTAGTCTAGCTCTAACTGCAGATACTGTTAACACCTCATAATATCTTCCAGGATTATCAGAGGATATTAATTTACCACTACCTTCTAACCAAACTAATAATTCATTAACTTGATTTAATCTTACATTGTGGATTAATAGCTTATAAGACTTTTCTACAAGTTCGTAAGCCGTAGAAGTTCTTACAATTCCCCCTGACATATCATCAGACGTGAATATTTTATCTTTTCTTTTCCCTTTATTTATTCCATCATTTTCTATCACGAAAATTTCAAAGGGAAAATCGGCGGTAGACTTCCCTTTGAAGATTAACTCGTTATAATGTAACGACATTTCTACCACCTCCAAAACTCATATTTTTGTATTCTTTCATAGATCTCACTAGTTTTTGTTCAATCTCTTTTACTAATGTATCAATGTCTTCTTTGTTGTTTATATTATTACCTGTTACATTGATGGTAATATTAACATTAGGATTATTAGTTCCATATTGTTCTGCTAACGTTCCACTTATTCCTTTAATTTTCTCTTTTGTTGATAATGGTGTAATGTTCACACCACTTCTTGTCACTTGAAATAATTCTGGACCAGCTTCTCCTACAATACCTTGATACCTTGGTGGTAAACTTTGAGTAGTCCCAATCATTCCACCATGAGCAAACATATCTATATTTCCACCATGAGCATATAAATCAATCTTTCCACCTGTAGCGAATAAACCTAATTTTTGTAACATTTGAATAGGTCCGCTCGCTACTACTGAAATAACTGACTGCCAAAATTGAGGGATACCTCTAATCGCTCCTGCTGCACTATTAGCTTTGTTTGTAATATTGTCATTAGCTTCTAATTGTTTTGTAGGTGTTGGTGTTTCATTGAACCTATCTAACGAACCTTTAGCAGTATCAGTAAATGGTGTTGCGTTACCTTGTGCCATTATACTCTTAGTTGCTGGATTGGTTGCTCCAAAAACATTTAATGTATCAGTAGCGGTTTGAGTAAATGGTGTGGCATTCCCTTGTGCCATCAAACTTTTTGTTGCTGGATTAGTACTATTAAATAAATCTAACTTCCCTTGAGCTTCTGATATTGGTTGACTTGCATTGTCATTAGCTTTTAGATTTTTTTCATTTACTGGTTGAGCATTATAATCTAATATTTTTTTAAATACATTATCAATACTGTTGCTTCCTTCATCTCTTAACATGATTGATTTAGGAGGCAAACTAGCATTTTTAAATACATCTATTTTTCCGTTAATATTATCTAAAGGTTGACTAGCTTTATCTATGATTTCAACATTTTTAGGTTTAATACCTTTTTTATCCAACCATTCTAAATCTTCTTTAGTCATTTTAATAGTTCGCCCTTGACTCTCAGCTATGGTTATAGCTTTCATTATATCTGGCAAAGCTAATGCTCTTTCATAATCATTTTTAAAATTAAATACAAGATCATGGCCTTCATATTTAATCCCTATTGATTTAATATCAGAGTGACTAGTCCAGTTATTTAAAATACTATTAACTTCTTTTATTTTATCTTCAATAGAACCAAGATTTTTTATATACTCTTCTTTTTGTTCAGTAATTAAGCCTATTTGTTTTAACGCTGCAATTTTTGCGGTTAACGCTGTTTCCTCCATTCCTTTTTGCAGAAGTTTTTGCGCTTCTGTACTTTCGGTTGCTGCTTCTGCTGCACTTTTTCCTAATTTTTTATATAAAGTTTCTATTTCACTCATTTCTTGAGTTGTTAAACTTCTGTGTTCTTTTGCTGCTCTAGTTAAAATTTCTTTAATTTTACCTTGTGCTTCTCGAACAGAAGTTACCGAATCATCAAATATTTTCTTAATAAATTCAGATTGTTTTCTATACTCAGCTTCCTCAATTAACCCAGCTGCTTTTAAATCATTTAATCTATCATTTTCTGCTTTTCTACGTTTTTCAATACCCTCTACAGTAGATAATGCTAAATCATTAATAGTCTTAATTTGAGCCACTGCATATTCAGAAGTTATATTTTTATTCTCTAAATAACTAGATTGAATACTAGATAATGAATTACCAAGCATAATTCCATAACTTCTAAATTTATTTTCTATTTGATTTATATCTTCATCACTTAAACTAAGGTTTTCTTTTAGTTTTTTTCTGATTGTTCCATCAGAAGAAAACCAACTACCTTTTTTGAAGTTGTCATCAAGATTTTCTATGATTGAAGTATTAGCTTTTTTAATTTTTTCAGTTTCCTCAATAATAGCTTTACTATTATTTTGAACATTACCTTTTAACCTATCAATAGCACTCCCAGATTGTGTTGCACCTTTAATTACTGCATCATACCATTCTTTATATTTACCATTAGTTTGTTCTATCGCTGTTTCATGGTTTCTACTGTCTTTTGTCATTTCGCGGTATATTAAATACCCAAGTCCAACAAATGCAGTACCTATCAATGCAGCTCCTGCAACATATGGATTAATAAGCATAGATGCGGCACTTCCAGTTTTAGCTGCTTGTGTGCCTACCCCAGCTATACTAGTACTAAGTTTAGTGAGATCCTTTGCTGTTTTAGCTGTTGATATTTTCCCGAGCCATTTTATTAGTGAACCAATAGCTTTTACTCCACCACCAATACCCGTTGTTACCCTACCTAGTATTGATAATAGCGGTCCGAATCCTAATACCGCTAATTGAACTGTAGGTGGTAATTTACTAAACCACAATAGCATATCTCCTAGTGTTTTAACTAATGGTTTAGAGTGTTGTAATGCTTCTGCTAATCTCGGTAATAATTGTGATCCCATTTCAATTGCCATTTTTTGAATTTCATTTTTTGCAATTTGTATTTTACTTGCACTAGTTTGGTAACGGATATTCGCTTCTTTAGTTAAGGCTGTATTTTCTTTCCAACCTTTATTAGCAATTTCTAATGCTTTCCCTAATCCACTATCTCCGTTTAAAGCTCCTGCTAGACGTTTCATTGCATCAGCTTCTCGAATACCCTTAATTCCTAAACTTTCTAAAACATCATTTACATTTCCTCCACTTTTTTTTACGTTTTCCAATCCTTTAAGCACCATTTCTAATGCTTGTACTGGTCTATCATTGAAAGCTTTGGCAAATTCATTTGTACTTACTCCCGCTGTCTTAGCAAATGCAGCTAATTCTTTTCCGCCACCCATTACAGCGTTTTGCATTTTAGTCATGGTCTGTGTCATAGCACTACCACCAGCCTCTGCTTCGATACCAACTGTACTCATTGCAGCCGCTAAACCTAATACATCAGCCTCAGTCATATTAGTTTGTTTCCCCATACCAGATAAGCGCTGTGACATTTCAACTATTGCTTTTTCATTTGTTGCAAAGTTATTTCCTAATTCTACTATCGTAGATCCTAAATTTCTTATTTTATCTTGGCTTGTTCCCATAACTGCCATGAATTGCGCTAAACTTGTAGCTCCTTCTTCTGCAGATAGGTTTGTAGTTGCTCCTAAGTCTGCTATTGTTTTGGTAAAATCAACTATATTTTCTGTTTTAATTCCTAATTGCCCAGCTATTTCTCCAATTTTAGCTAACTGATTAGCACTTACTGGAATCTGTGTTGATAAATCTAAGAATCCTTGTCTAATTCTATTTAGTTGTTCTGGACTACCATCAACCGTTTTTACTACTCCAGCAAAATCACTTTCAAAGTTTATTGCTGCACGCCCAGCTAAAAGCATTCCAGCTGTTATTCCACTAGTAGCTTTTGTAATTGCATCACCAGTGTTTGACATTCCCTGTCCAAGATTTTGAATTTTTGTTCCTGCGTTGTTAAATTTTTGAGAAATATCTGCTAATCTACCACCGCTATTTCTAAATGCAGTGTGCGTTTTTTCAACTGCATCTCTTAATTTAAAATAACTAGTTTCAGCATTAGCTATTTTTGTTGGTAATGCCCCTAATTCTTTTTGTTGGGTAGATAATGTGCTATTTAGACCTTTAATTTGTGCTTCAAGTGATTTTACTTCTTGTTCTGTTTTTTTGTATTCCCTACTAGTATTAGCTACTGTTTCTTTATACTTTTGAACCGCAGTATTACTCTTACCATAAGTGCTTTCTAAGTGTTTTAAATGCTCTTTTTGACTTTGTAATAACGTTCCATTAGTCTTTAGAACTGATTGCTTTTGTCTGAAAGTATTTGATAACTTTTCAATCTCTTTGGGTATTTCACTAGTAGATTTCTTTAAAGCATCATATTTAGTTTTTAAATTATTAACATTACTCGCTGATTGCTTCATTTGAGTAGTTAGTCCACTCATCTTTGCTTTGTAGATATCGTACGCTTTCGCACCACTACCTAATGAAGCTATGTTTCTTCTAGCTTCTGCTTGAAGTTGTCGTAAGGCATTTTCACCTTGCTTAATAGCAGAGGTAAAAGACCCTACACCTTCTGCAGTCAGTATGACACCGACTTTATCCATGTAATTTGTCATTTTTACCTCCTACAGTACATTACTTGCGTTAGTAACTCGCATGCCTTCTTCTTCAGAATCATTCGTTGTATAATTATCTTCGATATATCTATTAATCATATAAACGATATATTCTAATGAAAAATCATACATAAATTCATCTTTAGTCATGTTAAACCAAGTTCTGCATTTGTAAAATATATCGTCCCAATCTATTTCTTGTGTCTCTTCTTGGCTTTCTTTGGATTTCTGCTCACTACTTTTGGTTGTGTATGAACTAGGTCTTCTACCTGTTCTTCTAAAATATTCTTTCCCAGTTCGCTATTATCTGTAATCCCTAACATTTGAAGTAATGTTGCCGTTTGGTCTCCATACATAGCTTCTTGATATTTTAGAATAAATACTTCTAGATCAGTGTCAGTTACATTCTCTAATACTTCCTCTAGTGTTGTTTCCATCTTATTAGCTTTCAAAATAGATACTAAAAACTTAGCGCTAGCTATATTTTTTTCTTTTAAATATACATCTGCCCACTCTCCTTGTTTAATCCCAAAGTCTGCTTCCAGATGTAGCCATACTGCTAAATTAGATTTCAATTCAATTTCATGTCCTAAAATATCTGTTTTAAATGTTTTAATACTTTTTGTAAAAATACTCATTTATACCTCCAAAAAAGAGCCAACTTATGTCGGCTCTTTACTCCTTTTATATTATCCTCTAGGGACTACTGTAGAATCTGTTTGACCTTCTTTAATACAAGCTTTTAAGGTTTCTGCATCATGGAAACCATTTAACAATAACTTCTCACGATCATATATTTTAGTTGTACGTAAATCGATTTTACTATACACAGATTTATTATCACTTCCAATTACTGGGAATGCCTCAATAGTAACCTGTGCGATATTTTCTTTTTTCTCATCAGTTTCAGTCTCTGCATTAAAATCTGGATGTTTTAACTGACAGAATGGGAAGTTAAAAATAATTTCTCCTCCATTCTCATCTGTAACAGGGAATGACCATCTAAAATATTTATACTTCGGACTATCACCTTGAACATATGCACCATTAGCTAGTTTAATCATTCCACTCATTTCTTCTACGAAACCTTCTGGGAAAAATCCAATATCTACCGTCATCTCTGCACTTGAGAATTTAACAATATCGCGTAGTTTATTATTTGATAAATATACTGTTTTATTTTTTGTTTGTCCTTTAAATGCTACTTTATCGATTGCAAATACTTCATATGTTTTATCCTCATATGTTAATCCACTTTCGCTAGTTGGTTCTGTCTTTACTTTTTGTAAATAACCAGCGCCAATACCTGTCATTAAGGCTCTTTCTACTCTCTCTTTAGTTACTGTCATTTCAGTTCCTCCTATTTATTTAATAATTTATCTTTAACTTTCTTAGCAAATGAATCTTTATGTTGTAATGTTGCAGGCCTAATGTGTGGCTTAGGGGCAACATATTTTCTAGTTCCTTTTTTATATCTTCTTGCACGCTTACCATGTCTTTCTCTACTAGTAGCTTTAGAAAACCCAGCATGAAATCCTACTTCATGAAAATATAAATGTAGATTGGGCCTTCCTGCCCAACCTACTGTACTTTCATATAATTCATGTTTTGTAATAATCCCCTCGACACCAGCACCAGTTACTTTTAAACCTCTGCTAGTAGCGATTTTTTTCGCATCATCTTTAATTTCTTCTGCTTCTTTTTCTACTATGCTATTAATAGTTTTAGCATTACTTCTAATCTTATTTAACTTAGCAATTGCTCCACTAAAGCCAAATTCTATTGTCATGAGTAAATCTCCAAGAAATACATAAATTGAGTTTCTTTTCTATCAGCATCCACATCAATTACTTCTTGCCAAGAACCAGTATTTAATTTAGTACCATCCAATGAGTTTTGTATCTTTTGTAAAATTTCTGAACCATCTAAATCATGTGGCGCTAGATCATAGAAATTTAACTGATATACATGGTGTTTAATTTTTCGTTTATCAGATAATCTTTTTTCTGTAGTATGTACATGAAAATATACAATTTTAGGAAAATCAGTATCATCACTAAACCCATAAGAAACTGGAATATTCAATTCCATGTCTGATATAGTCTGAAATATTAACTCTTTAACGCTCATTTTTTATCACCTCTACCAATGATAATTCAGTCTCATTCTTTTTATGATTATGCCAAATTCTAGAAATCGTATAGGATTTATTTTTAATAATGATAAATAGATCACTTAAAATATAATCATCAATCTGTGGAAATAAACGAATTGCTATTCTTCTTGATACTTCTGTATCAACTTGTAATGCTTGATATTTTTCTACAGATGTAATATTTAACTTCCTAAACCAAAACTTATTAATTTCTTTTTCAGTTTTTGATGTTAATTTAGTGTTAAACTTATCTTTTCCAAACTCATACTTTACAAATTTAACTATTCCATCATTATATGTCTGATTAACTTTTTCTTGTTTTTTTCCTAGATTTATCATTCTATTTCTCCTACTGATAAAGCAAGATTAATAATTTGCGTCCTAAAATTTTTATCAAAATATTCTAAACTATCATTGTATGCATATCTAACTCTTTCAAAAATTAACTCCTGTGCTAAAAGATTAGTTGTCTCATCAAAATATCCACACTGATTTTTTAACGAAAAAATAGATGAAGAAAGCAACTGTTTAAGTTGCTCATCTTCATCATTATGTAAAATATGTAATCTATCTTTTAACTTTTTTAATAACTCATCCATAGATTATTCTTCCGTAGTTTCTACAGATTTTTCTACTTTTTCTTCTTCAGTTTTCTCTTCTGATGTTACTTCTACTTTTTCTTCTTCAACATTTTCAACAGCTTTGACTTCTTTCGTTTCTTCTTCGAAAAATTCTCTATCATGAACTGATAAATTTTGTTTTAGCTCTTTTAGTCTTTCAACAGGAAAATCTACAGTATCACCTACTTTATATACTTCATCAGAATATTTATCTACAAAAGAACTTAAAATTTTTACTTTAACCATAACTTATCCTCCTATGCTAGTGGTGTAATATTTAAATCATATACTTGTGCTGCGTAGTTATCTTTTGGTTTACCATTTGCATACATTTTAGTAATATATAATGTTGCATCTTCCATAGCTAAAGTTTCCTTAAATTTATTAATTCCAAAACTTCCAGCAGTAATCGCTAAGTATTCCCCCTCTACAAAGAAAATAACTTTTCCTGTTGGAACGAAAATTGATTCGATAATCGTTGGATTAAATGGTAAAGCAGTAATGAAAGTTCCAGCAGAATTTTGAACAGTTGCTCTTGCCATAATATCGTAATATTCAAACGGATTAATAAGCATAACAACTTTACCAGAAATATTTCTAGCTTGGAACTCATCCTCTTCAGTAACTCCATCTTTTTTCAATCGTTTATATTTTGCAAGTTTTTTATGAACCCCTGCAATTTCAGCAATGATAGTTTTAGTATCTTTAAATGTTAAAGTACCTGCTGAAGTTTTTTCAGCATATTTTCCTTGATTTACCGCAGCTAATAAGTCACGATTTAATCCGATAGGCTGACTTTTCCCATCACCTAAAATAAACGCTTTTTCTAAAGCTACTTTTAATGCTTCTACTAAGAATGTTCTTACGTATTTTTCCACCCAAACAGGCCCTAATGATAACATATCATTAGACACCGCAAAGAATGCTGTAAGTTTGTATTGACTGATTTTTTCTTTTCTAAAGTTAGCATTTAAACTACCTTGAATTCCTCCAAATAACTCTCCCCAAACTGCTGCACCTTCTGGATTACCATAGATAAATTCTGTAATAGCTCCATAGTTTTGCAATCCTAATTTTTCTAATAGTGGATGTTCTTTTACTAAATCATCAAAAACACGCTCTTGAGTTGTTTTCGGTAAAGTATCATGTTCTTTAAATCCACCTTGCTCAATTACAGTGTTAAAGAATTTTAATTCTTCAGATGTTAAGACTTGTTGTCCTCTATTACTTAAAATAATATTATCCATATTATTAGTATTCACATTTGATAAAATATCATCTCTGATTTCATCAACCATTGTTGACATCATATCCTCAAATGCTTTACTTTGTGTTTCTTTTGATTCATTATTTAACACTGAATCAGCATATAAACGTTTTTTCTCTTCGAAATTTTTAAATTTAATTGTCATTTATTTTCCTCCATTATAAAAAGAAACCACTGTTATTTGTAGTTTCCTCTTCCTCTTTATTATCTAACATATTATTATTTACCATACTAGAAACTTTTTTTACAAATGTTTTATTTTTAAATAAATTCTCGATAAAATCATTAGTTAGTAGATTTTCTATGTCTTTATCAGCGTTCTCTTCTGATTTTTTCTCATCAGCAAAACCAAGTTCTACAGCTTCATCTGCTGTAAACCATGTTTCATTTAAAAGATAGTTCTCCAACTCCGATTTATCGATATTAGTCTTTTCACTATATATATCAATGATTAGTGTATCAATTGTTTCTAATGCTCCTAATACCTTCTTGATATCATTTTTATTTCCCCAAGCAAATGTTGAAGCTTCATGAATCATAAGTGAAGTTCCAGTATTCATAATTAATTTATCTGCGCCCATTGCAACGATAGAAGCCGCACTACATGCTGTCCCTGTTATCTCAACAGTAACATTATTCGATATATTTTTTAAATAATTGTAGATTTCAATTCCTTGAAAGACATCTCCTCCACTACTATTCAAATATATATGAATATCTCCAGTAACACTTTCTAAAACCTCTCTTACATCCTTAGCTGACGTTGCTTCAAAAAAATATGAACTTTCACCTATAGCACCACTAATTGTTAGTTCAGTTTTTCCGTTTTTTTGTACTGAATTAAAAAAGTAATCAACTTTCTTCTTTGTCACCTTTCTCACCTCCTCCTAAAGTTTCATAGTTTTTAGTTATGTGATGTCTATTGGCTAATTCATCAGTAGACAATTTATCACCTAATTTCAATCTAAGTTCATTAATAGTGTACATCCCACTAGCAATTAACTTATCAATAGAACTCGCAGAGTTAAATATATTATAAATCATAATCGGAGTTGTATTTGCTTCTAATCCATCACCATTTAATATTTCTTTTTCTGTAAAAAATTTCCCATTAAATTCAGAAATAATAAACTTAATTAATGGATTTATGCAAAATCTCATGTAGTTGTCTGTTTGTTTCTCAACATCCGCTAAATTTCCATTCAATAGACCAACAGGTATACCTAAACAATTAGCTATATGATTAGTAAAGTTATTAACAACTTTTGCTACTTCATCAACAGATTCAGCCTTAACATTGTTCTTATTGACCTCATTGTACTCAAGCCCTTCTTGCATAGGTACATTGGCATACTCCTGGTCTCTAAACGCTTTAGTCAGTCTGTTAATAAACTCTTGTATCTCATGAGTTTTACTCTTATCATATTTTGTCGCATCAATTTTAGTAACCCCTCTTACTTGAGATTTTCTTTTCTGGAAAGCTATCATTCTAGTAAAAAGTTCTCCATAATCTTTATATATACCATTTACAAAGTTTTGTAATCTGCGGTTGCTATATTGAAAATACAATACACTTTCACTATAGAAATCTCTATCATATCTAAAAGTGTCAATTTGCACATTAGAAAACTTGTCTTCATACAGTGCAGATTTTTCTCTATGAAAATCATCTGCGATAACTAAATCATCAGAATCAGTTTTAATAATTAAACACTCATTTTCATAAAATATATTTTCTACAAATTGCTTCCAAAATTCATAAGCATTCTGATTTTTATTAGGTCTAACATTTAGTTTGTAATATAACCTATCTTTAATATATTCACCATTTTTTACAACAAGAAATTCTAATTGTGAAATAGTTCTTGCAATAAGATCTATATTTGTATGTAATGCCATATTTTTCATATGTACATTCTCATAGCTATTTTCTATTAAATCTAAATCTAGGAGTATGTCGATTTCTTTTTTTTTACCAAAAAATCCCAAAATCTCACCTCTTTTTTTAAAATTCTAAATTATTTAAGAAGAAATCAACTTCATCATTAAGCAACTCTCCAGCCTTATACATAGCGTGTACAAATGCTTGGAATCCATCTGTTTTTCTTCTATGTTCATCCTTTTTCTCATATACCTTATTTCCATCTTTTTTTATATTCACATAAACATTAAACGTGTACCATCTCATTAAAGGATTGTCACCCCAAATAATTTGACGGTTAGCAAAAGCACTCTCTATTCTAGGAATTAGTAGAGGATGAATAGCTTTAGGATTTCTAATGCATATAACCTCAAATCCTTGTTTTTCCAAAAGTGGTCGTAATAAATCTAGTTTATAATTATCCGCAACTATAGTCTCTAACCCATGCTCTTTTCTCATTTCTACAAACCAATTTACAACATGTTCAGGATTTATTGATGGCTCATCAACAACGGTTAAAAGTCCTTGTTTTTCCCATTCCCTTATAGGTGGTTTCAATTTTGCTTTATCAAGATACTCTTTTCTTGCGAAAGAGTGAGTTTTCCAAACATAATCGCCATCTATTTTAAATAAACATCCTACAGCTGTGAAATCTCGGATAGAACCAAAGTCTAGTCCCCCTATGCATGTTCTATGTTTGACGTTCGGCATCGGTCTATTAGTCGCGAAAATTTCTTCATCAGTAGCAACACTTTTAGTTAAATCAGCTTCAGGAAGATTCATACGTTTAGTTATGAATTCTTCACGACCTTCTGGTTCATCTTCTAAATCTCTATATTCATCAAAGACAACATCAAAAAGATTGTCTCCGTATTCACTTTTAGGATTACAAAACATTGGATTAGCTTTCTCCCAGACATCTGGATTATCAATTTCTTCATAATCATCAAGCTTACAGATGAAAACAAACATATTACTATTAGGGTTTTCACCATTTAATATTTTACTAGCTTTCGCCTTCTGTTTATCTAAGTATCCATCTCTCACATATCCGTCTGTAGTGATAAAAAACTCTCGTGGATTTTTCTTTTTTCCTAATCCACTAGAAAATACCCTAACTGTATTGTGATTTTCATATTGATGAATTTCATCATATACTACCGCCCCATCTCTCAATCCGTCTTTAGTACTTGCGTTTGAGGTTCTAAATTTCAAAACACTTTTTGTTTTTTTGTTTTGTATTTCCTCAAGTGTACATTTAAAACTTTTATTCATTCGAGGATTTTCAGTTATTACATTATAACTTTCTTTAAAAGATGTTTTCGCTTGTTCTTCAGAGTTAGCAACTATTGAAATATTGTATTCTGGAATCCCGTGAAGTGAACTAATTAAAAAATTGGTTAAAACAGAAATTAATCCGTTCTTTCCTCCACCACGTCCCATCATAATAAAAAAACGTCTATAATATGCCTTATCATTTTTCTTGTATAATAAAAAAACGAAAGCAATTATAAACTTTTGAAATGGTTGTAATTTAAAATAATATTTCTCTCCAAACTTTATACACTTTTCAATTAAATCATCATTGAAATATATATCATCTCGTGGAAAAACATATTTCTCTAATATTTCTATTAGCTGAATACGTTCTTTATTTAATATTATTCTACCTTCACGATAATCACTAATATACTCTTCTACATATCTATTTAAAATCATATTAGATCATCATCATTAATATCTTCTATGTAATCAACTTTAAAATTCCATGTTCTTTCGATTGCAAGCATACTAGTGTTTAATTTACTAATTTCAGCGATAGCAGGATGAGTTTTTATATAGCTTTGGCTACCATTTTCTACTACAATAGTTACTCCTTGTTTTTTAATATCTTGCTTAAGTTTCGCTATTAATTCGACAAATTGCATGTACCTATTTACCTTCTCAATCTCAAGAATATTATCAGGTTGATTAATCTTTTCCAAAAGAAAATTTTTCAATTCACTTCTGTTTACGGTCGATTTTTTTTTATCTTTAGCTATACCACTCCCCCCCCTCGTGAAAAAAATATCGATTCAGCTCCGAAAAAGAGACCCGCCCGCTCCTAGAGAAAAAATTTTTTTCAAAAAATTTTTAAGGGGGGTTTTTAAATAGAATGATAAGAATTATGCCTAACATTACCACTTTTCATCATCCCATTGTTTCCGTTTGCTATTATTACCAAACAATCTATTATGTTCAACATTGTGACAATTAATGCACAATGTTTCTAGGTTATTAATATCAAGTGCATGTTCAGGGTAAAACTCTATTTCTAATTTATGATGAACATTTTGCCCCTTACTCACCTTCCCCAACCTCTTGCATTGTTGGCATTCATAGTTGTCCCTCTTTAATGCTTTCAGTCTCAATTTTAACCAATTGCTACTCTTATAGAATCTTTGTTTTTGTTCTTTTGTTTTATACATTTAGACTCCACTAAAAAAAGCGTGAAATAATTCACGCTGTAAATAAAAAATATGAAAAGGATATTTAATATGTGAAATAATTCACACCTATATTATATTACATTTAAATTTATA
>ERZ772874.439-NODE-439-length-22299-cov-5.781739_pt1 | contig 22299 bp, 14 predicted proteins | sample MGYA00580586_ERZ772874 | MGnify/ENA primary metagenome ERZ772874 (study PRJEB29015, sample SAMEA2737952) | human oral metagenome | biome: human oral; feature: human-associated habitat; material: dental | place: China | collected 2154 ... | reverse complement strand
GTATTCGTATAGGCATGAGCTAATAGGAGCTATCTCCTCATAGCCTCCTGAGGGTAGAAAAGAGGCACACTCATCCTTTCTTCCTCACTTAAAAGATGTCTATTGGACACAACTAGAGTCTATCCATTGTTGGTAATACACCTCTGCCTGATCATAAATCTGCTTATAATTATCATAGCTACCTCCAAACATCCCTTGCTTGATAGGCTCCCAGTCATCCTCCAGCTTATCTGCCCCTTCAAAAAACAGGATATAAGGTTCCTGAAATCCCTTTTGAGAAGCCCTCCTATACACCTGCCTTTGACGAAGGAAGTTTCCCAAAGGCAGACGAAAATTCTCCTCATGCCACCTATTATAAGCGAAGATAAGGGATTTCAGATGCTCCCAGATATAAAACACATTCTCATACTCCGAGTCAGCAGTGAAGCAATCTTTAAATAGAGACCTTAAATGCTCCAAGAAGAACATACTGGAGGGGTGAATATAGTTCCCTCCGATTAGTTTATTCCACTTACCAGCATCCCAATATACATCACCAAGTATCGCTATCAATTGGAAGCGCCTCTGATTACACCTAAAGTTCTCTTGAGAAACAATACTACTTAAGATGGTATTCAACTCTTTAAACCGTTGATACTTGACACATGCGACACCTAAGGCATTAAGTAATAGCATAGGAGCTAACCCATGCAAATAGATCGTATCACTTACGTAGCGCTCTCCACTCCTCCATTCCTTAGTACATAACTTGATCAATACGTCTCCAAAGAGTTGGATCTGCCACTCTTTCCCCCACCTTGCAGTAAGTACAGCTGCCTCCAGCAGAGGAGTGACTGCAGAAAGATGGATCTTCAAATAGCGGTCAAATTCCTCTCGGGTAAGTGGGAAATCATAACGAGCCTCTTCCGAGATCTGCTTATAAGCCTCGGCACACCATTGCTCTATCGTATCCGCAAAGTCGATGGCATGTTGCTCTGAAGAGAGGTACTTCTTCACTCGTGCGATCCTCATCTCTTGGCTCATGTTAGTCTTCACAGCGAGCTCTTTCAATGCCATAACTTGCTCACAGAGCTCGGAGAATAGCTCATCAGCGCCCTTGATCAGCATAGTCTCTCCCTCCCGACTTAGGGACAGCGACTTCAAGCCTGCCCCCGCTTCTCCTACGGAAGTAAAGAAAGAACCATATCGAGAACGTGGAGCATCTTTAAGAATACGAATAAGCCCCTTATCCCAGTCTCCTGACCAGCCACAGGTCACTAAACCATGGTCCTCGAATACCCGCTGTAAGTACTGCTTCATTTCCTCTGGATATTCATCCAGCTCCTCCGTCGTATTTCTGAACTTACAGTCCCTATAGTCCCCATTGATCTTGACGATTGTTGGTCTATCGCTATGGATTAAGGGGGTCGCCTGCGCTATCGCCCCTTCGTGGCTGATCACTTGTGGAGTCACCCCTTCGGCTTGAAAAGCCTTCTCAAGGAGGCGGTCAAAATTCGTCGTCATGATCACACGGATATATCCCTCCTTAGCTAGCTGAGCGATCGCTCTATGCGCCTTGGTGGGTTCCTTCCTCCTTAGCCCCCTTTCTTCCTCCGTTGGCTCGAAGAAAGAGTTCGCTACCGGAACTCGTTCTGTGGAGGTCGAAGTAAGAAGTTCATGAAGGTATGAATAGGAAGCTTGCTCTCCATACTCCCTTTCATACCATTTATGCCAATTCTCTTCGTCTGTGACACCTTGAGACTCACCAAGCATCTGGATCAGTCGCTCCTCTACTTCCCAGGCTGAAGGAATACCCGCAGAGCGAGAGATACCAGAGCCTAGCAGTAGCGCATAGGCTCCTTTATTGAAGTACATTGAAAAAGCTAAAGTGGTAAGTTTCTCTATTCCCATAGTCTTGTATGTTTAATTACATAAGGTGATCAGATGATATGATGTCTAGGAGGTACATCCCCTCTTAGGTGCGAAGCCGTAGCCGTGTGCCTAGTGGCCGGTGTACTGCTTGCGACGGGCGTCGATGCCGAGGAAGATGAAGAGGAGGAAGGTGAAGCCCCAGAGCGAAGAGCCCCCATAACTGAAGAAGGGCAAGGGAATACCGATCACGGGGACGAGCCCCAGCACCATCCCGACATTGATGAAGAGATGGAAGAGGAAGATCGAGGCCACACAATAGCCATAGACCCGCCCGAACTTCGTCACTTGGCGCTCGGCTAGTGCTACGATGCGTAGGATGAAGATAGCGTAGGCGATGAGCAGAGCCGAGGAGCCGATGAACCCGGACTCTTCGCCTACGGTGCAGAAGATGAAGTCCGTCTCTTGCTCGGGGACATAGTTCAGCTTGGTCTGTGTTCCCTTGAGGAAGCCCTTCCCCGTCAAGCCCCCCGAGCCGATGGCGATCTTCGACTGGTCGACGTTGTACCCCTTGCCCTTGAGGTCGCTCTCGATGCCGAGGGCGATCTTGATACGCACCTGCTGGTGAGGCTGGAGAATATCATTGAAGACATAGTTCACCGAGAAGAAGAAGCCCAGCGAACCTAGGGTAAAGACCGCCAGCAGAAGGTAGCGAAGGAGGTATTCTCTCAGTGCTAGGTAGGCGAAGTAGCCGACGAGGAGTAGGACCAGTGTAAGGGCTACATAGACGAGGTTGAAGCTCACGAAGAAGTTCACCACCCCTGCGATGAGGTAGACCCCAGCGACGATGCCCGCCCCGTAGAGGAGGTAGCGCCAGCGGTTGCGCCAATCATAGGTATAGACTCCGAAGAGGGCTGCGGAGAAGACGAGGATGGCATTGCAGACGAAGAAGAAGTCGGCATCTGTACGCTCCCACCACAGGGTATCCTCCAGCACAAGCGCCGAGATGAAGTAGACCGCCGCCGAAGCACTGAGCCCCATGAAGAGCCCCGAGAAGCCTTCTCGGTAAAGCGCTAGGAAGAGGGCTAGGAAGACAAGGGCGGAACCCGTCTCCTGCTGGAGTAGGATCAGCAGGATGGGGAAGAAGATGATCCCGAAGATCTTGAGGTAGCTACGGATGGAGTCGATCTTAAACTCGTACTGGTTGCATAGCCAGGCCAGAGTAAGCGCCGTAGCTACCTTAGCGAACTCTGCCGGCTGTAGGCGCACGGGGCCCAGCACGAGCCACGAGCGTGAGCCCTTGATATCGGGGGCGATGACGATGGTCACCATCAGCAGGAGCATCATCGCCCCATAGAAGAGCGGTGCCCCCACCTCGTAGATATCGGTATTGAGTGAGAGGACAGCGAAGCCGATGAGTACGCCGAGCCCGATCCAGAGCAGTTGCATCATCGGGCGCCCCCCAGGACTAAGAAGCTCCTCCGTCTCGAAGTTGTACGACGCCCCACAGATGGAGAGCCATCCGAAGAAGACTAGGAGTAGATACATCAGGATCGTCACCCAGTCAATGCTCCTGATGAAGGAGGGGGAGGAAGAGGACTGTCGCATGCGTGAGGCGGCTAGGGCTATGGGTTAGATATCATTGATATAGGAGATCGTCCGATGCTCCATCGAAGAGGCAATAGCTTCGCCTGAGCCCGAGAGCTTACCGCCACGCAGGTAGTACTCCATCATCACCCGACCAATGGGCACGCCGAACTGTGCCCCGAAGCCCCCGTTCTCGACATAGACCGACACAGCGATCTTGGGCTGGGTGCGTGGGGCGAAGCCGATGAAGGCCGAGTGGTCCTTACCATGAGGATTCTCCGCCGTACCCGTCTTCCCACAGACTTCGATCTCCCTTGGGGCGAAGTTCGCCCCTCGGCATGTACCGCCCGTGACCGCCCCAGCCATACCAGCGACGATGTACTCCCAGTGCTCCCGAGAGATACCCGTAGGCTGATGATTGCGGTACATGGTATCCAGGGGCATTCCCTTGATCGAATGGACGACGTGCGGACGGACGTAGTAGCCTCGGTTGGCGATGATTGCAGCCAGGTTAGCTATCTGCAGAGGAGTAGCGAGGACTTCCCCCTGTCCGATGGCGATCGAGATGATGGTGCTAGCGTTCCAGCGCCCCTTATAGACCTTGTCATAGACCCCACTATTCGGGATGTAGCCACGCTTCTCTCCGACGAGGTCGACACCGAGGCGGTAGCCGTAGCCGAGGGAGACGATACGTTGCTTCCAGTGCTCTAGAGCGACGGCTGCCGAGGGGTAGCGCTTGCGGTCGTCGAGCATGAAGTGTAGGCCCCAGCAGAAGTAGGCATTACAGGAGGTAGCCAGAGCAGGGATGAGGGAGATGGGGCTGGGATGGCTGTGGCACTTCGGGCGATTCCCTAGGGGGGGATAGCCGTGGTAGCACGAGAGCGCCATGGAGGGGTTAATGGAGCCTTCCTCGAGGAAGATCGCTCCTTGGGCGGGCTTGAAGGTAGAGCCTGGGGGATAGTTCCCCTGGATCGCACGATTAAGTAGAGGCTTACCGAAGGTCTCCTCGAGCATGCGGTGGTTCTCCCCCTTACTCTTGCCTGCGAGGAGCTCAGGGTCGTAGTTGGGAGCCGTGACGAGGGCTAGTATCTCACCTGTCTCAGGCTCGATGGCGACGATCGCCCCACGCTTGCCCCGCATCATCCGCTCGCCTAGCTCCTGCAGGCCAGCATCGATGGAGAGGGTGAGGTCCCGTCCTGCCACAGGAGCCCTATCATGTGCTCCGGCATCGAGACGCCCCTGGATACGGCCCCTGGCATCCCGGTAGAAGATCTCTTCGCCCTTCACGCCTCGGAGCACCTCCTCATAGGTACGCTCTACGCCACTGCGCCCGACGAAGTCGCCTCGCATGATCGAGCTATCTCGCTGGAGGTCACTGGTGCTCGCCTCGGAGAGGTAGCCCAGCAGATGGGCAGCATGATGATAGTTGTATTGACGGATGGTGCGGGAGCGGACAGAGAAGCCAGGGAACTTATACAGCTGCTCCTCGAAGCGCCCTACCTCCTCGGGCTCAAGCTGGGAGAGGAAGACCTGGGGGGTATAGGGATTGTAGCCACGATTGACTCTTCGGTCACGGACGGCTTCGAGCTTCTGGACGATCTCCTCACGGGGAAGGCCCAGCGTCGAGGCTAGTAGTGTGGTGTCGAGCTTGCCCTTAGCCTCGTGGTTGACGATCATCAGGTCATAGATCGGACGATTAGCTACGAGGAGCTCGCCCTTGCGGTCGAAGATGACCCCACGGGCTGGTATGGTGGTGAGGATGTAATAGGCATTGTTCTCTGCCCGCTGCTTATAGTCATTGCTGACGATCTGCAGGGAGAAGAGTCGAGCGATGAAGATACCGACGATGGCGAAGGTGAGCCCGATGATCAGCCAGCGTCTACGGAAGAGCTCGTCGTTGACCATAGGGAGTGATTACTTGGCACGTGCTCCCTCTCCTGTGCCGAAGAAGAAGAGCGTCATCACCGAGAGTACCCAGGAGAAGGCATAGCCTGCCCCGAAGCTAAGGAGCAGATGCCAGCTCGCTAGCCCCATCCCTGCCTCGAGGCTATAGAGGAGCACATGGTGTATCAGCAGAAGGAGGGTGAGGAGTAGTACCGCCCCGCCCCGTAGCGTGGGGAAGAGAGGCAGGAGATGCTCGGGAGTATTCTTCTCCGTCAATAGGTACAGGATGGGCTGACGCAGGAAGGCCGTCAGGGTCAGAGCCGAGGCATGCAAGCCTGGCGTCAGGCCAAAGAAGTCGATCAAGAAGCCTAAGACGAAGCCCACGACACAGAGCACACTCCTACTCGTACCTACGGGGAGTAGTAGCAGGAGAAAAGGATAGAGATAAGGGGTGGCTACACGGAAGAGGGCGATGGGACTCAAGACCCACACCTGCAGCGCTACGAAGAGCACCGAGAAGAGAGCAAAACGCAGATAGGGACTATTCATCTTTGGGGCTTATCGAGTCTTCGAGGGCTCGCACCTCCCGTGCGGGCCTTTCTCGGATGATGTAGACATAGCGTAGGCTCTGGAAGTCGGTAGCTAGACGCACCTGATAGTTGGCGAAGGTACCTGCACTGCCCTTGACCCGGACGGGGATCGTATCGGATACGGTGCCCACCATCATCCCTTCGGGGAAGAGGTAGGAGTAGCCACTCGTGGTGATCGTATCCCCCAGATGGGGCTGGGCATGTGGGGGCACATTGCTCAGCATCGCATGGTTGGCGTTGGGATTGGAGGTAGCGGTAAGTGTCCCACTCACTTCCTGACCGAGGAGAGTACAGGAGAGGCGTATCTTGGGATTGAGCACAGGGATCACTAGCGAATAGTGATCGGAGACGGTCATCACCGCCCCCACGACCCCCGAAGCGCTCATCACCCCCATATCGGGCTCGACACCATCCCGGCGTCCTTTGTTGATCGTATAGTAGATATCGCCTTGAGGGGCGATGCGATTGACCACCCGAGCGATGATCACCGAGGTAGGGTCTACAGGGAGACTGTCGGTAGCATGCAGGTGCGGGAGGCGACCATGTGCCTCCGCATCCTGCATCTGCCGAGAGAGAAGGGTATAGGCTGCTCGGAGTCGAGCGTTCTCCCGAAGGAGCTCTTCGTTCTTGGGCCTGAGGTCGATGTAGCTCCAGGCTTCTGTCATCAGTTCGCCTACCCGACCGAAGACGCTACTGGTGGCATACCAACCGAGACTACGTGAATAGAGCGTACCATTGAGGAGCGTACCGAGGGCTATCGCCTCCAAAAGGATGAAGACGAACCAGTGCCGATACTTCTGGAGGAACTCTAGGAGCTTATCCACGGAGACGAAGCTAGGACGAGAGGCTTAGCGGAAGAGGAAGTTGAAGTTATGGACGTTCTTCAGCGCGATACCGGTACCGATAGCGACGGAGTGAAGAGGGTTCTCTGCGATCTTGAACTGCAGGCCAAAGCGCTCACTGAGACGCTTGTCCAGACCACGCAGGAGTGCACCACCCCCCGTCAGTACGACGCCGTTAGCCACGATGTCGGCATAGAGCTCAGGAGGAGTAGCCTCTAGGGTACGTAGGATGGCACTCTCGATCTTCCCGATCGAATTGTCTAGGCATTCGCAGATCTCACGATAGTTGACGTCTACCTTGCGGGGCATGGTGTCCATCATATTCGCACCCCATACCGTGAAGTCAGCAGGAGCATCGTCGAGGTCGGCATATACCGCTCCTACTTGGATCTTGATCTGCTCGGCGGTACGCTCCCCTACCTTGATCTGATGGCGGTCACGCATATGGTCCATGATGTCCTGGGTGAGCTCGTCGCCAGCGGTGTCGATCGACTGATCCTCGACGATCCCCCCTAGGGAGATGACGGCGATCTCAGTAGTACCGCCACCTATGTCTACGATCATGTGCCCCTCTGGAGCGAGCACGTCTATGCCGACACCGATAGCAGCGGCCATGGGTTCGTAGATCATGTAGACATCACGTCCACCTGCATGCTCATTGGAGTCACGGACAGCTCGGATCTCTACCTCTGTGCTCCCTGATGGGATACAGACGACCATACGGAGCGAGGGAGTGAACCACCCACGGCGACGGCTGATCATGCGTATCATCCCTCGGATCATGTGCTCAGCAGCGTCGAAGTCTGCGATCACGCCTTCCTTCAAGGGGCGGATAGTACGGATATTTGCGTTGCCCTTCTCGTACATCTCACGGGCCTTAGTGCCCACGGCGATCATCTCGCCAGTACGGTTGTCGAAGGCTACTACAGAGGGCTCATCCAGGACGATCTTGTCATCCTTGATGATGATGGTATTGGCAGTACCCAGGTCCATCGCCAGCTCCTGCCTAAAGGAAAAAAGTCCCATGCTTATCTTAGTCGTATTGTCTTAATTCTAATGCTTGAAGTGGCGCACGCCCGTCATCACCATCGCTACGCCGAGGCGATCAGCAGCGGCGATGCTGTCGGCGTCACGTACGGAGCCCCCGGGCTGCGCTATGGCTGTGATCCCGGCCTCAGCAGCGAGGGAGACACAGTCGTCGAAGGGGAAGAAGGCATCACTCGAGAGTACTGCCCCGTGGAGGTCAAAGCCGAAGTGGCGAGCCTTTGCTATGGCTTGCTGGAGGGCATCGACACGTGAGGTCTGACCGACGCCCGAGGCGATGAGCTGACCATCCTTGCTGAGGACGATCGCATTGCTCTTACTGTGCTTGACGAGCTTCGTCGCGAAGACGAGGTCGACGAGCTCCTTGTCCGTGGGGGCTACCTTAGTAACGGGCTTCATCTCGGCGCTAGTCTCTACAGCACGGTCGGTCTCCTGAGCGAGCACCCCACCGAGCATCGATCGGTACGACCACGTAGCATGGATAGCCTCACGCTGGCGCAGTAGGATGCGGTTCTTCTTGCTCTCGAGGATGGGAAGGGCTTCGGCGGTGAAGTCCGGAGCGATCAGCACCTCGAAGAAGAGCTTATTGATCTCTTCGGCAGTCTCGAGGTCTACGGGGCGATTGGTCACGAGCACACCTCCGAAGGCGGAGACGGGATCACCAGCCAGAGCAGCCTGCCACGCCTCTAGGAGCGTGGGGCGAGAAGCACAGCCACAGGCGTTGTTGTGCTTGAGGATAGCGAACGTTGGCTCTGAGAAGTCCTGGATAAGCGAGACGGCTGCCTCGATGTCCTGGAGGTTGTTGTAGGAGAGTTCCTTGCCGTGTAGCTGCTCGAAGTAGCGCTCGAGGTCGCCATAGAAGATCCCTCTCTGATGGGGGTTCTCCCCATAGCGTAGGTGCTTAGCGCCATCAGCGGTGAGGCGAAGGGAGGAGTGCTCTTCCCCATCGAAGTAGCGGAAGATCGCCGAGTCGTAGTGCGAACTGACGGCGAAGGCACGGCGGGCGAAGTGACGACGCTCCTGGAGCGTGGTACGTGCCCCACGAGCAGAGAGGATCTCGTGGAGGGTCGAGTAGTCGGCCTGCGAGGGGACGATGACTACATCCTCGAAGTTCTTAGCAGCGCCACGGATGAGGCTGATACCTCCTATATCGATCTTCTCGATAATGTCTTCTTCGCTAGCGCCAGAGGCGACAGTAGCTTCGAAGGGGTATAGGTCCACGATGACAAGATCAATAAGCGAGAGGCCGTACTCAGCGACTTCCTTCTGGTCTGTTTCGTGGCTACGTCGGGCGAGGATACCCCCTTGGATAGCGGGGTGTAAGGTCTTGACTCGGCCTCCCAGCATCGAGGGGTACTTGGTCAAGTCTTCGACGGCAACGCATGGGTAGCCCAAGCTCTCGATGAACGCGCTAGTTCCACCGGTCGAGACGAATTCCACTCCCTCCTTGTGAAGGAGCGCTAATATCTCTGCTAGTCCGTCCTTGTGGTACACCGAGATGAGTGCCCTACGTATTACCTTCTCCATGAGTAACTCGTGTATAGTCTTTATTGTGATGTAAATAAGAGCCTGCCTAGCTCGGTGAGTCCCTCGGGGAAGCAACCAAGCTAAGCCACTAAGGCACACAAAAATAAGCTTTTTCTAGCAGTATCTCTGCACCCGAGGCACTTCGGGGAGCGAGAGACCGGCACATCTGCCTCCTAGGGGCGGGCTCTGAGGAAGCTGAGATAGGCCTCTAGGGTCTCGCTGGAGAGCCGTGAGCGGTTCGCCTCCGTGAGAGGAAGAAGGAGCGTCCCTCGGGGAAGTAAGGGGAGAAGACCTCCCTTCTCCTCAGCCCTTCGCCTATAGGTAGCGACCTCACCCTGAGAGCGGAAGCCACGGATCAAGTAGCCCGTGAGCCCGCTTGTCGGGGGCAAGGCTTCGACACTCAGCGCCCACTGCGTGAAGGTCGAATAGCCGAAGCTCTTGAGGACGAAGTACACCTCATGAGGCTGGATCTCACCCTCGGGGTAGAGGAGGACAAGGCTGGGGACTTCCCCGTCTTCGGCAGGGAGGAAGAGGGAGGCTGTCGGTGCTGTGACCGAGTCCACCGTGGAGGGCTCTTCGGGGGAAGAAGGTCGGGGCCAGCCCTCCAGCTCCCGCCCAGCTCTCAGTCCCTCCAGAAGAGATGAGACATAGGGCAGGAGTTCCTCCCGAGGGTACTGCTCCACGAAGGTCGACAGCTGGCGCTCCAGCTGAGCTTCACGGCCAGCGCTAGCCTCGGAGAGGGCGGAGAGCAGGAGCACCTTCGGGCGTAAGTCCTCGGGGATCATGGGGAGCTGGTGAAGGCGCTCCAGTGCTGAGCGCACGGCCTCACGCTCACCCGCTCGGTAGCTCACCCACGCCTCGTCATAGAGTCGCCCTGAGAGCGTGTCCAGCTGGCGAAGCTCGGTGAGATAATCAGCTCGCCCGAGGAGCGAAGCTCGGGGCGACGAGGGGAACTCCCTGACGTAGCGCCTGCGGAGCTCCTCAGCCTTTGCCTCCAGCCCCAGTCGGAGCGCTAGGAGTAGATGCTTATAGTGAGCCTCCTCCCGCTCGGGGAAGAGCGGGTAGTCTCGGATGAGGCGAGTATAGAGGAGGTCAGCGTCGGAGAGGAGTTCGAGACGCTCTGAGAGCAGGCCTGCCATCTTGTAGAGAGCCGTAGCGGTACGGGCCGAGAGGCTATCCTTCGCCTCTCTAGTCAGCGGGAGAGCTCGGAGGTAGAAGGCTCGATCAAGTGAGTCGGCGCCCGCTCCTCCTTCTTCAGTCGAAGACTCGGCTTCGAGAAGGGGCGCATAAGCCTGCCCCGTGAGGGGATCCAGCGCAGGGGTACGACGAGCCCTATTCCAGTCATCCGTGAGGGGGCGGTCGCCCCAGCGACTGAGGAAGCGCTGACGTCCCTCGGCGACCTGCCTAGGATCATCGAAGTAGAAGCCCCGCTTCCCACCTCCTGTCTCGGTGTGGGTACTGAGGTTCGCCCCTCGGTAATTCCTCCCTGGGAGCGAACTGCTCCGACGGGAGCGCACTCGGTCGATGAGGCTATCTATATGGGCTAAGCGGGCGGACTCAGGGAGGCCAGCCAGATGGAGGAGGCTATCGGAGCGCCGCACGAGAAGCGCCTCTCCCCGAAGGAGCTGAAGCCCGGGGAGAAGCTCCTTGATACGGGGGTAATGGGGATGCTTGGGCGAGAGGACGGGGAGAGCAAGAGCGAGGGCGTCATGCGCCTCGGGGTAGCGACGCTCCTCGAGAGCCATGAGGCCTAGTTCTGCCCAGGCTGTAGCCCAAGCGTGTCCCTTCTGCTGGGAGGAATCCACCGCTAGCCGTAGGCTCTGCTTCGCCTCGGCTCTGAGCCCTTCGGCGAGGTAGCGCCCAGCGAGCGCCAGATAGACTTCATCTTGGTAGGGGGCATAGCGACGCTTGGAGGCAAGAGCCCTCAGGCGTGCACTACCCCTGTCCCCTTCAGTCCCGAGAGCAAGGCGTCTCAAGTGAGCAGCGAGCTCCAGCGGAGGTAGGGGTGCCGTCCGCTCAGCCCGAGCGAAGGCACGCTCGGCCTCGGCTCGGTGCCCCAGTGCTTCCTCTACTTGCCCGAGCAGGAAGAGAAGCCTAGAGCGAAGGAGGGGGTGCTTCTCCCGCCCAGCGACGAAGCTTAGGTGAGGCAGGGCTTCGGCCTCACGCCCTCGAGCGAGGGAGAGTTCGGCACGGGCCTGATGATAGAGGTAGGGGGCGTGCTTCTCGGCGGTAACGCCAGCCTCCTTGAGCCGACGGAGCTCCTCCTCGGCCTCTAGGTAGTCCCCCGAGAGGGTGGCGAGGCGCACGAGCCAGAGGCGGGCTATCTCCCGCACCTCAGGCTCGGTAGCATAGCGACGGGAGATGTCCTCGAAGGTGGAGCGAGCCTCCCCCAGACGACCCTCGTAGAGGTAACTGCTCCCGAGCAGGAGCCACGCTTCGGAGAGGGCGGGATTGTACTCGCTCTTCTCCTCCAGGCGCACGGCCTCGGGATCTCGGCGCCAGCCTGGCGCCTTCTGGGGCTTACGGGTGATGCTGTGCTCACGGATAGCCTTCTCGGCCTTCTCGATAGCACGGGCGAAGTCCCCTGCCTTCTCCCCTCGCTCCAGACGGAGGGCTAAGGGGTCGAGGTAGAGTCGCTCCGTGTAGTCCTCCCGTGTAGCCTCGACGAAGGATCGGTAGGACGCCTCGTAGGCTTCCCTAGCATTATAGAGTACATTGTAGCGGGTGGTGAAGGCCTGCCAGCCTCGGGTGGCAGCGGTATTAGCTTGGCGAGAGCAAGCAGAGCTGAGGCAGAGGATACCGAGGAGGAGGCAGAGGCTCCCGAGGTGTGCCGTCAGCGACGTAGGCTTCTTTTCCTGAGGAGAGCACTGAGACATTTGCCGAGAGCGAGGAAGAGGAAAAGGAGCAGGATGATGAGGACGCCGGAGGGGACGCTCAGGACGTAATAGCTCAGGAGAAGCCCGCCTACATTGGCCAGAGCAGACAGGATGATCGAGCCGAAGATGATCTGGCGGAAGTCTGAGGTGAAGAGGCCTACTGTCGTCTGAGGGAGCGTGAGTAGACTCAGTAGGAGCATGATGCCCACCGATCGGATCGTCAGTACTAGGCTCACAGCGACGAGCAGGAGGAGGAGACGCTCCCAGAGCTCTACCCTCAGTCCCCGCACCCGAGCGAAGTCCGCATCGAAGGCAATATATAGGATACGGCGGTAGCCGAGGACGAAGAGCAGGACCAGTACGAGGGCCAGCGCTCCGAGGGCAATGAGGTCGCCCGAGGTCACGAGGAGGATATTCCCGAAGAGGTATGAGGGGAGGCTCGTGGCGTAGCCTGGGGTCAAGGTCATGAAGAGCACCCCCAGCGCCATACCCAGCGCCCATACGCTGGCGATGGCCGAATCCTCACGGATCCCTTCGCTTCGGCTCAGCTTCCCGATGGAGAAGGCTGCTAGCACGGCTGCTCCCGCAGCCGAGAGGATGGGATTGATGCCCAGGTACAGCCCCAGACCTATCCCCCCAAACGAAGCGTGCGTGATGCCCCCGCTGACGAAGACGATGCGACGCACGACGATGTACGCCCCCACTAGGCCACAGATGACGGCCGTGAGAAGCGAAGCCCCGAGGGCGTTCTGGAAGAACTGGTAGGAGAAGATGCTTGGCATCCCGATGATGGCGACAGGTGTCGCTAGGCGATGGCCGTAGCTTCGTGACGGCCAACGATGGCGTGGTAATCTCTATTCTCCGACACGATGAGGTAGAGCTCGGGGCGCAGGCTCTCGGGGAATTCGATCCCACGGAGCTGGAGGCTACGTACCCAGCCAGGTACTTCCTCGGTGTCGAGCGACAGGAGGATCTCGCGGAACTCCTCCACCTCTCCCTCAGCATAGCCTGAGGCCGAGGTACCGACATAGCGGTCGAGCTCCTCGTCGTCGTAGTACTCGATACGCTCGCTCACGGCTGCCAGCAGGCTATCGTGCTCACAGGTCAGATGCTGTCCACAGCATCCACCCGAGGGCGGCGTATACTCTTTCTCAGGTTCGACAGCTTCGCCACGAGCGATGCGGCGAGCACGCAGACGTCCCTGCGCATAGCCTATCAGGGCAGCGAGGATACCAAGGGCGGTCAGAGCGATGAAGATGACTAGGATACTTCCCATTATTCGGTCTATCTATGAGGTATGATATATGATGCTTATCCATAAGTGCATCTGTGCAAAGATAGTTCATTCGCTAGGATCATTCCTCCGGGGCGCGGGGCTCCTTCCCTCTGCTCACAGAGGCTGACGGGGTGGGCGAAGGCTCGTCATTGCCCTACCCTCCTATTAAAGATCTGCCAGCTCTACCCCCTTCACCCGTTTACTTTTTTAATTCTTCTTGCCGGGAGAGAGGTATTTTTAAGGGAGAGGAGGCGCTAGTAGCGCTTCGGGAGAGGTAGCAGTAGTGCCTCCGTGGTGGTAGCAGTAGCGCCACTAGCTAACCAGCTAAGCATCCTTCCCTTACCCCCTAGTGACGGGGCGGAGGTGGGAGCCCATTCCTTGCACCCAGGAGACGACATTTCGTCAACATGACAAAAAGAGGTGCCTGCTTGCTAAAATTATTTAGAAAATTAGAGGTTTTTCCGTTACTTTTTCTTATTATATTTGCAACCCCTTGGGTTGCTTTCTTAAGGGTTCTTCGGTTGGACAAGAAGGCAGAAGGGATTGCACAAACTGATACATATACTAAGTAATAATCTACGTATGAAGCAAGCAAGAAAATGGGGTCTCACCCTAGCACTCGCCTTAGCCGCAGGCTGGAGTGCCCTGGCGCAGACCATCAGCTCTCCCAACAAGAGCCTCCAGCTACACTTCTCGATGAGTTCGGACGGTGCTCCTATGTACCGCCTCTCCTTCGCCGATGGGCAGGAGATCATCCGCCCCAGCCATCTGGGTCTGGAGATGACCGACTCGAAGAAGTCCTTCGACAAGGGGCTCGAGGTCACGGGAACCAAGGAATCGACCTTCGACGAGACTTGGAAGCCTGTCTGGGGCGAAGTCAAGTCGATCCGCAACCACTACAACGAACTCCTCGTCACGCTCAAGAAGAAGAGCAACGGCGATCCCATAGCGATCCGCTTCCGTCTCTTCGATGACGGGCTCGGCTTCCGCTATGAGTTCCCAGGGGGCAAGGACCGCAACTTCTACGTCGTCAAGCGTGAGCTCACCGAGTTCGCTATGACGGGCGACCACAAGGCGCACTGGATCCCCGGGGACTACGACACCGAGGAGTACGACTACCAGCACAGCCGTCTCTCGGAGATCCGTGGCCTCTTTGACAAGGCATTCACGGAGAACACCTCCCAGAAGGCTTTCTCCAAGACCGGTGTCCAGACGCCACTGATGCTCAAGACAGACAAGGGCGTGTACATCAACCTTCATGAAGCTGCTCTTATCGACTTCCCAGCGATTAACCTCGATCTGGACGATAAGACCATGGTCTTCCATGTCGAACTCACGCCTGACGCTCAGGGCAACCGCGGGCACATCGAAGCGCCTTTCAACACGCCCTGGCGTACCGCTATCGTTAGCCGTGACGCCCGAGACATCCTGGCCTCGAAGCTGACGTACAACCTCAACGAGCCCTGCGCCTACGAGACTACCGACTGGATCAAGCCTATTAAGTATGTAGGGGTCTGGTGGGAGATGATCACCGGCAAGAGCTCTTGGGCCTACACCGACGATCTACCCTATGTGAAGATCGGAAAGACCGACTACTCTAAGGTACGCCCCAATGGTAAGCACGCTGCTAATACAAAGCATGTGAAGGAGTATATCGACTTCGCAGCCAAGCACGGCTTCGATGCTGTCCTGGTCGAGGGATGGAATATCGGATGGGAGGATTGGTTCGGTAATAGCAAGGACCGAGTATTTGACTTTGTCACCCCTTACCCCGACTTCGACGTCGCTGAGCTCCGTGATTATGCCAAGAGCAAGGGCGTGAAGATCATCATGCACCACGAGACCTCTAGCTCAGTCACGAACTATGAGCGTCACATGGAGAAGGCGTACAAGTTCATGGTCGACAACGGTTATTCCGCTGTCAAGAGTGGCTATGTAGGTAATATCATCCCCCGAGGAGAATACCACTACGGCCAGAGTATGGTCAACCACTACCTACACGCAGTGAAGGAAGCGGCTAAGCACAAGATCTCCGTCAACGCTCACGAGTCTGTACACATGACAGGCCTCAGTCGTACCTACCCCAACCTCATAGCACAGGAGTCGGCACGTGGCCAGGAGTACCAGGCCTTCGGTGGCAGTAAGCCCAACCATCTGACGGTACTGCCCTTCACCCGCCTGATCGGAGGGCCCATGGACTATACCCCTGGTATCTTCCAGATGGACATCAGCAAGTACAATCCACAGAACAACTCTCACGTCAACACGACCATCTGCAATCAGCTCGCCTGCTATGTGACGATGTACAGTCCCCTGCAGATGGCAGCAGACCTGCCCGAGGTGTACGAGAAGCACATGGATGCCTTCCAGTTCATCAAGGACGTGGCTGTAGACTGGGACGACACGAAGATCATCGAGGCTGAGCCAGGTGAGTACATCACGATCGCTCGTAAGGCGAAGAACTCGGACAGCTGGTTCGTCGGCAATGTCGCTGGCTACGACGGACACAAGTCGACACTCTCGCTTGACTTCCTCGACGCCGGTAAGACCTATACGGCTACCATCTACGCCGATGCCAAGGGGGCAAACTACAAGACCAACCCTGAGGTCTATACCATCCGCAAGGTGAAGGTCAAGAAGGGCTCTAAGCTCTCCCTGCAGTCTGCTCCTGGTGGTGGCTTCGCCATCTCCATCATCCCTAATTCGGGCAAATAATACCCTCGGGCTACTCGCCTCACGTCTCCAAGGGCCGAGGCGGGTAGCCCGATCGATCTACTAATCCATCACAAACAGAGTACGTAAAATGAAGAAGATTTTACGCCTTATCACCCTCTGTCTTGCCCTCTTTGCCTTTGCGATCCCATCCTTCGCACAGGAGATACAGGTCACAGGACAGGTCGTGGATGATAAGGGAGAAGAGATCATAGGTGCCGCTGTCAAGGTCAAGGAGACCGCACAGGGGACCATCACAGATATCAACGGGAACTTCACGCTCAAAGCACCGAAGAATGGTCACCTCATCATCTCCTTCCTTGGTTTTACGCCACAGACCATCAGCCTAGCTACGGCGACTCTTCCCCTCAAGGTAGTGCTCGCAGAGAACGCAAAGTCGCTGAAGGAAATCGTCGTCATCGGCTACGGCTCGATGCAGAAGAAGGACCTCACGGGGTCGATTAGCTCGATTAACGAGAAGAACTTCCAGAAGGGTGCTATCTCCACCGCTAGTGACCTCCTTGTAGGGAAGGTCGCTGGGGTACAGATCACCCCTGACGGCTCACCAGGTGCTGGTGGTCGTATCCGTATCCGTGGGGGGGCTTCGCTCAACGCTAGCAACGACCCACTTATCGTCATCGATGGGGTACCCATCGAGAATAGTGCCGTCTCGGGTGCTCCTAGCATCCTGAGCTCCCTCAACCCTCAGGACATCGCCTCCATGAACGTCCTCAAGGATGCCTCTGCTACTGCTATCTACGGCTCTCGTGCCTCCAACGGGGTCATCATGATCACCACCAAGCGTGGTAAGGTCGGACAGAAGACCCAGATAGCTGTATCCGTACAGAACTCCCTCTCACAGCCCGCTCGCTACGTGAACGTCCTCTCGGCTAACGACTACCGAGCACTTATCCAGCGTATCTCTCCCTCCTCTGTCGGCAATCTTGGCTCTGCCAGCACCGACTGGCAGCGTGAGATCTATCAGCTGGCCTACGGAGGTGACTATAATATCAGCGTGAGTGGTGCTACAGGCAAGCTCCCCTATCGTGTCTCTGCGGGCTTCTACCATCAGGAGGGTGTCCTCAAGACGGATAAGATGAACCGCTTCAGTGGGGATATCAGCCTGAACCCTCGTCTCCTGGACAACCACCTCTCCATCGACGCAAGTGTCAAGCTTTCGGCTACGCACAACCGCTTCGCTAACAAGGAGGCTATCGGTGCCGCTGTACAGTTTGACCCCACACGTCCTGTCCGTGATAGCGATCCTAAGTTTGCCCCCTACGGAGGCTACTGGACACAGCTAGACGGGACAAACCTCCAGAAGCTCGCTCCTAAGAACCCTGTCGCTCTCCTTGAGCAGAAGGATGATGTGAGTGATGTCTTCCGTACCATCAGTAACCTCAAGCTCGACTATAAGGTCCACTTCCTCCCCGATCTCAAGCTGAACATGAATCTCGGCTACGACTATGCTTCGGGTCGGGGCCATGTGATCATCCCCGAGAACTCCTCCCTCGAGTGGCAACGCTTCACCCTCAAGACCACGGGGCAGCCCGATGTACTCAAGAGCGGTAAGAACAACACCTACGAGCAGCAGAAGCGCAGCTTGCTCTTCGACTTCTACGCCAACTATGCCAAGGAGCTACAGAGCCTTCACAGCCGAATAGACGTCATGGCTGGGTACTCCTATCAGGACTGGAAGACGAACGTGCACAACATGCCCGACTACACCTACGACAAGACGATCGTCTCTAAGCCCGTCTTCGAGTACGACTACCCACAGAATACGCTGGTATCCTTCTACGGACGTCTGAACTATAGCCTGCTAGATCGCTACCTCTTCACCGCTACGGTGCGTACCGACGGCTCTTCACGCTTCAGCAAGGAGAACCGCTGGGGGATCTTCCCTGCCCTTGCTTTCGCTTGGCGTATCAAGGAAGAGTCCTTCCTCAAGAATGTCTCTTGGATCGATGACCTCAAGCTACGTCTAGGCTATGGGGTCACGGGGCAGCAGGACGGTATCGGTAACTACAACTACCTCGCCTTCTACTCCCTCAGCACCAATACGAATCGCTATCAGCTAGGCAATACCTTCTACAACATGATGCGTCCTATTGCCTATGATGAGAACATCCACTGGGAGCAGACCGCTACCTACAACGTCGGGCTAGACTACTCCTTCATCAAGGGGCGTCTCTCTGGTACTCTAGACTTCTACGAGAAGCGTACGACCGACCTACTCAACGAGATCCCAACACCTGCAGGTGCTAACTTCTCGAACCGTATCCTCACCAACGTCGGTAACATCACCAGTAAGGGCTTTGAGCTCGCTATCAGTGCTACTCCTGTACAGACAGACCGTCTGACATGGGATGTAAGCTATAATATTAGCTCCAACAGCACGCGTATCACTAAGCTCAATGCTGTCGATGTCCCTGGCTACCAGGGTGTACCTACAGGTGGTGTCGTAGGCGGTACGGGTACTACGGTACAGATCCACTCCGTGGGCTATGCACCTAGCACCTTCTTCGTCTACAAGCAGAAGTATGACGCTGCAGGTAAGCCTCTGGAAGGTCAGTACGAAGACCTCAACAAGGATGGTGTCATCAACGAGCAGGACAAGTATCGTGCACATAACCCCGAGCCTAAGGTACTCATGGGGCTATCTACCACGCTGACCTTCGACCGCTGGAGCCTATCGACCTCCCTACGTGGTAGCATCGGCAACTACATCTACGACAATGTATCCTCCCTCATGGCGACCCATCAGGCGGTACTGAACTCAGGGAACTACTTCCGTAACACGACCCCCGAGATCAACAAGTCGGACTTCCAGAACAACAACGACAAGCAGTTCATCTCCGACTACTACCTCCACAAGGCTTCCTTCGTGAAGATGGACAACCTCACCCTCGGCTATGACTTCGGTCGTATCCTCGGCAAGGCGTCGCTAAGGGCTTCGGCTACGGTGCAGAATGTCTTCACCCTCTCTCCCTACAAGGGGCTAGATCCAGAGCGGTCGATTGACTTCAGCCTCTATCCTATCCCTCGCACCTATTCACTCAATCTCTCCCTCACTCTCTAACCTCTAGCTAATCATGAGTATGAATAAGAAGATGCTCCGAGGTACACTCACCCTCGGGCTCCTAGGAGTACTAGGACTTAGCTCCTGCACGAAGGACTTAGATCGCTTCCCCACCAACGGAGACACTGCCAAGAGTGTCTACGACTCTCCGGAGAAGACCCTGCAGGCCTTCGCCAAGGTGTATGGTGCCTTTGCTCTCTCTGGGAATGGGGACGGCGGTGACATCGCTGGTATAGATGAGGGGTCGAGTGACTTCCTCCGTGGTCTCTTCAACCTCCAGGAGCTACCCACCGAGAGCGGTATATGCGCTTGGGGTGATGGTGGTGTGCCTGACCTGCATGCGATCTCTTGGTCGGCCTCGAACCCCATCATTAGAGGTCTCTACTACCGCTCGATCTATCAGATCAAGCTCGCCTCAGAGTTCCTCAAGAACACTGCGGACAAGTCCAGTGATGCCACGATCAAGACCTATCGTGCCGAGGCTCGCTTCCTGCGTGCCTATCAGTACTGGGTGCTGATGGATCTCTTTGGGAATCCTCCCTTTATCGATGAATCGACTCCTACGGGGAAGGTTTACCCTCGCCAGATCTCACGCTCCGAGCTATTCAGCTATGTAGAGAGCGAGCTAAAGGCGATCGAGAGTGACCTCATGGAGCCTAAGGCTAACGAGTATGGTCGTGCAGACAAGGCTGCGGCCTGGGCACTGCTCTCCCGCCTCTACCTCAATGCAGAGGTCTACACGGGCACTGAGCGATATGCCGATGCAGCTACCTATGCTGAGCGAGTCATCGCCTCGAACAAGTACTCCCTGCACCCCAAGTACGAGAACCTCTTCCTCGCAGACAACAACTTGAACAACCCCGAGACGCTCCTCTCCATCAACTACGATGGGACGAACTCGCAGAACTGGGGTGGGATGACCTTCCTCGTCAATAGCTCCACTGGGGATCATGCAAAGGTGGCTACAGGCAAGAACATGGGTGTCGGTGGTGGCTGGAATGGTAACCGTGCCACGAAGGCGCTCCTTGACCTCTTTGGCTCAAATACCGCTACTGATACTCGCTGTCTGATGAAGGCTACGACGCCAGTAATCACGGACGTCACGAAGTTCGATCAGGGTGTCTACGTCTATAAGTTCCGCAACGTCACCAGCGCTGGTGCCAACGGCAGCAACGGTGACCACTGCGACACAGACTTCCCTCTCTTCCGTCTCTCAGAGCTGTATCTCAACTATGCTGAGGCTGCCATCCGTGGCAAGGCTGACGGCACAAAGGGTCTCCAGTATCTCAATCTCGTCCGTGCTCGTGCCTATGGCAACGCTACGGGCAACTACGCTGCTCTGCCTAGCCTAGATGAGCTACTCAATGAGCGTGGTCGTGAGTTCTACTGGGAGGCACAGCGCCGTACAGACCTGATCCGCTTCGGCAAGTTCACCTCTGCGACCTACCTCTGGCCGTGGAAGGGTGGTGTAGCTGCTGGTAAGGGCTTCGATGCCTATCGCACCCTCTATCCGATCCCTTCGGATGACCTGCAGGCTAACCCAGAGAAGCTCCGTCAGAATCCCGGCTACTAGCCCTCACTCATCCCTCTAAATAGCTTATCGCCCCTACCATCCTCGTGATGGTAGGGGCGATAAGTCATTTAGTGGGGACGTGTCGTGCCCCTAGGTAGGGTGACCCTCTAGCGTAGCTGGTATGCGATATGTCTACTAGCGGAGGCCGTTGAGGTAGGCTGTGGCGGGCATAGCCTTCTTGCCTGGGGGCTGTAGCGTCTTGATCTCGAGGAGTCCATCGAGGGTAGCCACAGCGAGCCTTCCCTTGGGGAGCAGTACGAGTGTACCAGCGGGTGGTGCTGGTGTCCCCTCGGGATAGGGTAGGGGGGCACTCTCTAGGATCTTGAAGGCGGTGGGGGGATGCCCCTCGAAGGTAAGCGTTGCCCAAGCAGCTGGGTAGGGGCTAAGGCCTCGAACCTGATTGTGCAGGGCATTCGTCGGACGATCCCAGTGAAGCTCGGTATTCTCCTTAGTGAGCTTGGGGGCAGGCGTAGGGGCTTCGTCTACGGAGCTCTGCGGGATGCCCTCGGGCTCTTTGTCCTGTAGGAAGAGGTCTATGGTCTTCACTAGGGTCTCTGCCCCTACATGCATGAGGGTGTCGTGGATCTTACCCACGTTGTCCTCGGGTGCTATGGGGAGGCGAGCCTGCAGGAGGAGGTCACCCGTGTCGAGCTCGTGTCTGAGGCGGAAGGTCGTGACCCCCGTCTCCTGATCCCCGTTGATAATCGCCCAGTGGATGGGGGCTGCCCCACGATAGCGGGGCAGGAGGGAGCCATGTAGGTTGATCGTACCGAAGCGAGGTAGGCTCCAGACGACCTCGGGGAGCATTCGGAAGGCCACCACCACCCCGAGGTCGGGTGCGAGCTCACGTAGCCGTTGGATGAAGGCTTCGTCACGCAGACGCTCGGGCTGTAGTACCTCCAGACCTACCTCTCGAGCGTAGGTCTTGATGCTACTCTCACGGAGCTTATGTCCCCGTCCTGCGGGCTTGTCGGGCATAGTGACGACGGCTACGACGTTGTAGCCCTGCTCGACGAGGGCTTGGAGGGAGGGCAGGGCGAAGTCTGCCGTAGCAAGGTATAGGATGCGAAGTTGTTCTTTATTCATCTAGTCAATAAATCTCTATACTGGTCTAGCAAAGGTACTAAGAAGCAGGCAGAGTACCACCTCTCCCTATACTAGCATAGGGCGGTGACTGACAGAGGGATCTCCGCTTCTCCTCTCCCTCTCCTAGGGGGGACATAGAGGCTTTGCTTCATCCTCCATCGTAATGGGCTCGACTCCCTATGCAGGGGCTCTCATTGGTCTTACGCTTATGGAACTCGTCCTTCTCTCGCCCCTCTAGCTCTCATCGCTTGCCCTCCTGCTAGGCTTATCGCTATGTACTATGGGGGACTCAGCAAAGCCGACGCATGATCTCGCTTGCACACTCCTGCCTTTGGATCTTCGGGGGTATTATTTCATATCCCAGGGAGCCTT